>ERZ1370068.9122-contig-7922_pt1 | contig 32133 bp, 47 predicted proteins | sample MGYA00561227_ERZ1370068 | MGnify/ENA primary metagenome ERZ1370068 (study PRJEB38410, sample SAMEA6850437) | metagenome | study: Metagenomic assessment of the ecological functions of the soil: analysis of the soil microbiota associated with the...
GGTTACGTATTGCTCCGCCCACGAGGTCGGGAAGTTCGGTGTCGTAGGGGCCTTTGTTACGCGCTGGACGTCCTGATCTTCAACCTGGTCCGCGCCTCGACCGGCCAGCCGATCCTGGCGACCACGGTCTCGACGGTTATCGCGACCACCGTGGCGTTTCTGGGCAACCGCTTCTGGACCTGGCGGGACCGGGAGCGCTCGGGGCTGACTCGGGAGTACTCGCTCTACTTCGGCGTAAACCTCGTCGGCCTCGGAATCGGGGTCGCTTTGCCTTTGGATTAGTCACAATTGGCTGGGAAGTTACTGGCCCATCCTCGAATCTGCCTTGGCGGACAACATTTCTGGCAAGGTGATCGGGGTGGGACTGGCATCATTGTTCCGCTTCTGGGCGTATCGGCGGTACGTCTTCCGTGCCGATCCAGTCGCCGAGTCGTAATCTGATCTTGCCAAAGCTCCCGGGTGGAGTACCCAACATCAACGGCCCCGACCGCGTAAGGTAGCCAGGTGCGCACTGGGCCTGATCATGAATGGTTGGCGGCGAATGCCTCGCTGGTCGTGACGCTGCGGTAACGACCCGTACTCGGTTGGCTCGATTCACGCCACGTCTGCGGCGAGTCACCGGGGTCGACGGGATCGCCAACGCCAAGCGCTCACTGCTGGGGCGCTGGGTGCCGAGGCGCTTTCATGCCATCACCGACGAGTTGGCGAAGTTCGGGACCATTGGTCTGATCAATCTCGGGGTGAACTTCGGGGTCTTCAACCTGTTGCTGTTCGCTCCCTGATGCGCGGCAGCGAGGTCAAGGCCAAGGCAGTCGCCACGATCGTCGCGACGACCTGTGCCTACTTCCTCAACCGGCATTGGACCTACCGGGATCGGCCGAAGACGACGCTGCGCCGCGAGTACTCGCTCTTCTTCTTCTTCAATGCGGTCCGGTCTGGTCATCGAGACCGCGTTCGTGGCGTTGGCCAAGTACGGCTTCCACGAGACGAACATCATCGTGCTTAACCTGTGCAGCTTCGTCGGCATCGCAGTCGGTACGGTGTTCCGCTTCTGGGCCTACCGGACCCACGTCATTCAAGGCCGACATCGTGACGGCCGACGAGCCAGCTCCTGCCAGTCCGCTGGTCGCTCCCGTCTCGCCGGTTGTCACCCCGACGATCAAGGCGCCGGTGATCGCTTCCGCAAACGATCGCGACCGGCGACCGCGCGCCGATCCCGGCCGTTTTCGTCGACGAGGACAACGAACTTCACGAGGAGCTGGTGCAGTTGGAGCTAGCCGATCTGGTGGACGACGAGGTCGACAAGGCCTCTCGCCGCTGGCGCGCCTAGCCTGCCTGGACATGCGAAGGGCTCCCGCCGCACCGGCGGGAGCCGCTTCGCGTTACAGGGACTGTTGGCGGTGGGCCAGAGGGCGCCGCCACCTCGCGGTGTTCCTTCGAGGGCCGCGCGCGAGCTCGTCCTCGTCGAGGCTGCGCTTGTCCGAATCGTTCTCGGCCAGATCCTTCAAAGTGTTCATTACCTGTGACGACCTGGGGATGTCGTCGAGCACCGATCGGCCGTTGCTGCTCACCGGCCGACTCGACGGTGAGGGTGCCCAGCCCAGCAGGCGCTCCAGCAGGTTCTGGGTCGACTTGACGTCGTTCACCTTGGCTAACGGGATGCCGCGCTCCTCGCGCTTGATGACGCCCTCGCGGAACAGCACCCGCTTCGTGGTGAAGACATAGTGGGTGCTGCGCCAGATCACGAAGGGCGCGAACGCCAGCCACAAGCCACAGCACGATCGCGACGACAAAGATTGCGATGAATGCAAGGTTCGTCTGGCCCGGGGTGAACGTGAGAGTGAGAGCCGAGAAGATCACGCCGCCGAACGTGACCACCGTAAAGACGGTCGGCCAGAACATCACGATCCAGTGTGGATGGAGGTGCAGCTTCACCTTCACCCGGAGACAGCGACTCGTCGGGGAAAGCCACGCCAACCTCCTTGGGAGAACACATGTCAGGCCGAATCTAGTAGTACCGCGCCACCGGCGCCTCCTGAACCGGTCGTCCTGGCCGAAGATCAGCGAACGTGGGTGACGTCCCCGGCGGCGACCGCATGACGCCCCGGAGGTCGTCAACACCAGTCGACCGTCATCGTCGATGTCACTCACATGACCGCTCAACGACGTCCCTCCGGGCAAGGTCACCGTGACGTCCCGGCCGACCGTCAGGCAGTGCGCCCGGTACGCCTCCCGCAGCCCGGCTAAGACCGGATCCCCGTCCGCCGCCAACCATCGCCACCACCACTCGGCTAGGCCACCGAGTGTCTCGACGGCCAGTGCTCCCCGATCCACAACGGCCCCGCCAACGTCAACGAAGTGGCCGGGTACGCCAGCGGATCCGTCGGCCTCGGCAGTTCGCCGACCCTGCGAGACGTTGATGCCGATGCCATTACGACGGCCGGCGGTCGCTCGGGCGGCGCGACCGTCTCGGCCAGGATCCCGCCGCACTTTCCCACGTACCGGTGTCCGATGACGGCCGGACGAGCAGGTCGTTGGGCCACTTCAGCGCCGCGTCCGCACCGGAGATCCGACCACATGCCTGGGCGACGGCCACGCCCACCAGCAGCGGCAGCCAGGCCAGCCGGGCCGGCGAAACCTGCGGCCGCAGCAGGACGCTGAGGGTGATCCCGGCCCGGGGCGGTGCCTGCCAGGTCCGTCCCAGCCGGCCACGGCCGGCATGCTGATTCTCGGCGATCAGCACGAAGCCTCAGGTGCGCCTCGCCGCGCGAGCGCGACGACATCGGCGTTGGTGGATCCGGTCTCGGCGACGATCTGGACCCCCCGACCACAGACCGCCGGGCACGACCAGGGCGCGGGTCAACTCCGCTTCCGCAGCGGCGGCCGAGGCCAGGTTTCTCGGGGCGCGTCATGCAGCCATGCTGCCCGGCGCCCGGTGTTTCGCCGCTACCGGTCTGTGAATCCGCGCCTGTCCGGCCCACGGGTCTCGTACCGGCGGCTTATGTTCTCGATGGGTTCTTGTCGCTCGTCGTTGTGCCGAGGGCCGGCGTTCGGCACGGTCGCCCGGTTCCACCGCGGGGGTGGTAGCAAGGCGCGCGGACCCTCGTTGCGTGGACGAACCGGAATGCTCCATGCCGGGACCGGTTGCAACAGAACGGTATCGGCGAGAAGCGCGCTGGCTCGGTTCAGGCCGGGGCGTCGGACCCGGTCCACGTTCTGGTCGGCGCCATCCCGCCGATCGGGCCTCGGGCGTTGGATCTGGCGATGGACGTCATGCCGATCGGGAGCGCGCCGCCGCCTCGCCGCCCAGGACGCAGGCGATCTCGCACCGGCCGATCGCCGCGCTGGATCCGATCCGACTCTCGCCGTCTCGGGTCGCACCCGCGCGTCGATGCGGCTGCGACCTGCTCCCTTGCGCCCACGCGCGCCCGGAGGTCCGGATCGGCGGGCCGCCGCGAACAACGCCGCGCCGAGCAGGGCCACACCGCCTCCGATCATCCCGGCGGCGAAGCAGCACGACACCATCCATACCGGGGCCAACGACCGGCGTGAGCGCGCCGATACGCCGGCTGTCGCAGAACCGTCCCTTAGTCGGCGTTTACGATCGCGGCGTGACCGCAGCTGAGCTCGACATCGACATCCACAGCACCGCCGGGAAGATCGCCGACCTCGAGCGCGCGCACCGACGAGGCCGTCCACGCCGGGTCGGCGCGGGCGGTCGAGAAGCAGCACGCCCGCGGCAAGAAGACCGCCCGTGAGCGGATCGAGCATGCTGCTCGACGCGGGCTCGTTCGTCGAGCTTGACGAGCTGGCGCGGCACCGCTCGACCAACTTCGACCAGGCAGCCGAACCGCCCATACGGCGACGGGGTGGTGACCGGGTACGGCACCGTCGACGGCCGTCAGGTCTGCGTGTTCGCTCAGGACTTCACGGTCTTCGGCGGCTCACTGCGGCGAGGTCTTCGGCGAGAAGATCGTCAAGGTGATGGACCTGGCCATGAAGATCGGCTGCCCGATGGTCGGCATCAACGACTCCGGCGGCGCGCGAATCCAGGAGGGCGTCGTCTCGCTCGGCCTCTACGGCGAGATCTTCTTCCGCAACGTGCGGGCCAGCGGGGTGATCCCGCAGATCTCGCTCGATCATGGGGCCGTGCGCCGGCGGCGCGGTCTACTCGCCCGCGCTGTCACCGACTTCACCGGTGATGGTGGACCAGACGTAGCCACATGTTCATCACCGGGCCGGACGTCATCAAGACCGTTACCGGCGAGGATGTTGGCTTCGAGGAGCTCGGCGGCGCCCGCACGCACAACACCAAGAGCGGCAACGCGCACTACCTCGCCACCGACGAGGCAGGACGCCATCGACTACGTGCGGGCGCTGCTGTCGTACCTGCCGGCGAACAACCTCGATGAGCCGCCGGCCTGACCCGGCCAGCGCCGACCACGAGCTCGCCGAAGGCGGACGTCGAGGCTGGACACGCTGATCCCGGACTCGGCCAACCAGCCCTACGACATGCACACGCGTCATCGAGCACGGTGCTCGACGACGGCGAATTCCTTGAGGTGCAAGCAGTTGTACGCGCAGAACATCATCGTCGGCTTCGGTCGCATCGGAGGCCAGCCCGGTCGGCGTGGTGGCGAACCAGCCGATGCATTACGCGGGCTGCCTCGACATCGCGGCGTCGGAGAAGGCGGCCCGCTTCGTGCGCACGTGCGACGCGTTCAACATCCCGATTCTGACCTTTGTGGACGTTCCCGGGTTCCTGCCGGGCACCGAACAGGAGTGGGACGGCATCATCCGGCGCGGCGCGAAGCTCATCTACGCCTACGCCGAGGCCACCGTGCCGAAGGTGACGGTGATCACCCGCAAGGCCTACGGCGGCGCGTACGACGTCATGGGCTCCAAGCACCTCGGGCGCCGACCTGAACTTCGCCTGGCCGACCGCGCAGATCGCGGTCATGGGCGCCCAGGGCGCGGTGAACATCCTCTACCGGCCAGAGCTTCGCGACTGCGGCGACCCGACGGCCGAGCGCGCGCCGCTGATCGACCGAGTACGAGGACACGCTCGCGAACCCGTACGTCGCGGCCGAGCAGGGCTACGTGGACGCTGGTCATCAGGCCGTCGGCGACGCGGGTCCAGCTGATCCGCGCGCTGCGGGCGTTGCGCACCAAGCGCGAAAGCCTGCCGCCGAAGAAGCACGGCAACATCCCCTCTCGAGGCTGTGGAGTCCATTGTGGATTTTCGAATCGAACGAGGGCATACCCACCGACGAGGAGCTGGCCGCGATCGTCGGTGCGCTGTTCGCCCGGCGTCCGGCAGGTGGCAGCGAAGCCGGCGGGGCGACGCCCAGTCGGTGGGCGGCATCCGCCCGGCCCGGCTCTGATGCTCGCCGGCGGCCGCCCTACTCGGTCCGCCTCCGATGGCTGGTGGGCCTCCGGATTACCACGCTGATCCCGGGCCGTGCCAGCCATCGATGGCGACGCCTCGGGCGTCGCGCCGGCGCATTACCCAAGCGACCGGCGAGCACCACCAGTGTGACGTAACCACAGAACAGCCCGAACCCGGTCCACGGGGCCAGGGCGTCGGGTCATGTCCCACCATGGTTATCGCCACCCCGGCCGGCGCGGGCAGGTACTTGTAGACGTGGTCAGCCATGGCGGCCGGCGCAGGAAGCCGACCACGATCTGCAGCGCGCGTACAGCACGCCGAACAGGGCGGCGATCGCGCCAGCGGTGTTGCGCAGCACCGTGCCCAACCCGATCCCGAGCACCGCGACAGCGGTCAAATACAGCGCGCTGCCCACAACCGCGCGCAGCACTCCGGGAGCAGCGAGGGTGGCGTTCAGATGCCCGGACGCGAGTACGGACTGCCCAATCAGAAATGCCGCCAGCGCGGCCGGCAGGCAGGCAACGGCCGTGACCCCGCCGGAGCACTGCAATCTTGCTCCACAGCACCGCGCGTTCGATGCGGCACAGCGGCGAAACTGGTCCGGACGAGTCCGCTGGCGTATCTCGCTCGTGATCACCAGAACGCCAAGCACTCCGACGGCGATCTGCGCGAGCTGAACCCCACTCAGACTGACCGGCGGTCGCGTCGAATGTGGACGGGATCGGCGGGTGGGCGACTCACCCGGACGCCGGCGTAGATCACGCCGAAGCCGACCACGAGCGCAATCGCCGCCGCCAGTGACCAGGCCGCCGACGGGAGCGAACGTAGCTTTGTCCACTCCGAGCGGAGGACACCTCGGACCGTCACGCGCTGGCTAGCCGGGTATCGTTTCAAGGTTGTCATCATCGACCGACTCCTGTCGTCTCGGTGCGGTATTCGACCGCGTCCTGGGTCAGTTCCATGAAGGCCTCCTCGAGCGAGGCCCGTTGCGGCGTCAGCTCCAACACGGTGAGTCCGGCATTCCCGGCGGCGATGCCGATCTGGTCGCAGGTCATTCCGGCGACGATGAAGGCGCCATCCTCGGCGTGTGAGACCGACACATCTGGCCGGCGCAGGAGCCGGTCGAGCCCGCCGGATCAGTCGTCCGTACCCGGACCGTGTCCTTGGCCGCGCGGGCGATGAACTCGGCCATCCCGGTGTCAGCGATCAGGCGCCCGCGACCGATCACGACGACGTGGTCGGCGGTGAGCGCCATTTCGTTCATCAGGTGGGAGGAGACGAACACCGTCCGACCCTCGGCCGCCAGGTCCCGCAACAGCGCTCGGACCCATCGGATGCCCTCCGTGTCCAGCCCGTTGAGCGGCTCATCGAGGATGACCGTGCGCGGATCGCCCAGCAGCGCGGTGGCGATGCCCAACCGTTGCCCCATGCCGAGTGAAAAGCGTCCTGCTCGGCGGCGGGCTACCTCGCGCAGGCCCGACGGCCTCGACGACATCGTCCACACGGGACCTCGAGATTCCGTTGGTCTGTGCGACCGCCAAGAGGTGGTGGAACGCACCCGTCCAGGGTGGACAGACCTCGCGTCGAGCAGCGCCCCCACCTCACGCAGCGGCGCCTGGTGCTGCCCGTACGGCTTTCCGTTCACGGTCACGAACCCGTTCGTCGGCGCGTCCAGGCCGAGGATCATGCGCATCGTGGTGGACTTGCCGGCGCCGTTCGGACCCAGAAACCCAGTCACGATGCCGGGTCGCACGGTGAAGGTCAAATCGTTGACCGCGAGCTTGTCGTGATACCGCTTGGTGAGACCTCGCGCCTCGATCATGGTGGCTCCCTATGCCAGTACCTGCGTCTGAGCCAGACGCTGCCAGCGCCGCGGCCCCGTCGTCGCTGGGGCCGCCAAGCCGTTGTGGGTGGGGATTTCCCTACCCGGTGAGTGGGTTCACCGGATGCCGCCGAGTGCCGATCCTGGCTACGGTGACGAAGTGACCTCGAACCGGGCGACAGTGGACAGTGAGCGCCCCGCGCTGCACGCGCTCGCGGGCGCGGCACTGGCGCTCGTGTCGGGGCTGGTGCTCGGATCGCTGCTCGTGCTGTGGGGTGCGGCCGTCTGGAGTCTGGTGACGGGTCCGACCGGGGCGTGGTATCTCGACGTGCTCTACGTGCTCATGGCGCCCGCCGGTCCGATCGCGTTGCTGTGGTGCGTGTGGGAGTTGGCGAGCGTGCACCGGGCCCGGTTTTCGCGGCTGCTCGGGAGCCGGGTGGAGGAGCCGTCGCCTCCGAACTGGGGCCCCGTCCTGCTGCGGCCGTGGCGCAACGGCGACACCTGGCGCCAGCTCGCCTACCACGCGGTCGCGCTGATGCTGACGCCCGCCGCACTGCTTGTGCTCCTAGCTGGACCGCGCGGAGCCGGGATGGCGGCCCGTGTCGACAAGGTCCTGGCGCGGTGGCTGCTCGGTCCCGGCCGGGCCGAGGAACTGGCCCGGCAGGCGCAGGTCTTGACCGACCGGATCGACTTCGTTGACGCGCAGCCGCGCAGAGATCGTCGCTGCCACCGACGCGGAGCGGCGCCGGATCGAACGAGATCTGCACGACGGCGCCCAGCAACGCCTGGTGCACCTCGCCCTGAACCTCGGCATGGCGTTGGAGCCGTTCGCTGACGTGCCCGACCCCAGACGCGTCATCGAACAGGCGCACGCCGAGGTCACCGTGGCGCTCGCCGAGTTGCGGGACTTCATCCGCGGTCTACACCCGGCAGTCATGAACGATCGCGGCCTCGACGCGTGCTCTGTCGGGCATCGTCGCCACGGCGAGTGTCCCGGTACGGCTAAAGGTTCAGGTAAACCCGCGTTGCTCAGCGACGATCGAGGCGATCGCCTACTTCACCGTCTCCGAGGCACTCACGAACGTGGCCAAGCACGCCGACGCCCGGCACGCCGAGGTCACCGTTGACCGCGACGGCGACATGCTGCGCATTGTCGTCACCGACGACGGCCATGGCGGAGCACGTCTCGACGGCACCGGCAGCGGCCTGCGTGGCTTGCGTCAGCGAGTCGAGGCGGTCGATGGCGCACTGACCGTCCGACAGTCCACCCGGCGGACCAACGGTCGTCACCGGCGGAGTTGCCATGCGAGTCGTGATCGCCGAGGACTCCGTCCTGCTCCGGGAGGGCCTTACCCGGCTGCTGACCGACGGTGCGGCTTCGAGGTCGTCGGCGGCCGTCGGGAATCGCTGAGGACGCTGTTGCGGGCCGTGGACGAGCACCAGCCCGAGCTGGTCGTGATCGATGTGCCGCATGCCGCCGACGCACACCGACGAGGGCATGCAGGCGGCGCTGGTCATCCGGCGGCAGCATCCAGAGCGTCGCTGTGCTCGTCTTGTCGCAGTACGTCGAGGAGCGCTACGCGACCGATTTGCTCTCGGGGCAGACCGCGGGGGTCGGGTACCTACTCAAGGACCGGGTTGCCCACGTCTCCGACTTCCTGGACGCGTTGCGTCGGGTTGCCGCCGGCGGTACGGCACTGGACCCCGAGGTTGTGGCACAGCTGCTGGTCCGGCGCCGGGACGACCCGATGGACGCGGCTCACGCCGCGAGAGCAAGACGTGCTGAGATTGATGGCCGAGGGCCGATCAACAACGGAATAATGGCGGCGTTGCGGGTAAGCAGCAGCGCGGTCGAGAAGTACGTCAGTAACATCTTCGCCAAGCTTGACCTGCCGCCGACTGACACCGATCACCGACGGGTGCTCGCGGTGCTCCGGTTCCTCGACAACTAGCGCGGTGTCCTGGGGTGATCTCCGTGTCCACCACGCGTGAGCCGGGGCCTGCCGGAGCGACCGCGTCGCCCGTGCCGGTGCCGCCGCGGTTCATCCCTCGCCTCCAGCAGCCCGGCCCGGCTGCGCACCCTACGGGCGGCCGGCCTCGACCCAGACGTCGTGGTGAGCGGCGTAGATGAGTCCATTGTGGAGTCTACCAACGCCCGGACGCTCTGCGCGACGTTGGCTCGGATGAAGGCCGAAGCGGTGGCGACGCGAGCACGTCAACACGAGCAGTCGCCGGGCCTAACCGTCATAATCTCGGCTGCGACTCGATGCTGGAGTTCGACGGCGAGATCCTCGGCAAACCGTTCGATGACGCCGACGCGGTGCGGCGGTGGCGACGGATGCGGGGGCACGCGGGCACCCTCCACACCGGACACTGCGTCGTCGAGCTGGGACAGCGGGGCGATCCGCTGACGGGAGTCGCCAGCACCACCGTCCACTTTGCTGACATCAGCGACGAGGAGATCGCACGCCTATGTGGGTACGGGCGAGCCCGCCCACGTGGCCGGCGCGTTCACGATCGACGGCTCTGGCGGGTGGTTCGTGGAACGGATCGACGGAGACGCCGGCACGGTCATCGGTGTGTCGCTGCCCGTGCTACGCCGCCTGCTCGGCGAGGTGGGAGTGGGCGTGACCGACCTGTGGGCGGCTGGACTACGGTCGACTACGTGAGCTTCAAATCCATTGGTCTCAGCGACGACCTGCACGCGTACCTCATCGCCCACAACCCGCCGGCCGACCCGCTCGTGACCGAACTGCTGGCCGAGACCCGCGCCGCACTTCCGGCCCACGGCCAATATGCAGATCGCCCCGGAGCAGGCGCCGTTCCTGACCTTCCTGACCCGGCTGCTCGGGTCGCGGCAGGCCGTCGAGATCGGAACCTTCACCGGCCTGTCGTCGCTTGCGATCGCCCGTGGGCTGCCGCCAGACGGCCGGCTCGTCTGCTTCGACATCTCTGCCGAGTTCACGTCGATCGCTCGCCGCTACTGGCAGCGGGCCGGGGTCGGCGGACCGGATCGAGCTGCGGTTCGGGACCCGCCGCCGAGACGCTGGCCACACTGCCCGACGAGCCGCACCTCGACATCGCGTTCATCGACGCCGACAAGACCGGCTATCCGATGTACTGGGACGACCGCTGGTGCCCCGGATGCGGCCCGGCGGCGTGATCGTGGTCGACAACGTGCTGCAGCACGGCCGGGTGCTGGCACCGCGACCAGACGCCGACACCGAAGCGATCGTGGCGTTCAACGACATGGTCCTCGCCGACAAGCGGGTCGACGGCGGTGATGATCCCGGTCGCCGACGGGCTTACGCTCGCCCGCCGCATCTGATGATCCGACTGCCCGCCGGCTCTGCGATTGCCGGGCTAGCGGACGCTGGTGGCGAACTTCGCGGGCCGCCCAGAGCACGGTCAGCACCGGTGAGCACGCACGATGATCAGCAGGCCCTGCCAGACCTTGGTCGTTGCCGACGTCGCCGGCGAACAGGGCTCGGGTGCCGTCGACCGCCCAGGAGAACGGGTTCCAGTCCGCCACCCGCGCGCAGCCAGGCCGGCGCGAACAGCAGCGGCAGCAGGATGCCCGAGAGCAGCAGGATCGGCTGGGCGACCGTGTTCATCAGCGGAGCCAGTGCGTCCTCACTCGCACGATCAGCGCCACCGCGTACGACGCCGACGAGGTCATCAGCGCGATGAGGGCGAGCAGCAGGTACGCCAGCAGCAGGTAGCCGATCTGCACCCGCAGCCCGAAGCAGCAGCGCCAGCAGCGTGATGATGACGGCCTGCGCGAGCAAGCGAGACCGACGTCCCGCAGCGATCGGCCCGAGCAGCAGCGCGAGCCGGCTGATCGGGGTCACCCGGGAGCGTTCGATCACGCCGGCCCGCAGCTCGGCGATGAGGCCGAAGCCCTGGAACAGGCCGCCGAAGATGGCGCAGCAGCACCAGCAGGCCGGGCACGAAGATCCGGTAGACGTCGGCGTCGGTGGTGGCGCCGAGCGGGGCCAGGGCCGGCTTGAGCAGCGGCGCGAACAGCAGCAGGTACATGACCGGCTGGAACACGCCGACGAACATCCAGACCGGGCTGGCGGCAGCAGCAGCATGACCTGGCGCTGGAAGATCGAGCCAGGTGTCACGGGCGAGTTTCACGTGAAGTCTCCTTGCGGACTGCGGCTCAGGACTCGCGCAGCGAGCGGCCGGTCTTGGTGAGGAACACGTCGTCGAGGCTCGGCCGGTGCAGCTCGATCGAGCTGAGCGGGATGCCGGCGCCGTCCAGGGTGCGCAGGATCGTGCGGAATGGCGGTGGCGCCGTCGTCGACGTAGAGGCGCAGCGCGCCGTCGTCCGTCGGTCTCCGAGCTTGTGCACGAACGACTCGCCGTCGAGCAGCTTGGTCGCCGCGGCCGCGTTGCCGGCACCGACGCCGACCACGAGCACGTCGCCGGACGATCTCACGCGCTTGAGCTCGTCCGGCGTACCCTCGGCCACCACGAGCCGTAGTCCATGATGGAGATCCGGTCGCAGAGCGCGTCGGCCTCGTCCAGGTAGTGCGTGGTCAGGAAGATGCGTCATGCCCCTCGGACCGCAGCCGCCGGACCTCGTCCCACATGTGGGCCCGGCTCTGCGGGTCCAGACCGGTGGTCGGCTCGTCGAGGAACACGACCTTCGGCTCGTGGATGATGCCGAGCGCGATGTCGACCCGGCGCCGCTGGCCGCCCGAGTACGTCTTGCACTTGCGGTCGGCGTACTCGGCGAGCTGGAACGACGTCCAGCGCCCGGTCGGCCCGCTGCTGCGCCGTCGGCCTTGCTGATCCCGTACAGGCGGCGCCTGCAGCACGAGCTCCTCGCGGGCGGTCGACTCGTCCCAGGTGCTGCCGCCCTGCGCGACGTAGCCGATGCGTCGGCGGACCTCGCCCGGCTGCCTTGCGCAGGTCGGCGCCGGCCACGGTGGCGTCGCCGCCGTCCGGCTCGATCAGCGTCGCGAGCATCCGCAGCGTGGTCGTCTTGCCCGCGCCGTTAGGCCGAGGAAGCCGAAGATCTCCCCGTCGGCCACCACGAGGTCGACCCCGCGCACCGCTTCCGACGGTCTTCTTGTCCTGGCCGTCGCGGGAGCGGAACGACTTCCGCAGCCCCTGGTCTCGATAATCGGCGTTCGTCTCACTCTCCCATACCTCGATCTGCGTTGGCGGGTCGCGCTCAAGCTATCGCGATATAACGCGCCTAGTCAAGCTTGATTATTTCTCGTCTTTGGGCTCGGCGCCGTTGCCGATCGCGACTTGCGACTCAGCGATGGCCTCTACCCCGGGTCCGACGTACGAACCCTCCGGGAACAGCGGCGCTCCGCCTCGAGCCGAGCTCGCGATCCGCTCGCACCAGGCGATCTCGACCTCCATCTCGTGGCGATCACCAGCTCGAACATGCCAGTCCACGTGAGTCGGCTTCTGGTCTGCTGCATGAAGTCCGCTGGCCAGCGCGACAGCGGTGCACCGTCGACCGCCGGCGCGCAGCACCCGGGCCCGGTTGCGCAGCGCGGCCACCGCCTCCCGCCGGCGGCAGCGCGCGGCAGGAACGCGAATCCGGCCAGGAACGGGTCGATCGGGTGCTCGGTAGCTCCACCAGTACTGGCGCAGCAGCTCCTCGAACTCCAGCTCGCCCTTCGGCGGTGCATCCGGTATGTTGATCCGCGCCGGCCGGGCCCCGACCTGCTCGGTGGCGACCTCCTCGAGCAAGCCGTCCTCGGCCAGCTTGCGCAGCGCGTGGTAGATCGAGCCGGGCGCGATGTTCGCCCACTCCTCGGCCTGCCAGCTCTCCAGCTCCCGCTCGACGTCGTAGCCGTGCACCGGCTGCATCCACTGCACCAGACCGAGGATCATCAGGCGCGTGGTCGACATGCCATCAAGCGTAATAGCCAAGTTTGACTAATCAGCGTCTCGGCGCCTGCGCCGTCGCCCACGCCACTCGCCCTGTGCACCGTCGACCGGTAGCAAACTAAACGGTGGTTAGACTGCAGCAGGCTAAGGTCGTTAGGCCGGGAGGACGATCGACGTGCGCAAGGTGCTCATCGCCAACCGGGGCGAGATCGCGGTCCGCGTCGTCCGGGCCTGCCGCGACGCCGCGCTCGGCAGCGTCGCCGTCTACGCAGACTCCGACCGGGACGCGCTGCACGTCCGGCTGGCCGACGAGGCCTACGCGCTGCGACGGCGACACCAGCGCCGAGACGTACCTGCGCATCGACAAGATCCTCGACGTCGCCGCGCCGGTCCGGCGCCGACGCGGTGCACCCCGGCTACGGCTTCCTGGCCGAGAACGCCGACTTCGCCCAGGCGGTCATCGACGCCGGGCTGACCTGGATCGGCCCCACGCCCGCAGGCGATCCGCGACCTCGGCGACAAGGTCACGGCCCGGCACATCGCGCAGCGGGTCGGCGCGCCGCTCGTGCCCGGCACAGCCGAGCCGGTCAACGGACGCCGACGAGGTGGTCGCGTTCGCCAAGGAGCACGGCCTGCCGGTCGCCATCAAGGCGGCCTTCGGCGGCGGCGGCCGCGGCCTCAAGGTCGCCCGCACCGATCGAGGAGATCCCCGATCTGTTCGAGTCGGCGACCCGCGAGGCGGTCGCCGCGTTCGGCCGCGGCGAGTGCTTCGTCGAGCGTTACCTCGACCAGCCCGCGCCACGTCGAGGCCCAGGTGCCTGGCCGACCAGCACGGCAACGTCGATCGTCGTCGGCACCCGCGACTGCTCGCTGCAGCGCCGCCACCAGAAGCTGGTCGAGGAGGCGCCCGCGCCGTTCCTCACCGCCGAGCAGCGCGAGGCGCATCCACGCCTCGGCCAAGGCGATCTGCCGCGAGGCCGGCTACCACGGCGCCGGCACGGTCGAGTACCTCGTCGGCAACGACGGCACCGTCTCCTTCCTCGAGGTCAACACCCGGCTGCAGGTCGAGCACCCGGTGACCGAGGAGACCTCCGGCATCGACCTGGTCCGCGAGCAGTTCCGCATCGCCGACGGCGAGAAGCTGCGCTTCACCGCCGACCCGAGCCGCGCGGGCCACGCGATCGAGTTCCGCATCAACGGCGAGGACCCGGGCCGCGGCTTCCTGCCCGCGCCCGGCACGGTCACCGCGCTGGTGCTGCCCGAGCGGCCCGGGCGTCCGGGTCGACACCGGCATCGAGTCCGGCGCGGTCATCGGCGGCAACTTCGACTCGCTGCTCGGCCAAGGTGATCGTCACCGGCGAGACCCGCACCGAGGCGCTGGAACGGTCCCGGCGGGCGCTGGACGAGATGGTCGTCGAGGGCATGGCCACCGTCGCTGCCGTTCCACCGCCTGGTTGTCCGCGATCCGTCCTTTGTGGACGAGCCGTTTCGGGTGCACACCCGGTGGATCGAGACCGAGTGGCGACAACACCGTCGCGCCGTTCGCCGATGCGGCCACGGTCGGCGGCGCGGCCGGAGAGCGCACCACCGTCGTGGTCGAGGTCGGCGGCAAGCGACTCGAAGTGTCCCTCGCCGGCTTCATGGGTACGGTTTCGGCAACCGCGCCGCCGCCGCCACGAGCGCGGCGCCGAGCGCGCAGCCCGCACGGGCCACGCCGCGGCCGCGTCCGGCGACTCGCTGACCAGTCCCGATGCAGGGCACGATCGTCAAGGTCGCGGTGTCCGAAGGGGACACTGTGGCCGAGGGCGACCTGGTCGTCGTGCTCGAGGCGATGAAGATGGAGCAGCCGCTCAACGCGCACACAAGGCCGGAGTCATCACCGGCCTGAGCGCCGAGGTCGGTGGCGACCGTCGCCGCCGGCGCCACCATCTGCGCAGATCGTCTGATCGGCCCCCACCCGTGATCCGGTGATCATGGCGAGGGATCGGACATATGTGGCTGATCATGTGCCGGAGGACATGATCGGCGCAGACGAAGCTATGCATTCCCCGACTGCGCGTGCTCACCGGGCACCGCGCATTCGGCGAGCAGATGGCACAGCGCCTCGCGGACGGGGCTTGGCGGGAGTTCTGGCCACTCCGGAGCCGAAGCGACCATGGCCGGCGGCCGCCTCGCGCGCCTCCGATCACAGCCAGGTAGGGCACGAGCCGAGCCTCCCGGATCCGGGCACCGAGCGAACCGTCGCCCGCAGGCCTCCGCTCGCAGTCCGGCGGCGACGCAGGCGCGGGCGAATCCGTCGCGCCGCGTCGGCCTGCGCCTCGGCGACAGGTAGCGACGAGCACCTGCACCGGCGCGTACCAGGCCGGAAACGCGCCCTGGTGGACCTCGATGAGGTGGGCGAAGAGGCGTTCCAGGCTGCCCACGAGACTGCGGTGCACCATCACCGGGCGACGGCGTTCGGCATCGTGGTCCACGTAGGACAGATCGAACTGCCGCTGGCTGATGGAAGTCCACCTGCACGGTGGCGAGGCTCCACTCCCGGCCAGCGCATCGACGACCTGCACGTCGATCTTGGGCCCGTAGAAGGCCGCTTCGCCCGGAGCCTCCACAAAGGACACTCCGGCCGCCACCAGGGCTTCGCGCAGCATCTGCTCGGCCAGGTCCCAGTCGCCGGACTCGCCGAGTACGATCCCTCGCCCCGAAGCGACAGCCGGAACCCGGACGGGGCGAAGCCGAGCGCAGAGTGCACCCGGGCCATCAGCGCCAGCACCAGCCGTACTTCTCCCCGACCTGCTCCAGGGCACAGAAGTTGTGCGAATCGTTGAGCGATATCGCCCGCACCCGCGACAGTCCACTGAGTACGCCCGAGCGCTCGGCGCGGTACATCGGCCCCAATCTCGGCTATCCGCAAGGGCAGATCCCGGTAGGACCGGCCCCGTGACGGTGAAGACCATCGCGTGATGGGGGCAGAGGCTCGGGCGGAGCATCAGCTCGTCGTCGCCGTCGGCCATGGCCGGGAACATCTCGTCGCCGAACTTGAGCGAGGTGACCGGATCGTTCGTACATCTCGCGTTTGGCTAGCGGCGGCGAGTACACGTGCTGGTAGCCGGCGCGACGCTCCACCTCGCGGACGTAACTCCTCGACGGCGTGCCTGGCGGCGGCGCCGGCCGGTAGCCAGATCGGCAGGCCAGCGCCGACCAACGGGTCGCTCGCCGAACAGCTCGAGCTCGCGGCCGAGCCTGCGGTGGTCAATCATCATGCGCTCCTCAGCATCAGTAGGGACCGGAGCGCGAGACATGAAACGAGCCCCGGAGCGGTCGCCCGGGGCCGTTGCAATGAACGAGGGGTTCTGCGTTTCGGGGTGACGCGAGAATGACTCGCGAGACCTCCGTCGTGCGTCGCCCGTTGGTCAGTGCAGCACGCCGGGTGGTCCCGGCGTCGTCGTCAGTTGCCGTACTGCCATGCCGGCAAGCCTAGCCAACGAACGAGAAACTCCGCATCGGTATTTGCGGCAGCGGCGCTCGCTTCGCCGCATGGTGGCCGCGATCGAGATGTACTTCGACCCGATCGCCGAGCGGCGACTGCGTATCCTGTGGACCGCACTCGAGGCGGCGAACGTGTCGACGCTGGGCAACCACGCGCACGGCAAGCACCGTCCCCCGCATCGCTCGCGGTCGCTGACGAGTTCCCGTCCGAACCTGTGGCCGACGCGCTCGGGGTGCTGCGCTGCCGGTTCCGGTGAGCTTCCAGTACGTCGGTCAGTTCCCAGGCGGCGTGCTCTGGCTCGGTCCGGCTCCGACCCCGCCCTGCTCGCCCTGCATGCCCAGGCGCTCGGCCGTCTCGACACCGCCGACATCCGGTCTGGCCGCTGTACCGGCCGGGAGCCTGGGTTCCGCATACCACGCTCTCGATGACGGCTCGACGTGACGCGGTGGCGCGCGCTGTTCCCTGTGCTGCGACGTCCTGCCCTCCGGCCACCCTTGTCTCGGCCGCCGTCGTCGACCACACCCGGGACCAGTTCCGTCCGCTACCGCTCCGGGACGCTACTCGAATTCGTGGTGCATGAGCTGGCGGGCGGCCTCGGCGATCGAGCCGGACAGCGACGGGTAGATCGTGATCGTGTGGGCGAGCTGGCTCACGGTCAGGTGGTTCTCCACGGCCATCGCGATCGGCAGGATCAGCTCGCTCGCCTTCGGCGCCACCACCACGCCGCCGATCGACGAGTCCCGGACGCCGGGCGGCAGAACAGCTTCACGAACCCGTCGCTGCAGGTCGGCCATCTTGGCCCGGGCGTTGCCGGCCAGCGGCAGCGTCACCGACCGGCGCCGGCACCCGACCGGAGTCCACATCGGACTGTGAGACGCCGACCGTGGCGAGCTCGGGGTCGGTGAAGACGTTGGCGGACACGGTCTTGCAGCCGCAGCGGCGCGACCGCCTCGCCGAGCGCGTGCCACATCGCGATCCGGCCCTGCATCGCCGCGACGCTGGCCAGCGGCCAGCACGCCGGTGCAGTCGCCGGCGGCGTAGATGCCGGGCACGTTGGTGCGGGAGACCCGGTCGACGGTGACGTAGCCCGCTCGCGGCCGACGTCGACGCCGTACTCGGCGAGGCCGAGCGCGCCGGTGTTCGGGACCGACCCGACGGCCATCAGCGCGTGCGAGCCCTCGACCGTGCGGCCGTCGGCCAGTCGTCGATCCACGACCCCGTCGGCGGTGCGCCGGACGCGATCGGCGCGGGCGTTGGTCAGGATCGGTCATGCCGCGAGACTCGGAAGACCTGCTCGATCACCGCGGCGCGCGTCCGGCGTCCTCGTGCGGCATGACCCGGTCCCGGCTGGAGACGAGCGTCACGTCCACGCCCGGCGGCCAGGTAGGCGCTGGCGAACTCGGCCCCGGTCACGCCCGACCCGACGACGACCAGCCGCGTCGGGCAGCTCCGGCAGGTCGTAGACGTCGCGCCAGGTCAGGATCCGCCGCCGTCGGGCTCGGCAGTCGCGCAGGACCCGCGGCGTGGCCCCGGTCGCGATGAGCACGTGGGTCGGCCGTCGACCGCGTACGGCGTCGCCGTCGTCCGGGCTCGATCACGCACCGGGTGGAGCGTGGCCCGGCGCGTCTCGCGCCGAGGCGGCGCCCGGCCGCGCGACCAGCTCGACGCCGGCCTTGACCAGCTTGGCGGCGATGTCGCGCGGACTGGGCCAGGGCGAGCCGCTTGACCCGCGCGTGCACGCGCGGCGGCGTCGAGCGTGACCGCGTCCGGCGCCGGCGACCGTACGCCCAGACTGTCGCCGTGGCGGAACGCGGTCACCACGTCGGAGGAGGCGATGAAGGTCTTGGACGGGACGCAGTCGGAGAGCACGCAGGCGCCGCCGGCGCCCGTCCGCCTCCGACCACGGTGACCTCGGCGCCGAGCTGGGCGGCGACCAGGGCCGCCTCGTAGCCGGCCGGACCTCCACCGATGATCACGATTCGGGCCATGAGGCCGTATCTCCCGTCCGGATCGCGGTCGTCGATTACGGTCCGTCGCATTCTCCCTCACGGCCGAAAGGACTATCGTCATCGCCGTGCGCCACTACGCCGCGTACGGCTCTAACCTCGACCCCGGACGGATGCGGGCCTACTGCCCGCATTCGCCCCTGTGTCGGCACCGGGCTGGATCGAAGGCTGGCGGCTGACGTTCGGCGGCGAGGACCTGCTCGGGTACGAGGGTGCGGTCATGCACCGATCGTCGGAGTCGGAGACGGAGGGTGACCGCGTCTTCGTCGCCCTCTACGACGTGCACCCGCAGGACGAGCAGCTGCTCGACGAGGTCGAGGGCGCGGTCGCCGGCACCTACCAGCAAGCTGCACCGTGCGGGTGGTCACCCTGGACGGCGAGATGACCGTCGTGGGTCTACGTCTTCGCCGGGTACGAGGGCGGGCTGCCGACGCACGTGGTACGTCTGCCGAGATCGCCAACGCGGCTCGCAAGGCCGGTGCCCCGGACGACTACGTCGAGAACCTGCGCGCGCCCGCCCCACCCGCACCGACGCCATCGACTGAATTCACCCAGCTCGACCTGCGGTTTTCGGACCTCAACCCGACGGGACCGCAACCGCTCGCTCGTTGCTCAGTCAGACGATGCCGCCGCGAGGTCCGACTTCAGCCGGCGCCTGAGCAGAGGTCACGACGCATCGATGATCCGTTCGTAGATGTCGGCCTCGTAGACAGGGCGCATGCCGACGCTCTCGTACAGGCGGTACGCGCCGGTCGGGTTCGATCATCGTCGACCCCGAAAGACCGGCCGCCCATCGGCCCTTGGCGGCGTAGCTATGGAACGCGGTCTGCGGCGGCAGCCGGCCCCGGACCCCGGCCGCGGTGCTCGCTTGCTCACCGCGAGGTTCTTCGCCCAACCCTCGTCCTGCTCGGCGACCTGCCCGGCAGACTGCAGGATGGCGACCACGTCGCCGATCCACTTCGGCCGCAGACCATTCGGTCCCAGTCGATGCTGGGTGGGGCGCCCAAAGCGCTCCCGGTAGACCTCGTATGTGGTGGCCTGGTAGTCGGGAGGGTATCCCGGAACGCGACGTCGGGAAACTCGGTGCGGAAGGTCACGCATTTCGGCCTCATCGTCGTGGCGCACCAGCCGGATCGTGACACCCAGGTGGCACCCCTCGGGCGCCGGCTCCTGCGGTGTCAGATCTCGGCGCATCCGGGCGTACCGTTTGATGGAGCTCGAACCCGGCCGCCCGCAGTAGGCGCGATGTAGGACTCCTCGCTCGCGACCGCCGCCGCCGGGCGGTGAGCCACAGGCATCCGAACTCCGGTGGCGCGCTGCGCGGTCCGGGCGACCACGAGGAGCTCAAGCAGGCGCGGGTGTGCCGCCCGGCCGAGCTCGGGATCGGACATACGCGTCGAAGGTGTCTCGTTGACCGCGGGACGGGTTATCGTTGGAGGCCCATCCGACGATCCGCCCGGTCTCTGTCAAGGCGACCCACGAGTCCCGCTTCCGGGTCGTGGTTGGGGCGCGGCGAGGATCTCGACCACTTCCGTCGGTGGTGAAGTCGGGTTCGCCGGCGGCAGCGATGTCGCTCGCATGTACCACCGCCAGGATCTCCGGTACGTCGTCCAGAGCCGGCGGCCGGATCATCCATCCGGACGGCAGGTCGGAGGTCATGGTCAACATCCTGCCGGCCGCGATGACGCGAGGCGACCGAATTCCGGCAGGTCAGTGCTAAACCGGTCAACGCGGCCGCGGCCGCCGCCAGACCGTGCACGAGGTCGACCCGCTCGGCCGGCGCTGGAGCACGGCGTAGGCACTGCCGGCGATCCGGTCGGCGATGGCCTCCGCGTAGGCGGCGTAACGGCGCATCACACTCACCCCGGGGCGGGAAGGGCGGCGGCGTCCAGCCGGAGCGGCTGATCGCCTCCTGCTCGCCCTCCGGACCGGCGATGATTGCCTCCACCGGTCGCAGCCCACATGCCCGAACGGCGACCAAGCATCGCCCGGCCCGGTGCTCCCGCAACAGATGGATCAGCACCGCGGCCCGGCCACCTACCCGCCGTCGGGAGCGGGCATGGCTCGCGTGGCGGCGAAGAGCGGCATCGCCACCGCGTCGGCGCCCATCACTACCGCAGCTCTGACGCTCCACCAGGCGCTCAGTGACCGCGACGTCGACAAGCCGCTCGTCCCCCACCGGGCACACTCCGCGAGCCGGGAGGCGGCGACCGTACTCGGGCCAGCCTTTCGGGCGGCCTCCCAGCCGGCGGACGGCGTCGGGGCGATCACGCCGAGCGCGGCCGCCACGGTCTCCGGCCGGACGTCATCGCCGAGCACGCCACCGTCCGCGCCGCTACAGAACGCCCACCCCGGCAGCTCCAAGCGGCGGGCGGGCCCCGGCGCCAGCGTCCGCGGATCGGTTGCTCCAGGCGGTGTCGAGCTACCGCCTGGCCGGGGCCGGCGGCGGACGAGGCGGCGGCAGGCTCGGGAGTTCACAGCTGTCGATTCTGCCCCTGTTCGCAGCGGGAGGACGCCGTCGCTTACCCGACGCTGATCTCTGCGCCGGCCGGCTTAGCAGCCGCTGGAACTCGGTCCGGCTCGGGCTTGTGAGAGACAGGTTGTCGACGATCCGAGGCCGGCCTCGCTGTAAAATCGCCTCATGAATGGCGATCGCCCGCCGCGGCGTCCACCGCTCGCGCGAAATCAATGGCCTCTGATGCCCGGCTTCAACCATGGCGCCGACACGGGCAGCAGCAATGTGTCCACGTGAGTGGTGTCTTCGGGCACGAACAATGAGTCGCCCGGGTGATAGACGGAAGATGCCGTCGATCCGAAGCGCGAGGATTCGAGATCCTGTGAGAATGTCCGGGTGAGATCAGGCGTGCGTGCACGCCGGGCAACTGCCTGCACGTCGTGACCGGCTGCCTCGGGCCGGTCGCCCGGTGCGACCGTCACGACCACGACTCGGCGATCGCGTCCGGCAGCCTGTGCCCCACAGAAGCCGCGTTCGTGAACGCGGCGAGCGGCCCGGTCGCTTGACCACCTCATCGACGTTGATGTGGATCGGCATGTTCATGAAGTGATGAGTACGGCGTCGGTCCCATCAGAGTGCGGCCACACGGCTCGCTGAACACGCCCGGGTCGATGACCAGGGACGCCTCCGTCGGACTCCAGCCGGATACGAAGCCGTTGCCCGAATTTGATCGAACGCAGTGAACCCCCTCTCACTTCTCTGCGAACCCTAGAACCGGATCGTGACCTTGCGGTTGCACCCTGACGGAACGCACCACGCCCGGACGCCATCTAACCCACGCTTCCCACCCCGCATAGCCCACCCACGCGCACCCCATTCGGAGGACGTACATGGCCGCATCAGATCGCTCCACGGCGCCCGATCCCGCGAGTGGCGATCGTTTGCCGCGCTCTCGGCGCGCTCGCTCTCGCCGGCTGCAGCAGTACCAGCCACCGGCCTCGCCGGCGTCGCAAGGCGCACCGCCTCAGGGGATCAGCTTTCGCTTCCGGATCGGCCCGAGAGGCCGACGGCGCGGCCGACATGGGCGCGCGCTCCTCCAGCCAAGCGCCGGGCCCGCTCCACCGACACTCCGCTGAGCAACGGTCGCTCATCTATACCGGCACGATCACGGTAAGGTGAACGCGATCGCGAGGCTCCGCCAGAACAGGCCATCGCGATCGCCCATCGGACTCTAAGCAGCGGCGTTGTCCGGCGGCGACTAACCGCACCATCGATGCCGACCCGGTCCCAGCGGTGCTCATCCTCAGGGTGCCAGCGGACAGGTTCACGTCCGCATTGGACGCGATGGCGAAAGCTCGGCACCGAGGAGAGCCGGCAGGTCCAGGCTCAGGACGTCACCGACAGCATGGTCGGCGCTCGAAGCCCGCATCGCGCACCCAGGAGGCGAGCGTGGACCGGAAGCACGCGCGCTGCTCGCGGGCCCAGAACCATCGCCGAGATCGTCTCGCTGGAGTGTATCTCACCCGCCGCCAGGCCGACCTGGACTCGCTCAAGCAACGCCGCGCGAAGTTCGCCGGAGTTGGTGGCTTCTGGCCACGATTACCGTGGTGCTGCACGGCCCATCGACGCCGGCGGCCGGGCCCGAAGCGAGCCAGGAGACCGGTTTCCTGGCCGGACTCAAGAGTGGCTGGAAGGGGCTTCCCTCGCCTCCGTCAAGATCGTGCTTTTACGGTGGTCGCCGGGTGGCTGCTTTCCGTGGGCCATCGCGATCCGGGTGCGGTGTGGCTGGTGCTGCGCTGGCTCACTGGTCGCCGCCGGCGCGCACGCCGCGCCGCGGCACCGCCGCCACCACTGCGCCCCTGCTGCCCCGGCCGGCCGGACCATCGCGCCGCCGCGCCACCACCGCCGCCGCCGCCGGCGCCTTCAGATCGACGCCAGCACCCTAAAGCCGCCAGGCTCGGCCCGCGATCCCGGAGCGATGGTCGTGGGTTGATCTCCGATCACGACCATCGCTCAACCTTCTGATCGCAACAGGCCAGAAGCCCACGGCGACACCGATACTGCACCGGTGGCTACAGACGCAGCATGGTCGGGTCGGCGCCGAACTCCACCGGACTCGGCACCGCACCGCCGTCGAGGAAGTCGGCCGCCCGATCGTTACACCGGCCGAGAACGCGGCGCCCAGGCCCGAGACCGAGCCAGGCATTGACCGGAGCCCGGAAGCCGCCAAGGTACGCGCCCTCGGCCCGATGGCGCTAAAAACGCCACAACCTGGAGAACAGTGCGAGGGTGCGGTCTGCCCGCCGAATAGATACGTGACCGCGTGGGCGTTGCCGGGCAACGGATTGATGTCGACCAGGGCGCGCGGGAGCCAGGCGTAGCCGAGCGTCAGCTTTTGTGGTACCGAAGTGACGATCCGCACCCACCGGGCGGACCAGGTCGCGAACGAACTTCGAGGTACGGTCCACAATGGATGGTTGCAACAGCAGGATCAGGCTCAGCGCCATGATCGCGACCGCCGCGATGCCGAGACCTTCTCCGACACGTGGACGAGAGTCTCACCGGCCATGCCGCCAGATCACGCCGTCGTACACGTTGTCAGTGGTCGTGGTCGATCAGCATGGAGCAGCACCGCGTCGATCAGCGCGAACATCGCGGCGACGTGGAGGCTGCGAGATCGTACCGGCTCTGGGCCCGACCCTCCCAGAGACGTCGGGGTAGCCAGGCCATCACCGTCGGGGTAAGCCGAGCCATCACCGTCAGGGTAGCCAGGCCATCACCGTCCGGGGTGGTTGTGGGTGGACTGACCGTACAGCCGTATCGCGACCAGGACAGGACAGCCAGGTACCACAGGAATGACGCGAGGGCGATCGGGATCAGGGCCGCGAGCGCCAGCCGTCGTCGGTGGGCTCAGTATCCGGTGAAGAACTCCAGCCACGGCCGCTGCGGACGCGCACGCTATCTCTGGCTGGGCACACTGCCAGGCGACCGGAGTCGAAAGCGATACCGGCGGCCGCGAGCGTGGGCTGTAGCCGGCGTGCTCAGACAGAAGGCCAGTTGGGCCGTGAACCACCCGGCGGCCATCCCAGCCGCAGTGGGCACGCATCCACAGCGCGACGTTGGCGGCTGAACGAACATCAGCACCACAGCGCTCGGGCGGCGGCACCGACGGTGAATTGCCCCCACCGATGCGCCTCGGCTGGGCGCCACCTGGACCTTAGCGTTGCCCCGTACTCCACTGCCGCGGACGGAAGTACCCGGTGTCTCGATCGCCGGCCACCTGCCGGATCGGGGGACGGTGAGCATGTCCTCCTGCAGGCGTACCGGAGACCCATGCACCCGCAGCTCGGTCAGGTATGCACGCCGCGCTCAGACGTCGGCGCGGCCTGCGACGGGACTTACCGGTTGCGGCGGCGGCGCCGCGCCAGTCAGTCGACATACCAGAGCACTAACCATGATGATCTTCCGTGACCAGGCTCGCGACCCTTGATCCTGGACGCTGGCATCACGTATTTGTCGCCGTGCTACATGATGTCGGTTTGGACTACCTTAGCCGGATTTCACACCCTACAACAGAGCTCGGCTTGATCCGCCCTTCAACGCAGCCTGAGTGTGAAACTCGCGCCCGGTCCACCAGATCGCGGCGAATTCTGTTGTCCGGCGATCGGTATACAGCGGCCTTCGTCGCACCTAGACACCCTTCCACAAACACCGCATTGCCGGCCATTCGGACTCCAGGAAGAATGTCGCCTCGGTGCAACTTCCTTCGTCGGGGCGGCAACAATGCATGCAGAGTGTCACGCGGCTCCCGACGATCAGCTCGTCGAGCAGTTCCCGGAGCGTTGCGTTGCCGACGAAGGAAACGTTGTCGGCGCCTCCGGGCCTGGCGAACCAACTCGCCTCGCCGGCTAGCCAGAACGAGAGCAGCACACCACTTCTCGCCTCAGCAATCGCTGCGGTGAAGCATGTTCGCAGCGCTCCACCAGGTCAATACCAGCAGTCGCCTTTGACCACAAGGGTTCGGACCATCGAGTCAGGCGGATAGCAAAGGCAGACTCCGGCCCGTCAACCGGCCGCGGTCACATGGTTGTCCCACGTTTCGCTACGCCACCAGGCTGTGAAGAGATCAGAACTGGCGGCGATGTGCGGAGGCTCTATGCCACGGCTCGCTGGCCTTATCCGGCACTTCAACTTCTCGCCGACGCGCCCAGTCGCAGGGGCGCGAAACGGTGTCGCGACGCGTGGCACCGAATGCCAAACTGCCTTCTGCGTGCCCGCGCCAACTGCTCGGATCGAAACAGCCATTACCTGTATGATGCGGATTGCAATTGACGCGAGACCATCAGAGGCGGTTGGCTATTAATACCGCGATATTTACGTCGTAAAAATTAGTACAACCTGGCCACCACCCATCTTTTAGTTGATCTCTTCTACCTGTGACTGATGGAGGGAAGTCTCTGGTCCCATGTGCTGGTGGCACTCCTTCCTGGCACGTGCGAGTGTTTCGCCAGCCGGCAGGCAATTGAGACTTGTGGCATTTCCTGGTCACATTTCAGTTGATGGGCAGAGATTAAACCATTATTCTTTCCGACAGAGATGATATTCTTCCTGGGTGAATAATCTGAAGTCTAGGTGTGCGACAATAGTGTATCTTGACGCCGGACAATCGTCTGCAGACGCAAAGGATCAGATAGCTTTAATCTTGAAACCATTTATCATGGCGTCGATCGATTGAGCTGGTCAGCCCATACTGTGATCATTTGACTGGCGGGCAGTGATCGCGAGGCCCGTTCTCGTTCCGACTGGCATGTGCCGGGTGATCTGATCATCAGGCGTTGCAGATGCCGCGGAGACATCAGCGCAGCCGAGGCATAATCGACGCAAGATGTTCACCGCCCAGCTGTATTCTTGGTCAGCTTCTTAGCCCACCGCCGGGTCGGCAATCATCGCCGATCTGTGATCTTCCCCACCACTGCTGAGCCGCCGACCTGCCAGCCGAACGTATGCGTCACCGGACTGCTCGGCCCCGCCGGGCGGCTGGCATTCCGCCGCCTTTATCTGTCGTGATCTCCACAGCCCCGACGATGCCGTGGCTGCCGACTGATGACTCCTTGGTCGTTGCCCAGACTCGACTATTTCCTCCGTCGTGTACCGCGCAGTCGCCACTCTGAACGCTGTCGACGACCATCGGCTAAGCTACGGCGGCTATTGTCTGGAGTCGATCGATCAAATCGCGGCGATCATCTGGAAGATCGCTGTTCGATCCGTGGTCGTATCGAGTCAACTGGATTGCGACCTGTGATCCACCCGTGAGTTACTGACCTTCACGACAGCGATTTCGGCATTCCCCGCCCTGTATCGTTACCGCCCGTCTGTTCATGGCGTTTCCATCGGCGAGGGGCTTAAGCTCGAGATTCCGGTATCGCTGTCGGCAGCCCCTGAAAGGCGCGTTCGCGAACCATCGCGACCAGTTGGAAGTCAAACCGACTCAGCTCACTCGCGGCACCGGTGCATCGGGCCGCCGTGAGCTGACGATCGATAACTGCTGGGCGTGATCATTGATCGATTATCAATTCACGAAACTGCCAGGCAGTCGGCTGAAGTGTGACCGATGGCGACGTGAATCCAGCCATTTCCGGAATATACCTGGCGACGTAACGGCACCACACCGTGATACCCGACAACTGTTTGAGCAGTACTCAGCCGACAGCATCGATCACCGTCAGACCAGCGTATTTACCACGCGATGGCCAACCCCGGCGGCCGCGGCGTCGCGGTTGGCGAGATCGACTGGCGGCTGGCTGGTTGTGGCGACCGAAACGCGCGTACCACGCGATGGCGATACTTCGGCGTGCGATGATGTTATCTGACTTCATGTTGCCAGCTCATCGCATCCAGTTCACTGACACCCTGATATTTCGCTTAGGCACCGACATCGATATTACCGCTCTGCCGACCTTTCAAAGTCTGGCATTCGCGATATTCTTCGAACCGCGACGTTCACCACCGTCATGCCGTGAGCCAGACCGCAGCTCGACTGATCCATCCCCCTGGAAGGCTGACTCGTGAACAGTCCCTAAATGACAGGCGCGCGACAACCACCGATCGAAACAAAATGCGACCATCGAACATAAATCTGCGGAGTGAGCCATCGAAATTCCGTCAGGTTCATGAAATATTCAATACGTTGATCAAATTCACGAGCACAGTCTCGGCACCCAGGATCCGACGATGCCGGGCGTGACCTCTGGCACCCAGTATCATCGCTCGCGCGCTGGTATGCCGACCGCATCAACGTCGATGTGTTCACGAGGCGCCGTCAAGCGGTGCGATCGCGCCGAGTCGTCGTGATGTTTTCAGGCGACCAGTTGGCGCGACTGTTGCCGGCCATTCCATCGTTCTCGGTGATCCGGCGACAGATATCGCGGGGCTCGATGTCGTTGGTACCGCTATTTGCTGCCTGCCATCAACGACGGCGGAAGCGATCGCCGTCTCGACGGCTAGGGCCGTACGCAGCAGCTAAGCCCAATCGAACCCAGCTGACCGGCCTGGAGATGGCGATCGATATCTCCGCTGCGGTGAAACGAGGCTCTGCGCGTCTTAATCATGGCTGCTACCGTTCGATCGCCGGAACTCCACTGCGCAACCTGCCGGCGATCAGCCGGGATGCCGATGGCGACGTGTAATCCCGTGCCGGTTACAAACGTCTCCGGACGCCGTCCAGCGACGTGCCGATCTTTCCTTCGCGGAATTATTAACGGCTTGATGTTGTGAATTTCCATGTGGCACCAGCTGTAACACCATTTGCGACATTCTTCCACCGCGAATTACCATCTGTTGAATGCTGATTTCATACTATTAATTGCGACAATGAGGCGTATCACCATTCGACGGGTTTGTCACCGTTCGGCCTGGACGCCCTCCGCCCGGCATTATTATTTGATGCACGATTATTTGCGAGCCATCACCATTTGGCGGCTCCATGCGATTTACCTGGCATGATAATGCGGGATTCATTTCTTCTCGCGGATCATGTTCGGCTCGTCCGAATGTCAGCGCATGGACGACGGCGGTGTGGCATTGCCCGTCACCTTCACGGCGAGATCCCTTAACAATGAATTTCAGGCAGATCAGCAGGCGGTAGCTTCCCACTGTAGATAACGTCGACTGCCATGACAATGACACCCACCTTTATTAACCACCGGATACCCATCCACAAGTGATAAGTCAGCTCGGCCGTATGCAAATCGCGGATCTATTTCCGCAGAGGCTATGTCTGTCAAATTACTCGGCGTCGCGTTGTTTTCCACATACCCGGCGTACGACTGAGACGGTTGACTCATTGCCGGGCCCGAACGGTGGCTCGCGTGTAGGAAGCACCGCGACCCGGGTAGGCTGTTCCCGCCAGCTACCGCCAGGCGCGACATCTTCGGCTGTTGCCGATACCACTCTTCCGCTTCTTCCAGCCGATGAGTGGATCATCATTTGCGTCTCAGGCACCATGGCCCGCGGCGTATCGTCTGGACTGAACAACGAGCGAGCGGTTGCGGTCCCGCGTCGGGTTGAGGTCGAAAACCGCAGGTCGGGAAACAGATTTGAATTCAGTCGATGGCGTCGGTGCCAGGTGGGGCGGGCGCGGGTTCTCGATGTGATCAGTCGAGACCTGCAGCTACAGCTACCCGCGTCGCTCGACTGACGTGATCGGCTAGCCGCCTGGCGTTACGACGTTATATCGCCCAAATCGATCCTCACCTGGAATGCAGTTTGGTAGGTGCCGGTAACCACAATCGATCGACAACTGTCAACGTTGCGTATACACTTTGGCTGATCGCCTCCGTTCGACCCATACGGCAGATCCTCTGCGCTCGCGATTGCCGATGAGAACATTCGAGTCAGGTGCAGCGCGGCATAAACTGCGGCAGCGATGATCGCTCGGCTCTGCAGACCGACGATAAATCCATTTGAATTCACTGCATGGCCCCAGTCGCGATGTATCGGTGGAGGAACTTCGCCGGCAACCGCTCGCTGATGTGTGTTTTTCGGCGATCCCGACCGTCGCCTCAAGATCGACATGCGCATTCACCATGACGCTGACTGAACCCGCACCGGTCGCATCATTACCAGCTTACCGGGGTGAGCGGCTTCATCGCCGTCACCCGGGTATCGACGGTCGGGCGATATTCTTTTCGAGTCACGCACCCGGTGCTGATCTGCGGACGCTCAGGCGACCCGTTCACGGATAACTGCGAATCGTCGACTGCCTGGCGGCGTTATATTGCCGGGACCTGCCTGGTATCTCATCGGATCAGCGTGTTCAATGTTATTTGCGCCGGTACCTACAGTGAACGTGTTGTCGTCTCCGAGAAGCCAAAGGATTGAGATCTTGAGATCATCATGTCTTCCAGCTCAGGCGCAAATCAGCAGCTCGCCGCCGGAGTCACTCCCAGCGTGACCTGGCTGCCCACACGGAAATCGCACGCGCTGATCGGGTCGTCACACCAGCCTGGCCAGCTGGAGTCCCAATTCTCAGGCCCACAGTGTTGATCCCAGCCACCAAACATCTCCCCCGTTCTGGCCTGGCCGCTGCGTGTCATCCCAGCCTGTGTGGCTGCGCTCCGTGGAGGCTCTGGCACCGTCTCGATCCTCAGAATGGGCGTCTCCTGATATTGAATACTGAGTCGGCCAGTGTGCCGCTGTCAGCTGGCCGTGGTTGAATTCTGGTTGCTGCTCTTTTAGCCAGTTGATCATCATTCTGGCGTGGCATTATTGTACCGATCGCAACCAACGATCTGTTCGTCCCCTGTACGACTCATTCCTCGCCTCAGTAACAGCAATTCCCCGTGGTACGGCGACGAGGTAAATTGACGCCTCGCAGCCTGCGCATCACGGCGTGTTGCGTGAACCTCCGGCCGTGGTCGCGCGCGATCAGCGGCTTCACCTGTAGTAGCCGGACGGGCTGCGATGATATCACCGAGAATAACGCGCGTCGGCAATTCCGGGCGAGGCTTACTCGTCGGCAGTAGAACTACCGTATGTGTGCGAAAGATCGTGTGTCTCCTCGATCTCTCTCGATCGCGACCTCTGCGGCAGTAGCCTATGATGGATGGCAAGCCACCGCCCGTGTGTGCGTGCTGCACGTGCCCCGGGCGTTTTGCCCCTATAAGCACGCATAACAAACCTAAGTTCCCCCTCTCGGTCCCTGCTGCTAAGGGCACGCGTGACCACTGGCGTCAAACTGGACTGGGAGCGACTGCTGGCCTGCTGATCTACCGGCAGCACCTGCAGCCGCCATGGTATCGCAGCTATATGGATGTTTGATCTGAGACGAACATGTTGTTCAACCTCAGCGGCGACATTTATTTTCCGCCCGATGTGAAGTCTACTGCAATCAACATTGAGACCACGCCGGCAATCAGCTCTGTCTGGTCATCTAAGCGGCTCACGCCTGGGGGAAATACGATCGTGGCATGTCCCGGGGCCATATCTCGGCTGCGACATCTACGAGACCAGTCTTTCGAAGGCGTCGGAGATCAACGATGGCTTGGCCAGATCGGGCCTCACTGGCAGAGGTAGCCCTTCCGGAGGCCCAGTCTGTCTGTCGTCACAATCCAGGTGGACTCAGTCTGTCTCGTCTCAGACATATCTTGAGTGATATACGAGACAGCCTGGGTTTCACTTTGCATCCAGCTCCTGGTGTTTCCATACCCAGTGATGGCCACATGCGCCGGGCGCAGCGACACTGCCCGCCTCTGCCGGACTGGAGGCTCAAGCCTCGCCTTGTTTGGAAATAAACTGGTGCTGTGATCAGGCGCACTGGCACCGGCATACTTCGTAGTCAAAAGCTGCAGCCTCGCCATGCAGATGTACGAGATGCGCTCGCTCGTGCGCCAGTGCGCTGTCATCTCGCCATGTCACGGATCACGATCAGATCTCTGCAAATGTACCGGCCGTGAGCTACTCGTGTGTGGCCGCGGCATGGCCTCCGGCGGCACCAGACCTCAAGCATTCCCTCGGACACTATTTGACTGATCATTGCCTACGTGAGTTTCGAAACACCGTACGAGCACGACAGCCTTCTTGGCGGCAAGTACTCACCCGGAGCTGGAAGTATGATAAGGCTGTGCTCTCGGCCGCAACCGTGACACCATCGTAACAGCCCGATTCCGGCCGATTCCTCGTCAGTATGCGCAGGCAGCTCGTGATCGCGGATTGATCGACACGATGGCGTGGACGACCGCCATGACGATATCTCGTCGCTGCCGTCCAGCGCCTGGTATCTGCGAGTTCCGCCGATGCCGCGCCCGACTCGTGCGGTGACCGGATCCCGACCTCGGCAGTGCCAGCGGCCGGCGTCTCGCCGTTCATGCAACTAACATCGTCGTGATGGATGCCGATCAGCCGGGTGTTTACCTCGGCCGGCGCCGTCATTATGACGAAGATGATACCGCCGTTAGTCACCTCGCGTGGATGGCCTGACCGGGCATGGCTCGGCATGGCCTCGACACCAGCTGACCCAGAATAGAACAGTCACTTGTTGCCGGCATCATTCGTCTGGGCGATGCTCAGTGGCCTCCTGCTTCCACGTGGCATTTCACGGTTGCCTCAGCGTCAGAATGGCCGAGACTGGCCTGCCGAGGCTGGTGGCTGCTCGGCGAGACGTGTGGCACTGTGACTACCAGTAGCAGCCAGCCACCAGCATGTGTGTTATCTGTATGCCGAGATCACAGATGCGCTCAGATATCCATCATGGCCACCTGCCGGGTGATCATAAACAGAATCCTTAAACCCGGGTGCACGATCGGCTTTGGGCCGCTGCCGATCTGTGCTGGGGCCGCTGTGTCACAATCAGATCAGGTATCCGGGTGCATCGTTCAGTCCGAGTGTCTCCATCAACCGCTCTCGGCGACAATTAGAGTGTATTACCGGCGGCTATAATCGCCTGATCTCCCATAACAGACCTGAGTCTAATTCCTCCGGCTGTAGTAAGTAGAGGCAGTGCCAGGTAGAGCGTCAGCTGACGTATGTCTCTTCTGCAGCCAGTTGTAACTCTGACCAGTGTAGCTCATCCCGCTACTAGCTGAAGAGGGAAGAACACCACCATTAGCACAACCCATG
>ERZ1370068.111-contig-10097_pt1 | contig 32131 bp, 38 predicted proteins | sample MGYA00561227_ERZ1370068 | MGnify/ENA primary metagenome ERZ1370068 (study PRJEB38410, sample SAMEA6850437) | metagenome | study: Metagenomic assessment of the ecological functions of the soil: analysis of the soil microbiota associated with the...
GTTAGTACTTCGTTCCAGTTACGTGTGCTACTTGCCGGGTTGAGCTCGCGCAGCTCCTCCATTACCGCTGGGTACAGGATGCCGCGACGGTTCAGAAAGTCAGGGACTTTCAACGAAGGTTTGGACGTCCACCGGCAGCATCGCGTACGCATCTCGGTCAGGCCAGAATGCCAGAAAGTGTCGAGCCGCCTGCCGCAGGAAGACGCTTCGGGCGTCGCAGGGCAAGTCACGCGGCATGCTTCAGCACCGCCGGGCCCGCCAACGGCACCCTCTCGATGATGTCGCAGGCAGCGACTTGTAGCCGCTATCGCTGGCCAGGCTCACGTCAGTCTGCTCCGTCCAGCAGCTTGAGCTTGGCAATGATTGTCATATTCCTCAGCTGTCAGCTCGAAGGGCGGTCTGACCAGCCATGAGCCCGACGATCGTGCTGGCGATCGGCCGATGTCGCCGCACTTCGCGTACGTATCGAGTGCCAGCTTCAGCGCCTTGAGTCGACCGCCCATCCGCCGTGCGTCCACGCTATCTTGCGCAACGATCGCAGCGATCACCTGGCATTTTGATCGGCTTGCCATTTTCAACAACCGTCACAGGCTTGAGGAACATCCTCCCTATCGCGAGGTGCGTGCGGTTCTTCGAGCCCTTCGGGCGGCCCTTTGGATTGCCCGATTTGCCCTTCTGGAACTGGCTGTGCTTCGGCGGTTTGCCGTTAGCCGACCTCGTACGAGCCGAAGGCTCGGCACTGTCGGCCTGCTCCTTGTTGCTGCTCATGACCTTCTTCCCGTCACGCGGCATCTAGCGGCGCGAGGCGCCGCCGCGGCCAGCTCGTTGAACGTCTTGCCGGTCTCGGCATGAACCGCTGCCTCGCCGGTCAGTGCCTGCCAGCGGCCGATGGCGGCGTCGACGTAGTGCGGGTCGAGCTCGATGGCGCGGCCTACGCGGCCGGTCTTCTCCGCCGCCAGCAGGGTCGTGCCGCTGCCGACGAACGGGATCAAGCACTAGCCCACCGCGCGTCGAGCAGTCCTTCAGCGCGTCCACCACCAGCGGCAACGGCTTCACCGTCGGATGCGCGCGCAGCTCGTCCATGCGGCCGCGCTTGAAGGTGTTGACTCCGGCGTAGTCCCAGACGTTGGTGCGATAGCGGCCCTTCTCGCCTAGCCCGAAGTTGTTGATGTGCGGGCCGCTGCCCACCTTGAACACGAACACCATCTCGTGCTTGGAGCGGTAGAAGGTGCCCATGCCGCCGTTGGTCTTGTTCCACACGCACAGCGTTCTTGCAGCTCGTAGAGCTCGCCGGCGGCGGCCAGGACCTCGCCCATGTGGCGCCAGTCCATGCAGATGTAGTGGATCGCCCCGTCCTGGCTGTAGCTGGACTGCATGGCCCATGAAGGAGTTCAGGAAGGCGGTGAACTCGGGCTCGGTCATCTCGCCGGACGCCATTTCGAAGTCTTGATGGCGCACCGAGCCCAGACCGCAGACATGGCCGTCGATCGCGACGTTGTACGGCGGGTCGGTGAACACCATCTGGGCGCGCTCATCGCCCATCAGCCTCTGGTAGGAGGCCTGCTCCAGGGCGCTGCCGCACAACAGAAGATGCTTGCCGAGCTTCCACAGGTCGCCGGGGGCGCTGATTGCCGGGCGGTCGCGCTCCAGCTCCGGCACCACCTCCGGCTTCGGCGCTTTGGCCGGTCTGGGGCCTCCAGGCGGTCGAGGTCAGACCGTGCCGAAGCCCGTGACCTCGAAGTCGAAGTCGATGACTGAGGTCCGACAGCTCCTGCAGCTCGACCCTGAGCAAGCTCCTCGTCCCAGCCCGCCAGCTCGGCCAGGCGGTTGTCGGCCAGCATGAAGGCGCGCTTGCAGCTCCGCGGTCAGGTGCTTGACCTCGATGGTCGGCACCTCCGTCAAAGCCAAGGAACTGGGCCGCCCTCAGGCGGCCGTGGCCGGCAAGGACCGACGCCCTTCTCGTCGACCACGATCGGTGATGATCAGCCGAACTCGCGACGCTGGCCGCGATCTGCTCGCACCTGACGGGCGCTGTGCGTGCGGGCGTTGCGGGGTTGACTATAAGGTCGGCGATCGCGCGTGCTCGAACCACCGGGGCGAACGGCTGGACCAACGCCTCGGGGTCGGCCGTCGCGGGGACTCCGCCTCGCCCACCACGGGCTGGTGGACCTCACCCCTGGAGTCGTCGGCCTGGACGTTCTTGTCCTTGAGCAATCTTGCTCACGATGCACTCCTTGTCTGCCCTCTCCCGCCCTGGCAGCGAGCGAGAGACTGAAGAGCCAGCGCGCGCCGACCCTAGGCCGCCAGCCTATGGGCAAGAGATACAGGGGTGATCAAGACGGTCGATCGACGCCAGCCGGAGTGGATGCATTTTGCAACCAAGGCCATCTTCCGGTCACGTATCGGTCGCCCCTCCTTGACTGCGCAATCGCCGCCCCGGACCGATGGGCGGCCAACGGCCAGAGACGTAAGTATCCTGGCAAACGCTACGCGCCGGCAGGCCATGAGAGGCGACCGTGGCGTGGGCTGGTAGTGTCGCAGGAGCTGCGTCAGCTCAGGACGCTTGAACCGACACGGTGTATCCTGCCTCCGGCTCGGACCGCTTCGATCCGCTGGAAAGGCCTGTGACAGCACGATGCTGGCCAGCCTCTCGGACCGCAAGGGCCGCCAGCCAACAGTTTTATGCGGGTTTCTGAGTCGGCCGACCCACTGTCCAGCGTGTTTGAACCGAATGGGCGCTGGCGGCCCCCAGGGCGATGCCACGCTCGCACCCCGGCGCGCCCCGGGCGCTCAACCTGGGCGTGCGCCTCCACGGTCAGGCGGACCGTGGATCCCACCAAGATGGTCGCCTGACAGCCCGGTCGGTCGGAGGGGATCCCCGGCAGTCGGGGCGTTTGCAGCCGTCGCCGGCAGCCACCTTTGCCGCCCGGTCACTCCAACCCGGCTTCAAGTTCCTCGCTCCTTCGAGCTGTTCGCGCTTCGCCTCGTTCAGCCCCCAGCTGCTCCCTGTTTCCGTGCCAGCTACTCCCTGTTAGCCATCGAAGGCTCCTGATCTTCGCCGCTGAATTCGGCTTCAAGCCCTGATGCTTCAGGCATTGCCGGGCCTTTCCCAGCAGGCGAGCGGCCGCTCAGCCAGTCCAAATCTCCCTGTAAATCTCCCTGTTAGCAGGGAGTTTCCGGGCGGAGACCGGTTCGAGGTGGACTGGGTCCACAGCCAGGCCTATCGAAATACGCCACAAAGCGTCCGATAGTCAGGAAATGACCGCTCTTGCCGGACGTTGTCGAGTGCACGCCGCGCCTTGCGCAACCGCGCCCGGCTGGGGCCTAGGAAGGTGCCCGTGAAACGCTTTGTCCTCGCCCTCGTGGCAGTGCTGATGGCGTTGCCGACCGCGACCGACGCGGCGCAAGGCGACGACAAGGCCTACTGCGCCCAGCTCGCCGCCATGTATCGCCGCTACGTCCAGAATGGACCCGGCAGGCGTGTCGACGTCGAGGCGACGGCGGCGCTCGAGGACTGCAGCAAGGGCAACACGGCGACGGCCATTCCGGTGCTGGAGAAGAGGCTGCGCGACAGCGGCTTCTCGCTGCCGCGAGGAATTCAAGCCTTAGTGTCGTATTGTTTCAGCTGGTAGTTATCCATCACCCACTTGAGCGTGGTGCCGTATTGCGGATCGGTGGCGTAGACGCCGGTGAGCGCATCGGCGAATCGATCGGGATCCTGGACCACCTCCATGGCCGTCCGATAGGGCGACGCCGTCGACAGCAACTTGCCGTGCAGCTCGAAGGCTTCGGACAGGCTGTCGAAGCGCCGGAACCGGGCCGTCATCGTGATCACCTTGCCGTCGATCACCTCGCGAGTCTCGCTTTCCACGGCCGGCTGCGTCTCGAGCGCCTTGATGCCAAACGGGTTGTTGCTGTCGGGCGGCATCGCCGATCCCCAGGCGCTCTCGACGATCCATTGCGCCAGGGTGATCGAGGCCGGGATGCCCCAACGCTGCTGCGAGGCCTTGGCCGCTTCGATCAGCTCCGGCGGAACGATCCCGACATGGCCAAACTGCGTCGGCGGCGGCGGCTCCTTGGTCACCAGCGGGCGAGCGGCCAAGGCGTAGTAGGTCGGGCTGCCGGGCGCGACATGGCCGCTGGGCGGATTCATGTTCATCATCGACGCGCCTGGAACGCCTTGATGGCCAGGATCGTACCGGGATCCGATGATGCCCGTGACGGGAACGTCGGTGTGCGGCTGCGGCAGCCGCTTGTTCAGCAGCGACTGGATGACGAAACACGTCCCCCGGGCCGTTCACGGCGTCCTGTCCGACGGAGGTGAAGATGGGCGGCGCGACGCTGCCCACCTCATCCGTGCTCAGGATGGTCTGGTGACGGGACAAGGCACATGGCGACAGATTCTTTCGAATCCGAGTGACTTTCGACCAGGATGGCCGCCGTCCTCCGGGCCGTCAACCGGTCGGTCGGCCGACGCATCGACAGATTGTGCCGTGGCGTAAATCTGCAACGCTTTGGTATAGGGATCGCCAGCTTGCAGTGGATTCGCAGGAGGACTGGCCCAACCGCGCGACAAATCCAAATACGATTGCCCTGCCGTGGGCTTCCCCGACTAGTATTTTCGGCTGATCGGGGCCTGCCGGTCGGGACGGTGACGCCGGTGTTCGCTGCCGTCCGCCCGTCACAGGAGTGCGCCCTCACGTGACCCTGAAGCTTGTCATGATCCGCTGTCCCGACAACGTGGCGCCCGAGAGACGCGAGGTCCGCGGCGGCGAGTTCTCCATAGGCCGCGGCCAGGACAATGAATGGGTCATCGCCGATCCCGAGCGCCATCTGTCGAAGCGGCACTGCCGGCTGGTCTACGCAGCGTCGGCGATTGGGAACTGCACGATCTCAGCGCCAACGGCACGTTCCTCAACCAGGCCAGCGAACCGGTCGGCCAGCGGCGCGTCGCCAGAAGCTGCGCAACGGCGACCGGATCAAGTTCGGCCTCTACGAGCTCGAAGTGATCATCGACGAGGACGAGGAGGGTGCGGCGCCCGACCGCGGCGGATCGCTGTCGAGCCATCGTCGCGGCGACGTCGCCATGCGCGATCCGCCGCCGTCGCGCTCCGATCATCGTCCCTACGACGATGCCGGCACGATGCCAGGCTGCCCGAGCTCCGCGTTCGGCGCTGGACGTCGTCCAATTCGCCGATCCTGCCGGCCGGACTTCGATCCCCTGGCGCCCAACCAGGAGCCGTTCGCCGGGCCGACCCAGCCGGATCACGCTGCCGGCGCTCGAAAGCGCCTTCCGCCCGCCCCAGCCGGTGGCCGATCATTCCCGACGACTGGGACGTCGACACCGCCTGCCGCGCTTGCGGCCTCCAACGGCGCGCCGCCAGCCGCCGCCACCGCCGCGAAGACCGGCCCCGCGCCGCAAGACAGCAGCATCCGCCGCCACCGTGCACGAGCCCGCGCCGCCGCCGGCCGCGGCGCTCGACGGCGGCCTGGCGGCGGCCTTCCTGCGCGGCGTCGGGCTGCAGCGAGACAACGCTGCCGGATCCGGAGAAGACGCTGGAGCGACATCGGATCGCCGCCATGCGGGCGACCGTCAGCGGTCTTCGGCAGACCTTGATGGCGCGCGCCAGCATCAAGGATGAGTTCCGCATCGAGCAGACGATGATCCGCGCCAGCGGCAACAACCCGCTGAAGTTCTCGCTCGATGACGACGATGCCCTGGCGACCCTTCTCGGCACGGGCCGGCGCAGCGGCATGGCGCCGGAGGAGGCCATTGCGGAAGCCTTCGACGACTCTGCGCATGCACGAGCTGGCGACCGTCTCGGCCATGCAGGCGGCCGTGCGCGTCCTGCTCGCCCAATTCGAGCCCGAGGCCGTCGAACGCAAGGCCGGCGAGCGGCGCGTTGCAGATTCACCCTGCGCAAAAGAAGGCGCAAGGCATGGGAGGCCTTCGTGCAGCAGCACAAGGAGCGTAACCCAGGCCCTTTCGGACGATTTCGACAGCGTGTTCGGCAAGGCCTTCGCCCGCGCCTACGAGCAGGCGATCGACAAGCTGACCGCCGACAGGGAAATCGCCGCATGATCGCCCGCCGCCTGTTGCTGGTGGCGCCGGCCTGCCGTCTGGTCGCGGGTTGCGGCGGTCCGCCGCCGCCTCGCGGTCGGTCGACCTGACCATCAAGGCGGGCCCCGACCTGAACCCGCAATCCGGCAGGAACGCCGGTCTGCGGTCGCGGTCCGTCTCTATTCGCTCAATGCCAGGGCACGGTTCACGTCGGCCGATGCCTATCGCCCTGATGGAACGCGAGCGCGCGGTGCTGGGCGACGAAGGCACGGGCTCGAGGAGATCGTGCGTGCGTCCCGGCGAGACTCGCAAGATCACGCTGACGCCGAAGCCCGGCGTGCGATTCCTCGGTGTCGCCGTGCTGTTTCGCGATATCGACCGCGCGCAGTGGCGGGTCGTCGCCCCGATCGCCGCGAGCGGACTGACCAAGCTCGCGCTCGCCATCGGCAGCAACAGCAGCCGTACTGGAGTCCGACATGACCTGGTCCAACCGCGTCGTCTGGCTGGAAGGCATGTTTCTGCGCGCGCAGCATTTCCAGCAGCAGGATCGCTGGCTCGAGGCGCTGGTGCGCGACCGGACCGCTGCCTTGCGCCCGCATGCCTGGGGCCTGACCGAAGGCGTCGATCAACCGCAACCTGCTGGCCACCGGCCAGTTCGCGCTGGCGAGCGGCAGCGGCGTGTTCGAGGACGGCACGCCCTTCGCGCCTGCCGGGCGAGACCGACCAGCCGGTCCCGCTCGACCTGCCGGAGACGCACGCGCAACGCCGTCGTCTATCTCGTCGCTGCCGATGCGCCAGGCCGGATCGGTCGAGGTCGCCGCCAACGGCTCACCGAAGGCCGCTACGAGCAGCGCGACTTCGAGGCCTACGACACCCATTCCGGCTCGCCGCAGCCCGCCGAGGTGCAGATCGGACGGCTGCGCCTGCGCTACATGCTGGAGACCGACAACCGCGCCGGCTACCACGGCATCGGCCTCGCCCGCGTCGTCGAGGTCGGCGCCGACCGCCGGGTGACCCTCGACGATCAGTGGATCCCGCCGGCGCTTGCCTGTTCGGCGGCGCCGCCGCTGACCGGCCTGCTCGCGGAGCTCGCCGGCATGCTCAACCAGCGCGGCGAGGCGCTGGCGGCGCGGCTGACCGCGCCCGGCTCGCGCGGCGTGGCCGACGTCTCGGACTTCCTGCTGCTGCAATCCGTCAACCGCTGCGCAGAAGCTGCTGGCCCACTGGGCGAGCGACGGCAACGTCCATCCCGTCGATCTCTATGCGGCCCTCGTGCAGATGGCGGGCGATTTCGCGACTTTCACCGAGGCGACGCCGCCGTCCCTCGGACTATCCGCCGTACCGGCACGCCGACCTGCAGCGCAGCTTCGCGCCGGTCGTCGCCGATCTGCGCCGCTCGCTGTCGGCCGTCATCGAGCAGACCGCCATCCAGATCCCGTTGCAGAAGCGCGCCTACGGCGTGCGGGTCGGTCCGATCGTCGATCGCGGCGATCCTGCGTGTCGTCGAGCTTCGTGCTGGCTGTCCAGGCCGATGTGCCGACCGAGACGCTTGCGGCGGCTGTTCCCCTCGCAGGTCAAGATCGGCGCGGTCGAGCATATCCGCGAGCTGGTCGAACGTCGCGCTTGCCGGGAATCGCCGTGCGGCCGCTGCCGGTCGCGCCGCGGCAGCTGCCGTTCTACGCCGGCGCGACCTACTTCGAGCTCGACCGCAATTCGACCGCACTGGAAGCAGAACTGCAATCCTCCGGCGGCTTCGCCGTGCATGTCTCCGGCGATTTCCCGAATCTCAACATCGAGCTGTGGGCGATCCGCGGCTGACGACAGTGATGTGAGGCGATATGAGCGACAATCCCTTCGCCGAGCCTGAAGACGACAACCGGACGGTCATTCGGCCGACTCCCGGCAGGCGCCGGCCGCCAGCGGCGAGCCGACCGGCAAAGCGCGCCGGCGACCGCGCCGCAGCCGGACGCGCCTGCCGCGCGGTCCGTCGCGATGGCCGAGGGCACGGAGAATATCTGCGATCGGCGATGGATGCGCTCACCGCCGCCGCGGCGCCGCTGCTGCAGCTCATGGCGCGGCTGCGCAACACGGCAAACCCGCCCGATTCCGGCGACTCTGCGCGAGCGCGACGGTCCGGCAGATCAGGGCTTTCGAGCAGGAGACGCGCGACAAGGGCATGCCGCTGGAGCAGCTGCGCCCGGCGCATTACGCGTTGTGCGCCAGCCTGGACGACGTGGTGCTGAACACGCCGTGGGGCAGCAGCGGGACCTGGGCCGAGCGGTCGCTGGTCTCGACCTTCCATCAGGAGGTGCGCAGCGGCGAGCGCTTCTTCGACGTGCTGCGGCAGATGTGCGACAACCCCGGCAAGTTCCTGCCGGTCATCAAGCTGATGTATCTCTGCATGTCGCTCGGCTTTCATCGGCCAGTACCGCCTGTCGCCGCCGCGGCGTCGGCGACATCAACCGGACTGCGCGAAGAGACCTACGCGCGTCATCGTCCGCCAGCAGCAAGGCGGCCGACCCGGATCTTGCGCCGCACTACCAAGGGCGTCGACGCGCCCTACCGGCCGGCGCGCGTCTCGCGTGCCGCTCTGGGTCGCCGCGAGCGCGCGGCCTGGGCATCGTCGCGCGGCCTGTTTCTCTGGTTCTCGATCGGCCTCAACGCGGCGTCCGACGACGTCTATCGCGCGTCTGCGGGACGCCCGCCGCACGCGCATGCCGACCATCACGCGCACGCCGATCGTCGAGCCGCAGCCGGCGCCGACGCCGCTGCCGCCGCCCGAGCCGACGGCGCTCGACCAGCTGCGCGCAGTTCCTCAAGCCGGAGATCGACCAGGGTCTCGTCGAGGTGCTCGGCACGCCGGCCCAGCCGCTCGTGCGGATCACCGGTCGCGGCATGTTCGCCTCGGGCAGCGCCACGGTCGCAGCCCAGCTTCAAGCCGCTGCTGGACCGCATCGGGCTGGCGCTTGAAGGAGGAGCCGGGCTCGGTGCAGGTGATCGGCTATACCGACGATCAGCCGATCCGCACCATTGCCTTCCCGTCGAATTTCCAGCTCTCGACGGCGCGCGCGAGGCGGCCAGCGCGATCATCGCAGCCAGCATCGGCGATGCCTCGCGGCTGAGCCGCGGAGGGCAGGGCGGATGCCGACCCGATCGCGCCCAACTCCACGCCGGAGGGCCGCGAACGCAACCGGCGCATCGAAATCGTGCTGCAATCGGCAGGGCGCTGTAGCCATGCAGGCGTGCTTGCGATTCTCGCCTCCCGCTGGGTGCTGAGCTTTCGTCGGCATCGTCGATCCTGGCGCTGCTGGTCTGGTTCTTCGGCCGCTGTTCCGATGCCTCTGGAAGGCTGGATGCCGCGGCTCGCCATCGTGCTCGGCCATGCTGCTGATCTGGGCCGGCGTCGAACCTGTTGCTCGATCTCGCTCGCCGGCGCCGCGAGCAGAGGCTCGAACGCGGTGTCGCCGAGAGCGACCGCCGCAGAGCGTCGACGACGGCACGGCGCGAAGAAGCGGCGGCGCTGCGGGAGCAGCATGTCCACGGCGCTGACGCTGCTGAAGAAGGCGCGCGGCACCGCGCGGCTACCTCTACGAGCAGCCGTGGTACGCCATCATCGGCCCGCCGGGCGCCGGCAAGACGACGGCGCTGCTGAACAGCGGGCTGAAGTTCCCGCTGGCCGCCGAGATGGGCCAGGGCGCGGTGGCCGGTGTCGGCGGCACGCGGCTCTGCGACTGGTGGTTCACCGAGAACGCCGTGCTGATCGACACCGCCGGCCGCTACACCACGCAGGATTCCGAATGCAGCGGTCGATCGCGCCGGGATGGGATGCCTTCCTCGACCTGCTGCAGCCGGACCCGGCCGCGCCAGCCGCTGAACGGCGTCATCGTCGCGATCGCGCTCAGCGACATCGCCGACGCGCCGCCGCGCAGGAACGGCTCGCCCATGCCCGCGCGATCCGCCGGCGGATCAAGGAGCTCGAGGAGCCGCCTGGCATTCGCATGCCGGTCTATGCGCTGCTTCACCAAGGCCGATCTGATCGCCGGGCTTCACCGAGTTCTTCGACGACCTCGACCGCGAGCGGCGCAGCCAGGTCTGGGGCGTCACCTTCCCGCTGGCCAAGGCGCGAGGCCGGTACCGGTCGGGCAGTTCCCGGACGAGTTGCAGCTCCTGGTCGACCGCCTCGAACGAGCGCCTGTTCGATCGCCTGCAGGCCGAGCAGCAGCCCGGAGCGCCGCGCCCTGATCGCCGGCTTTCCGACCCAGATCGCCACGCCTCGCGCAGCCGCTTGCAGAGCTTCCTCGTCGAGGCCTTCGGCGGCTCCCGGCTCGATCCGGCGCCCATGCTGCGCGGCGTCTATCTCACCTCGGGCACCCAGGAAGGCACGCCGATCGACCGCCTGACCGGGGTCATGGCGCGCGCCTTCGGCCTCGACCAGCGGCGCGCCGCCAGCCTGCGGCCGGAGCAGGGCCGCAGCTACTTCCTCGGACGCCTCGTCTCCGAGGTGATCCTGGGCGAGGCCATGCTGGTGAGCGAACCGCCCGGCGCCCGGCTCGGCGGACTGCTGCTGCGTGCCGCCTCGTTCGCCGCTCGTTGCTCTGCCGACTCTCGGCGCCGTGGGCTGGCTTGTCGCACGGTCGGTCGGCCGGTCAGCGCGAGATCGACGAGATGTCGTCGGCGTTGGCCGCCTACGAGGAGATCGCCAAGGAGACGACGTTCGATCCCGGTCAACGATTCCGATCTTCCCCGCCTGCTGCCGTTGCTCGATGCCGGCCCGCGAACCTCAGACAGGCCGCGGGCAGCCCGCCGGGCATCCTGGTCGAGCTTCGACCTTTCGCAGACCGCCAAGCTGCGCGCGGGCGCACGACACGGTCTATCGGCATGCTCTGGGCTATGCGCTGCTGCCGCGCCTGATCTGGCGGCTGGAAGCGCAAATGCGCGGCAACTTCACCCAACCCGACTTCCTCTACGAGGCCACGCGCGTCTACCTGATGCTCGGCGGCCAGGGCCGCTCGACCGGGCCCTGGTCAAGGAATGGATGACCTACGATTGGCAGGCCGCGTATGCCGGTGCCGTCAACACGGCGGTGCTGACCGGCCTGCGACGCCATCTCGATGCGCTCCTGGCGCAGCCGTTGCCGCGCGGTGCCGCTGGACGATGCGCTGGTCGCGCGGGCGCGCACGGCCTTCAGCCGGGTTCCCTTGGCAGCGCGCGTCTATTCGCGCATCAAGCCGTCGGCGGCCGCCCAGAGCCTTGCCGCCGTGGCGATCCGAGCGACGCGCTGGACGCGCCGGCGTGCGCGTTTTCGTACGCGCGTCCGGCAAGAAGCTGAGCGATGGCATACCGGGCTTCCTGACCGTCGATGGGTTCCACAAGGTGCTGCTGCCGGCCTTGCCGGCGGCGACGCGCGAGGCCGCGGCGGAAAGCTGGGTGATGGGGCGGAGGCGCGCCCGTCAGCCTCGATGATGCTCAGCAAACGGACTCTCGCCAATGACGTGGTCTGCGCTCTACGTGGCCGACTACGCCAAGGCGTGGGACGACCTGCTGCAGGATCTCGAGATCGTGCCGCTGCGCAGCCTGCCGCAGGCCGCCCAGGATCTTTACATCCTGGCGTCGCCGCAATCGCCGATGAAGGAGCTGCTGACCGCGATTGCTCGTCAGCTCACCCTGTCGGAGCCGCCCAAGCCCGCCGCACGCAGCGGCGGCGGCAGCCGCGGCAGCGGCCGCCGGAGGCCAAAGAGCGGCGGCAGCCGCGCGCGCCGGAGCCGCCTCCGCTGATCTCCTCGCTGCTTGACCGGCCAGCCTGGCAGCGGCGCCGGCGCTGCCGCCCGGCCATGAGATCGACGAACGCTACAAGCCGCTGCGCGACCTGGTTGCGACCAGCGGCGGCGCACCGATCGACCAGGTGCTGAAGCTTCTCAACGACCTGCAGCAGCAGCTGGCGAAGCTGGCGGCGCTGCCGGCGCACCGCGCGCGCCGGTCGCCGCGGCGCTGGGCAACGAGCCATCGCTGGCGCTGCGGGCAGAGGCCCAGCGCCAGCCCCAGCCGCTTGGCCGCTGGCTGCAGTCCATGGCCGGATCGAGCACCGCGTTGCGTGGCGGCGGCGCGCGCCAGCAGGTGATTGCGGCCTACAACGGCTCAGGCGGGCCGGCGGCGCTCTGTCCGCTCGCCGTGAACGGGCGCTTCCCGTTCGTGGCCGGCAGTTCGCTCGAAACGCCTCTGGACGACTTCGCCAAGCTGTTCGCGCCGGGCGGCCTGATCGATGGCTTCTTCAATACCCAGCTGCGGCCCTATGTCGACACCACCGGCACCGCCTGGAAGGCGCAGTCCGTCGATGGCGTGCCGGCGCCGGTCTCGCCGGCCGACATCGCCCAGTTCCAGCGCGCCGCCGTAATTCGCGACCTGTTCTTTGCGCCCGGCAGCGACGACGATCGCCGTTCGCTTCGACATCACGCCGGTCGATCTCGACGCCGGCGCTTCGCAGGTCAGCCTGGAGTTCGACGGCACGTCGGTCACCTATGCGCACGGCCCGTCGCGCTCGACCCAGATCGTCTGGCCGGGGCCGAACCGCATGCAGAATGTGCGGCTGGTGTTCGATCCGCCGCCTGCCGGCGGCACCGGCGTGCTGGCAGAGAACGGTCCGTGGGCGATGTTCCGCCTGTTTGGGCGCGGCACGCTTCAGCCAAGCCGGCTCGCCGCGAGCGCTACACGCTGTCTTTCGCGCTCGGCAACCGGCAGGCGACATTCGAACTTCGCGCGGCTTCGGTCCTGAATCCCTTCGCACCGGGCGTCCTGCAGGACTTCCGGTGTCCGTCGGTGCGTGACTAGGCAGACAATGCCAGCGCTTCCTCCCGATGCCTGCGCCGGTCTGTTCGGCAAGCTGCCGGCACGCGGCGACTTCGTGCGTGAGAACCTGCCGCGCGACTTTACCGATGCCTGGGATGCCTGGTGGCTGCGTGGCCTGGCCGACACGCAGCGTCGGCCCCGCGATGAGTGGCGCGCCGCGTGGCTGGAGGCCCCGGTCTGGCGCTTCGTGCTGCCGCCCGGCCTGTGCGGCAGGAATGGCGTGCTCGGACTCTGGCTGCCAAGCGTCGACAAGGCCGGACGCTATTCTCCGCTGACGATCGCCGCCACGGCGTCCGACGATTGGGCGCCGTATGTGGGCACGATGACAGCGTTCCTGGCGGCAGCGGAGCAGGCCGGCGCGCGATGCGCTCGAACATGATCTCTCGCCGGCCGAGCTGCTGCAGCGTATTCAGGATGCCTTCATCGCCGAGCGATGCGCCAGGCCTCTCGGTGCGATTTCGTGCCGGCTCAGGCCGCCTGGTGGACCGAGGGCGGCCCGCGTCGCCCCGCGCCTGGAGACCGGAAGCGCCCTGCCCGAGGGAAGCCGCTTTGCCGCTCTCATCGACGACGACTGGGGTGTACGCCGACCCGCCGCCGGAGCTGGCGATCGCCCGCAGTTCGGATCCTTCGTGATGTCCGACAACGGCATCGATCAGGACATCGGCCCGGTCCGGCAGCTTTCGCTCCCGCGCAGCAACGCATGCCGGCACGGCGAAGCAGGCTCAACGAGGACGCCTATGTCAACCGGCCCGATCTCGGGCTTTGGGCGGTGCGCCGACGGCGCGGGCGGTCACGAGTCCGGCGAAGTTGCATCGGCCGAGGTCGCGAGCCTCGCTGCAGACCATCGACGCGGGCCTCTCTGCCGGCGAAATGCTCGTCGAGGTACGGATCCCGCCTCGAGGCAGGCGCATGCGCGTCTGCGCGACGCAGGCTCGCGGCATGGCGCCGGCGTGATGGTGGCGACGACGGTGGTCGTCCTGCTGGCGCGCGACGACCATTTCGCCTGCCTGTGGGCGGGCGATTCCGCGCCTACCTGCTGCGCGGCCATGCGCTCACCAAGATCACGCGCGACCACAGCCTGGTGCAGGACCTGGTCGAAAGCGGCACGATCAGCGAAGCGGAAGCTACCGACCATCCGCAGGCCAATATCATCACGCGCGCCGTCGGCGCCGATAGCGACGTCCTCGAACTGGAGAAGCGAACCGGGCAGCTCATGCCCGGCGATCGGCTGTTGCTGTGCAGCGATGGCTGTTCAAGACGCTGTCCGAGGAGCAGCTTGCAGAGTTGCTTTCCGGTGATGGCGACACCGGCGCCGAACGCCTCGTCATGGCCGCCCTGGCGGCTCAGGCGACCGACAACGTCACGGCTCGTAACGATCGACGTTCGGCGCGGGCGAGGGATCGGTGTCTGTCGGAAGCAGAGGGCCGGCGCTGCCGCCTCGACCGCGCCGGAGGCCACGGAACATCCGGTGGAAGCCGAGCCGGAGCCCGCCTGACGATCGCGCCTCGTCAGCCGATCAGTACCGTGGGACAGCCAATGACGACGGCGCCGCCATGGGCGCACATGCTGCCCAGTTGAGCCGCCGGCATGCCGCCGATCAGCACCGTGAACGATCCCATGGCGATCACGTCGGGCGGCCCGACGCAGACCAGCATGTCGCCGACACGGGCCGCCGGCATGCCGCCGATCAGCACGGTCGGAGCAGCCGGGACGGCAGAATCGGGCCGCCGACATGCGGGACCAGCACGGTGACCATGGGGCAGACATGCATGTCGCCCACGCGCGCTGCCGGCATGCCCATCAGTCGGTCTCCGCTTCGATGCGTCCCGCGCCGCCGCCGGCGATGTCCTTGGCCGAGACCAGGAAGCGGCGAAGCCTCGTCTCGCGCCGCGATGCCGGACCTCGGGCGGCGGCCAGGGCGACCGAGCCGGCGACCGCGAGGCCGGTGAAATGCGGCTGGGGCGGCACCTTCGGGGCCTCCGGCGGGCGCCATCGAGATCGCCGCTCCAGAAGGCGCCGACGGCGGCCCAGGCCTCGGCGACTGCCGAAGCCCGCCGTCTCCGCCTGCCTTCATCGCCGCTGCGGCGATGTTCGTCGGTCGGCTTGCGCACCCATTCCTCCGCCGCATCGCGCAGCTGTCGTCTCGGCTGCCGGATTGGCGCCGGACGGCGGCGGTGTGGCGCGAGCACGCGCACGCCCACCACACCGCTTCGCGCGCCGGCAGGGGCATGGGCGATGAGCCGCGTCGCCTCGATCAGAAGTCCGGCCTTCTCCGAGCCGATCCAGCGCCTCGACGGAATCGTCGCAGCCGGCAAGCGCGGTCGTGCGCCTCGGCATCGAGTTGCAGGTGCGGCAGCACGCGCCGCGAGGTCGCCGCTGAGCTTGTTCGCGGTCTTGCCGGGGGTCTGGGGAGAGGCATGGCTGGGACGGCCTCAACCGATCATGGTGATGCCGCCCTTGAGCGTCAGCATCGCATCTGCCCGTGACGTCCGTCATCAGGCCCTTCACCTCGGTCTGAACCTGTCCCTCGATCTTGATCATCATGCCTTTCACCGTGACGCCCGTCTGGTCGATCTTCATCGAGCTCTGGCCGACCTTCAGCGTGATCGACTGCATCGCCTCCATGGTGATGGAACCGACATCGCACCTTGACCGAGATGTCGCCGAGCTTCACCTCCGTGGTCTGATTGCCCTGCTCGATCGTCACCGTCTCGTTGCCCGTTGATGGTGACGGTGCGGTCGTTCTCGACGGTCAGCGTCTGGTCGTTCTCGACCTCGGTCGTCATGTCCTTCTGCGCATGCAGAAAGACCATTTCGTTGCCCTTCTTGTCGTCGAACGAGAATTCGTTGAAGTCGTCCGTGCCGCCCTTGGTCACCGATCGCGAGCGGAAGCCGAGCTTCGTCTTCTCGGCCACCGGGAAGATCGGCTTGTCGTTGCCGTTGTAGAAGCCGCCGACGACGATGGGGCGGTCGGGGTCGGCATCCATGAAGGCGACGGCGACCTCGGTGTCGACGCGCGGGATGAACTGGCCGCCCCACTGGTTGCCGGCCCACGGCTGCACCACGCGCACCCATTCGCTGCTGTCGGCCGTCGCGTCTTCGCGCCAATCCCAGAAGAAGCGGATCTTGATGCGCCCCTGGTCGTCGGTGTGGATCTCCTCGCCCGACGGCGCCAGGACGATGGCCGTATGCAGACCCTCCATGCGCGGACGCGCCGTGGCCATCGGCTGCCGCCACGGCACCGTGTTGGGAAAGGCCGTGAAGCTGTTCGAGTAGGTCGGCAGCCTTCGCGACGCCGCGAGCCGCTCCGACTCGTCCTCGGCGAAATGCGTGATTTCGCCGGACGACATGGACCGCTTTCCGCACCGGCCTCGTCGCGCAGCTTGAACTTTCCGCCGGCGACAAGGCTGGCCATGTCGCCGCCGCGCTGATCAGGGACACCGCCGCCTCGGCCGCTTCCATGCGCCACTTGCGCACGATTCTTCGCCATGCGCGGTGTCGCGGGTCAGCGCCGGCCAGTGGAACACCGCGCGGTTGGCGGTTCCGCCATGCTTGAGGACGGTATTCTGGTCGACCTTGAGGTTCTTGCTCGGCACGTCGAAGTCGTAGTCGCGCAGGCTGACCTTGCCGACCGTGACAGTCCTCGGTCTTGCGGAATTCGGTCAGCACTGTCCGCCGTCGTGCCCGACGCCGAGACGAAGCGTGGCGCCGGGGATGGTGGTGAAGCCGTTGTTGTCGTTGGTCACCACGAGCGTGTGGCCGTCGGAAGCATGCTCGAAGAAGTAGATACCAGCCTTCCTCTTCCATCAGCCGGGTCGCGAAGTGCAACGACGTCTCGTTGAACTGCGCCGTGGCCTTGCGCTGCGTCGGCTGCCGAATACAGACGAAACGCGGTCTTGGTCACGCCGGCGTCGTTGAAGATGATCTTGAGGATGTCCTCGGCGGTCTTGTTGAAGAACAGCCGGCAATCGCTGCGAATGCCGGCCTGGGCCAGCTGCGGCACGAGGATCATGCGGTAGAGCTTGTCGACCATGCCGCTTTGCTCGATGCGGGCCGAACTCGGCGACGATGCCGTGGAAATACCGCGTCGCCTTGTCGCCATGGTTGACGCTGAGAGCAGGCCGGCTTGTTGAGCATGCCACGCGCGTCGATCGTGCCGGCCGCCACCGCCTCGATCTCGAAAGTGGAACAGCTCGCTGATCGTCTCATGCGCCACCAGCCGAACCGGCTGCCAGCTCGTATTCGGCCGTGCTCGTGAGCGACCAGCAGCGATTTCTTGTCACTGGGCATCAGGTGCCAGCGCGACGTTCGGTGTGAGTGCCCCAGAAGCCAAGTCACGATCGGTTCTCCTGCGGACGGTCACGCTAGCCCAGCTCGCCGTGCGAAATCTATGTCCCTTGCGACGGCAATATTAGAGAAGGGTGTAATATGTTGCAATTGCTCTATTATAAGTAGAACGCATCCGTCAGTCAGGTACGATCTGCAGCTGACGCAGGATCGGCACGCGCTGCTCGATGGCCGCGTGCACGACCGTTCGCACGGTATCGTGCTTTCTCCGGCACGACGTCCGCGCTCAGGGCTTCTATCCAGGCATCGGCATTGTCCTCGCGCTCGCCGCTGAGCAGGCGGGCGGCGATGAACTGCACGAGCGGCGGCGTCGACAGGCCGGTGCCGAGCCGGCCGGCGGCAAGGCCGCCGGATGGTCTTGGCGTCGACGATCGAATGCACCCGCGCGCCGAACACGCGGTTGAGACGATTGGCGGACTCAGGCTGCACGCCGTCCGGCCGCATCGCGATCTGGCACTGGCTGGGTGCCCACCAGCACGCTCACCAGCTCGGCCGGGTTGCTTGCGGCCGGTCTCCAGGCGCCAGCAGATCGCCGATCGTCGTCGGCCCGCGCATCGCGGCGGCCATCATGTCCTTCAGAGGCTCGCTCGACCTCCGCCATGCCTGCCGGCACCGCGTATCTTCGGTCTGCAGCTCGCCGGACCGTGACGACCGGCGCCACGGTCAGGCGGGTGAGTGCCGCGTCGCGCTCGTCGTTGCTGCATGCGCCTCGCGCCACGGACGAAGACGTCGTGGCGCAACTGCCGCGGCAGGCAGATGTCCTTGATCAACTCGCGCATGATCGGATCCTTGTAGCGATCCATCAACGCGCGCTGCTCCGGCCGTGAGCATCAATTCGGGAAAATTCTCCAGCGGATTGGCGGACGCCACCCAGTCGAGCTTGGCCTCGGCCATCGCCGCGGCGACATCGGCGTGGAAGGCCGGCGCCCAATGGGCGCTCATATATTCGTGCGACAGGTATTCGCGTCGACATGTCGGCGGTGGCGTCGAGGAGGTCGCGCGGCCAGGGGCTCTCGGTGAGATATTTGCCGCCGTGCTGCCTTGATCTCGCGCGCCAGCGCAAGCCCGGCCTGGGCCTGCAGGTCGCTGCGGCCGGCCGACCGGATGCCGGCCTCGTAGATCAGTCGTTGCATGCCGATGCGCGCCCTGCCAGGCCGGCAGGGCGTTGTAGCTCACATGCACCATGCCGCCGGGGCGCGTCTTCGCGGCCAGCAGCCGGACGATGCCGGCGCGCACCTCGTTGCTGACCCACGACCACAGGCCGTGCATGGCTGACGAAGTCCGCCGCGGGAATGGCGTCGGCCTGGGCGCTTGCCTGCGAGCTGCGAGAGGTCCGCTTCGACGAAGCGGATATTGTCGAGGCGCGCGGCGCGGGCGAGCCCGGCGCCGATGGCGATATGGGCGGGGTTGTAGTCGATGGCCGTGACCTGCCATCCCGGGTTCGACGCGGCGGTCAGCAGGGCGCCGATGCCGACAGCCGCAGCCCAGTTCGAGATAGCAGGCCTGGTCGTCCGGCTCCGGCAGATCGACCGCGACGTTGCCGAACAGGCAGGCCAGCGCCATGCGGGCCGGCGACTGCTGGATGTAGAAGCCCTCGATATAGGCGACGTCGGCAACGTAGCCGCTGGTCCACGACTGGCTCATGCAGCGTCCTTCAACAATTTCCGCCTTCGAACAAGCGCGTCGTCTGCGTCCGTTCGCCGGCGCGTGATCGCGGATGTCGGCAGCCAGGTGTTCCAGCCCAGCAGAGGCCCCGCGCCGGCCGCGCCCGGCTCGCCCGGCGGGACATGGCCAGCGGCGGAACGGCGTCGCGGGCGAGCACGGGATTGACGGCAAAGCCGACTTCGAAGCCGACATAGGCGCGCACCAGCGAGACCAGCTCGCGCAGCAGCGGCCGATCGGGCAGAAGCCGCTCGAAGTACGGCAGGTCGAGCGGCCCGATCTGCAGCACGATTCGCGCCTGCTGGTCCCAGGCGCGCACGCCGGCCGCTGCATCGACGACTCAACTGGCCAAACGCGCCGGGCGACACGCCCACCGGCAGGCGCGTGCGCTGGTCGAGCGGCAGCGGCCATCCAGGCGCCGGCAAACTGCTCGACCTTGACCGGCCGCCCCAGCCAGTCGGAGGCCAAGGCCTCCAGCCGATCCGACGAGCGCGGATGGGCCGAGAAAAAGCCGGCGTAGTGGCGCAACGGCGAGGCGCCGGCCAGCAGGCGCTCGGCGAGGCGCGGGGTCGCGTAGCCGGTCAAGGCCAGCAGCACCTCGGCCACCGGATCGGCGCGCTGCCGGCCCGGCGCCAGCACGCCGACATCGGCGGCGCGGTGCGGCCGGTATTTTGCGCCGGCCGCCGCGAAGGCCGCGACCATGCGATGCGAAATCAGGTCGAGGAAATCGCGTGAGCGAGAACGAGCGCGACCGCTGATCGGCAACGACGGCATCGGAATAGTGCCTCGGCAGAACGCCGACCGGTCCGGTCAGGCCGATGAGGCCGACCGTCACACGCGGCGCGAGCAGCGCCGGCATCGGCCTGCACGTCGGTGACTTCCGCCGCGGCAGTACGGAAGATCCGGCGACGCTGGTGAAGCGTGCGGCACCGGCCGGATCAGGCCCGGCGGCGATGAAAGGTCAGCAGCCTCACCGCCGCATCGAAGCTGAAGCGTTGCGGCTCAGCCATGCAGCCGGGCCATCGGCGTGCCGCGGCGTCGAGCGGAGACGAGGGCTCGGTCACAGCAGCACCTGGCTGCCGGCCCGCGCCGGCCAACTGGCGACGGCCTCGGGCCGCCCGCGCAGGACCGCCCGTGTGCGCACGAACGAATTCACGGTCGCATGCAATGCCAGGAAGCGATCGAGCACCGACGCGAGAACGTACAAGCCGCCCGTCGTCCAAACCTGCTCGTCGAAGGTCAGGGTCACGTCGAGCCCTCGGCAGAACCCGCCCGTGCGCGCGCCCGGACCGCGCAACCCCGGAATGCGCGCGGTGCCGGAGCGCGGACGTGACATTGAGCAGGGCGCGGATCGCGGCGCGCGATTCGGTCGACTCGCGGCAGTCATAGAGGCGCAGCACCTCGCGCAAGGCGTCGGCCGCCGTCTCGCCGCCGACGACGCTGAGATGTCCGAGCGAGAAGATGCGAGATGAGCCGCCAGAATCCGCGCTCCCGCAGCGGCAGGCGCAGCGTCGGTGTCGGCGCGGTCAGGCAGCTGAGGCCGGTGACGGCGGCGGCGCCTTCGACCAGCCGGAGCGTCGGCCGTCCGCCGCCGAACGGCAGCGCTGCCGGCAGATCGCGGTTGCAGCACAGCGCGTCGATCGACAGGACGCCGCTGCTCTCCCGCTCGGGATCGAAGCCGGCGTCATGCGGCAGCAGATAGACCTCGGTGCCGCGCAATGCCGCCGGTGGTGTCGCGGCGGGCGGTGCCGTAGAAGCCGCCGATCGGTCCTTCCGCCGTGTCGTCGCACGTGCCGCGCGTCAGCCGGTGGAACGGCTCCCAGGTCCGGAACTCGCCGCCCGGCAGGCTTTCGCGTACGCGCTCGACCGACCAGATCTCGAGGCTCGGCGGGCGGCGCACGTCCGGCTCGATGCGATATTCGATGCTCGTGTGATCGAGCGAGATCGGCTCGCAACGCTGCGTCGAAGAGGTTGACGATCGGCGTGCAGCCCAGCGCCAGGCTGTTGGCCTGGACCGAACGTTCGAGTTCCGGCATCGCGCGGTCGAGGTAGACGAAGATGTCCATGCGGTTGCCGGCCGAGACCAGCGTCTTGGCATCGAGGCGGCAGATGTCGATGAACAGGAATTTCTCGCGCGCGGAGAAATATTCGCTCAGCAGGCGAAAGCCGGAGAACGAACGGGCCGGCCACGGGAAAAGCGCCTCTTCCGGCGCAAAGCCGACCGCCTGCAGCGTGTCCGGCGGCAGGATCACCGGATGGGCGTCCGTCATGATCGTCGGCCAGGGCGACCGAGATCGGTATGGGCCAGCAGCAGCTCCAGCAGCGCGCGAGCCCTGCTCGCCGCCGAGGAAGACGCGCAGCCGGTCGAGGCCAAGCTGGGTGAAGGTCATGGTGGGATTGGCGCAACGCAAGCTGATGCGCAGGCAGGCAACGGCTCCGCGGCGGCCGGATTTGGCGGCGCCGGCAGCGGCATGCCCGAAAGCCGGACGGCGTCGATCTCCACCGGCCACAGCGTCAAGGGATAGGCGGTGCGGAACAGGCACGTCTCGCCGCCGACCGGTTCGGCTTCGATCGGCGAGGCCGGACGGCAGACGGGCGGGGCCCGGCATTCCGGGGTCGGCCGCGAACCGGGTGATCGCCACCGAGGGCATGGGGGCGAGATAGTGCGGATAGAGCACCGAGAGCAGGCCGTCGGTGAGCTCCGGGAACTCGTCATCGAGCCGGTGCTGCACGCGCGCGCCCGAGGAAGGCGACGCCCTCGAGCAGGCGGCCGACATGCGGGTCGTCGACGGTATCCTTGGTCAGCCGCAGGCGGCCGGCGATCTTCGGATGGCGCTCGGCGAATTCGCCGGCCAGCCCGCGCAACGCTTCGAGTTCCCGGTTGAAATAGGCGAGCAGGAGTCCGACGACCACCGCTACGCCTCCTGTTCGAGGACCGTCACGTTCTTGGTGACGAGATCGACGACGGTGTCGAAGGCGATCGGCTCGGGCGCCGGATCGGCCCGCAGCAGGGCGTCGATGCGCAGCCGCAGCGTTCCGCTCACCTTGTCGGTTGCCTCGACCAGCGTGACCTTGAGGCTGACGATGCGCGGCTCGAAGCGGCGGATGCAGGCCTCGATGAGCAGGCGCAGCTCCTCGCGGCGGCGCGGATCGTTGAAGGCGCCGGAGGCGAAATCGGGCAGTCCGAAGCCGACCAGCGAGCGCTCGAGCTCCGCCAGATGGGGATCCCACGGAGCGCCATCGCCGGCGGGTGTTCAGCAATTCCTCGAGGTCGTTGCAGATGCTGACGCGCAGCGCATCCATCGCGGCGCGCCGCGAGAGAGGGACGATCGGATGGTTCGGAAGGGTCGGCATCGATAAGCCGGTCGAGCAGCGGAAGCTGCGCCCGTCCGGCCCGCGTCGCGCGCCCAGCGCTCTCGGCGCGCTGCGGCTTCGGCTGTCGCTCATGGCGCGCGCCTGGAAGCTGACCTTGTCCATCTCGAGCCAGGTCAGGGTCTCCTCGCCGACCAGGAGCGTCACGGCGCCGAGACCCCGCGTCGGGCCGCCTTCGCCGGCCTGCTGCCAGTCGGTGGCGCGGCCCAGCCGCAAGGCGTCGGTCAGTGCCGTCTGCCGCGCTCGCCATCGGCGGGTAGATCATCGGCAGGTAGACGCTCGCCGTCGGGACCATCGGCGACCTGCATCGTCGCGCGACGCCAAAACAGATCGCGCGGCCGCTTCATGCGGATGAAATTCCAGCAGCAGCACCCGCTCCGGCGGGATCCAGAAATACTTGCCGGTCGTGGTGATGACCTCGAAGCAGGACGCCAGCAGGTCGTCGGCGTCGCGCATATCGTCGAATGGCCGCGCCGCGGCGATGCCGGCTGGGATGAGACGCGCGCTTCCTCGGCCTGCGGCGGCGAGCTTGCCGGCTTCCGGCGTATCGCCGTTGCGCAGCGCCACCACGGCGGCCAACGACGAGGCGCTGGGCGGCGGTGGGCTCGCCGAGAAATTCCGGCACCCGCCCCTCGCTGAACAACTGTCGCCTTGCCGTCTCGCCGCGCAGCAGCTGGCGGAACTCGGCCACCACGATGGCGGCCGTCGGGTCGAGGTCGGCGCAGGCATCGAGAACGACATCGGCGCGCTCGATGTTGCCGGAGAAAGCCAGCAGCTCGGCCAGGAGGACCCGGGCGCCGATATCGGTCGGCGCCTTGCGCACCGCGGCGTTGGCCGCCGTCAGCGCGTCGGCCAGATTGCCTTCGCGGAACAGACGGCCGGCCTCGCCAGGGCTGCGGTCTTGGGGACGAAGGTGACATCGATCCTCCTGACCGGCTGCGTCGTCAGGCGCCGGGTGCCGCGAGTTCGGTGACGAGGTGGAACGCGGTGGCGACGTCGTCGAGCTGGTAGTGCGGCCGCAGGTGAATGGTGCAGCCGAACACGCCCGGCTTTCCCGGCCGCTCGCGCACCTGCACATTGCCCTCGACCAGAGGAAAACGCGCCCGCGATTCGCTCGGTGCTGTTGATGTTGGTGTTGACGTAGTCCTGGAGCCAGTCGATTGAGCTGCCGCTCGATCTCGTCGGCGGTGCGGAAGGCGCCCACCATGTCGCGGCCCATCACCTTGAGGAGATGGGCGAACCGGGCGGCGCAGAGCATCGAGTTGATCTGCGCGGAAAGCCGGGCATTCGCCTCGGCCGCGGCGGCCGGAGGCGCCGGAATAGCTGGCCGGCGCCTGCATGCTGCGCGACGCGCCGAACACCATGTCGGGTCCGAACGGCAGGACGCCGACCGGCATCAATCCGACCTCGACCAGCGCGTGCTCCTGCCGATTGCTGAACTGGTATTCGACGGCCGTGCGCGGCCAGGCATGGGGCGGCCCGCTGGCGAACGGCTCGGCGGCAAGGTCGGTGATGAGCCCGCCGCCGACCCGGTCGATCTCCACGCCGCGCACATCGGCCGGCCAGTTGTTGTCGGCGAACGCGCGCACGGCGCAGGCGGCGAAGGCGTAGGCGGCGCTCATCCACACGCGCGTGTCTGCGCGTCGGGCGCATATTCACAGTAGCGGAAGCCGTCGACGCGGCTGGGATCGTCCGTCCAGGGATGGCGCGCCAGCAGGCGCGGCAGGGTGACCGCCACGAAGCGCATGTCGGCGCGGCCGCGCGAGGCTGCGCCAGCGCATGTGATCGGTGCCGCGCAGCGGCGCAGTGACGTCGCGCACGCCTTCGAGGTCGGAGAATGTCGTCGACTTCCAGCACCGTCGGATCGAGCGACAGCACGACCGGCATGAAGGCGGCCGCGGCGACCGCGGAGAGCTGCGTCAGGGCGCCCACATCGTCGGTCGTCGCCCCTGGCGCCGCGCGATGTCGGACGGCGTGGTCGATCACCATCAGCCCGTACGGCTCGCCGCCGGGCATGCCGAACTCGTCCTCGTAGATCCGCCGGAAGGTCACGCTCTGGTCGAACTCGAGGGCCCGCTCGAGGTCGCGGCAAAGCTCGATCCAGGAGATCGGCAGCAATCGCACCTTGATGCGGCGGCCGGGCTCGATGCCGGAGATCAGCCAGGCGAGGCCCCGCCAGCGTCCCTCGAGCTCGAGAAATCGCTGGCGCGTGCAGCACGGCGTCGAGTTGCTCGCCCAGCGCCGCATCGATATCGGCGATGTCGCGGTCGAGTGGCGCGCCCGCAGCGCTGCTCCGCCGCGCGAGCAGACCGGGCAGGGCTCTCGCCGAACCACGCCTGCAGCGCGCTCGCGACGTCCAGGCCGCCATGCAGGAACGCCGCCAGCTCGGCGGCGGCGTCGGCATGCCGTTCGCCGAAGAACCGGCCGGCCAGGACCGACTCCCGCAGCGACCGGCTCGGCTGGACTGCCTGCGCGCTCTGCTCGAGCTGCCGTCGCGGAGGGCCTGCTATCGTCGCTTCGTCGCCCATGGTGTCGCCGGTCCCGCCCGTGACGGCGGCGGGTGCCAGTCAAGTGGTCCGCGCGGTCAGGCCATCTGAGGTATGCTCGCGACCATGCGCAGACTCGTGGTCAGCTCTTCCATCTGCAGCCAGGGCCGCAGATAGGCGATGGCGTTGTAGGAGCCGGGCTTGCCTGGGATTTCCTTCACCTCGACCTTCGCTTCGCGCAACGGGAAGCGGGCCTTCATGTCCTGCCCGGCATCGACGTTGGGGTTGACGTAGTTCTGGATCCAGCGATTGAGCCAGGTCTCGACGTTGCTGGCTTCCATGAAGCTGCCGATCTTGTCGCGCGCCATCACCTTCAGGTAGTGGGCGAACCGGCTGGTCGCCATGATGTAGGGCAAGCCGCGCGGAAATGGCGGCGTTGGCCGTCGCTTCCGGGCCGATCGTACTTCTTCGGCTTCTGCGTCGTCTGCGCCGCCGAAGAACACCGCGTAGTCGGTGTTCTTGTAGTGACAGAGCGGCAGGAAGCCCTGGTTCGACAGTTCGAACTCGCGCCGGTCGGTGATGCCGATCTCGGTCGGGCACTTGGCGTCGATGTCGCCGTCGTCCGACGTGAAGACGTGGGTCGGCAGGTTCTCGACCTTGCCGCCGCCCTCGGCGCCGCGGATGGCGGTGCAGAAGCCGGTCTTGGCGAAGGCGTCGGTCAGCCGCGCGCCCATCACGTAGGCGGCGTTGGACCAGCAATACGAGTCGTGGTCCATCGCCTGCGCCTTGCCGCGCGGCGTCGATCGGCGCTTCCTCGTAGGCGAACTCGTCGATCGGCTTGGTCGCCTTGCCGTACGGCAGGCGGGCGATCGACGCGCGGCATGACGAGGTTGACGAAGCGCGAGTCCTCGCTGTCGCGGAAGCTGCGCCACTTCGTGAACTCGACCGTATCGAAGATCTTGGCGAGGTCGCGCGGCTTGGACAGTTCGGTCCACGAGTCGAAGCCGAACATGCCGGCCCCGGCCGCCGTGATGAAGGGCGCGAACGCGCCGGCGGCGATGTTGGACATCAGTCGCAACGTCTCGATGATCGTCAGGATGGTTCGTCCATTCGTAGTCGCCGATCAGCGCGCCGTAGGGCTCGCCGCCGGGCGTGCCGAACTCGTTCTCGTAGATCTTCTTGAACAGCTGGCTCTGGTCGAACTCGATCGCCCGGCTGCAGGTCGCGGCCCAGCTCGCGCTTGCGGCATGTTCAAGCACGCGCAGCTTGAGGCGAGGTGCCGGTCTCGGAGTTCTGCACCAGGTAGTGCAGGCCCCGCCAGCTGCCTTCGAGCTTGAGGAACTTGGGATCATGCATGATCGCATTGAGCTGCGCCGACATCTTGGCGTCGATCGCCGCGACCGCCTTGTCGAAGGTGCGCGTGAGATTGCGGTCGAAGGTGACCGTGCCGGCCAACGCCTGCTCGACGAGGGTCTTGACCAGGTCCTGGGCGCGATCGGGTTGCGGTCTGCTTGGTGTTGGTGATGATCTGGTCGAGCAGACCGGGCGCCGCCTCGGTCGTCGTGGCGGCAGCCTGGCTGGCGGTCGCGCTCTCGGCCATCTGATTAGCCCTCCGTCTTCTTGATGCCGAGTTCGCCGGACAGCGACTTGAGCTCGTCCTCCGAGCGCAGGACCTGCTCGAGCAGGTTCTCGAGTTCCTGCGGAGCGGTCGGCCTTGCTCATGAGATCGCGCAGCTTCTGCGCGGGTCTCCAGCAGCGCCGCGCAGGGCGGGAACCTGCGCGGCGACCGCGCGCCGGCTCGAAGTCGTCCATCGACGTTGAACTTGAGGTCGACGGCCATCTGGGTGCCGTCGTCGGCAAGCTTGTTGTCGACCTTCAGCTTCAGGCCGGGCGCCATGCTGGCCATCACGTCGTTGAAGTTGTCGCGGTCGATTTGCGTGAACTTGCGGTCGGCCAGAGGCTTCAGCGGCGTCGTCGGGTCGCCCGAGAAATCGCCCATGATGCCGACCACGAACGGCAGCTCGCGTTGGATCTGCGGCGCCTTCGGTCTCGACGTCGTAGGTGATGTGCACCCGGGGCTTGCGCACACGATTCAGCTTGTCGTGGATACTGGAGCTCATCGCGCAGACCCTCCTATGCTATAGACTACTCTGGACGGCAGGGGCAGTCCATGGGCCGTCCCGCAGCCCGCGGCTGCAGGCCGCTCGCTGTCAATCTGCGCCAGTCCAGCGCGTCGGCGGACCATACGCCACGTTGGCCGTCCGCACAACGTGGTCAAAAGCACGTTCCCGCCGTGTTTGGCACTTCAACATGACGGCATGATTGTATCATAGCGGACCAGTCCGCGGGTGGCTTCACAATGATTCCGGAACTTGAGACGGCCGACTTCGAGGCAATTCTGGCACCGCTTGCCGGCGACCAGCCGACCGGCGTCGATCTCCGAGCAGGATTTCGCGCCAACCTCGATCTACTTTCGTCTTCGCGACGCCCGTGCCGCGGCGCGCGACGCCGAGCGGCAGGCCGAGCTACCGCAAGGCGGCGGCGACGAGGAGGCCTGCCGGCGCTCTGGCGCCCGGTCGCCACGATGGCGATCGGCGCCTTGAAGTCGAATTCCAAGGATCTTGAAGTTGCGACCTGGCTGACGGAAGCGCTGGTGCGGATCGCCGGGCTGCGCGGCCTGATGGCGGGCGCCGCGGTCATCGCCGGGCTGGTCGAGCGCTATTGGGACGGGCTGTTTCCGATGCCGGACGAGGACGGCATGGAGACGCGCGTTGCGGCCGTAGCCGAGCTTTCCGGCCAGGGCGCCGACGGAACGTTGATGCAGCCGTTGCGGAAGTCGACGCTGTTCCGCCGGCCGGATGGTTCGCCGTTCAGCCTGTGGCAGTACCAGGCAGCACGCTCGAACTGTCCGGCATCACCGATCCGGCGCGGCGCGCCCAGCGGATCGACTGCCGGCGTCATGCCGTTCGAAGAGGTCGAGAAGGAGGCGCGCGCTGGCGGGTGCTGCCCACTGGTCGGCGCAGCGCGATGCGATCGCCGAGGTCATTGCGTCCTGGAAGGAGATGGAGCGCGTGCTCGACGAAAAGGCCGGCCCTGCAAGCCCGTCGGGCAATCGGGTGCAGCGAGTTGCTGGAACTCGTGTCTGGAAACCTGCCGCCGGTTTGCGCCGCCAGAGCGCCGCAGGATGGCAGTCGGCAGAGCGACAGGCTCGGCCGCCGGCGAGACGGCTCGCGCCGTCGCGGCGACGCCGGGCGCCATTACCGGGCGCGAGCAGGCGCTGCGCCAGCTCGCGGAGATCGCCGCCTGGTTCAAGCGCAACGAGCCGAGCTCGCCGATCGGCTTTACCCTGGACGAGGCCGTGCGACGGGCGCGGCTGGCTTGGCCGGACCTCGTCGCCGGAACTGGTCGCCGACGAGACCAGCGCGTCAGCGCGCTGCTGACGAGCGCCGGCATGAAGCCGCCGCCGTCGCTGAGCCGTCAGGCAGTAGCGATCGTGCCAGTGCCGATACCTGCTGAGCGACAGGCGGAGTGCGCAGATCGCACCGGCCGCTCGGCTGGCGTCGACGAGGCTGTCAGCTCGCCTTCATCGCCAGCAGATCGTAGGTGACGACGTCGCCCTTCTTGATCTGGCCCGACTTGTCGAGCGGCGTGGGCGTGACCATGATCTTCGAGGAAGTTCAGCGACAGGCTTTCCATCGGATGTGTCGCCGCCTGAGCTGCAGCGAATAGCTGCTGACGCCGCAATCCGATGAGTTCATAGGTCAGGAACGTTTCGATCTTGTTCTTGGTCGTCGTGGTCATCTTGATCTCGACCTTGCGTGTCGAACGCGCCGGCCACCGAGTCCTGATAGAGCTTCGCGGACGCCTTGTCGAAATGCTTGGTGACGACGATCTCGCTGATGCTCGGGCGCCGAGCTCTCGCGCGCGCTGCCGCCGGCACCGCTGCTGACTGCTCGGCTAGACTCCGATACTGGAACGAGTTCAGCTCGATCCAGTCCTTGTAACCTGTCCGTCGTTACGTCGCCTTCGATGCCTGTCGAATTCCATGTAGATTGGCACTGTCGACCTCCATGCATGCAGCAAAGCCAGGTTGAAGGATTAGCAACGACCTTTACAGGTTTGTTAATGGCAAAGAAGAACAACCCATCCGGCGTTGATGCTGGCGTGAACACTCTGATCGATCTCGCCGTCGGCCAATCGAGCCAGCACGTCGGCGGACAGTTCGGGCAAGCAGCGTGCGCGTCAGGATGTTCTCGACGTTGCGCGCGCCTGAACGTGCTTTCGGTGCAGCGTGCCGCGATCATGTCGACCAGTTGCGGCATCCCAGTCGAACGTCGCGCGATAGCTGTCGCGCACGCGCGCGCGGATCCGTTCGAGCTGCATCACCACGATCTGGCGGATTATTGCATCGGACAGCGGGAAATACGGCACCAGCGTCACGCGGCCGAGGAAGGCCGGCTTGAAGAACTTCGCCAGCTCCGGCCGCAGCGCCTCGGCGAGGCCCGCGGCGTCCGGCGCCGTCTCGGGATCGGCGAACAGCTTGGTGATCAGATCGGTGCCGGCGTTGCTCGTCATGATGATGACGGTGTTCTTGAAGTCGATGTCGCGGCCTTCGCCGTCCTTCATGTTGCCCTTGTCGAACACCGAGAAGAACACGTCCTGAACGCCGGGATGGGCCTTCTCCATCTCGTCGAGCAGCACCACGCTGTAGGGCCGCCGCCGCACCGCTTCGGTCAGCACGCCGCCTTCGCCATAGCCGACATAGCCGGGCGGGCTGCCCATCAGCAGGCTGACTTTATGCTCTTCCTTGAACTCCGCCATGTTGATGGTCGTGACGTTCTGCTCGCCGCCATAGAGCAGCTGCGGCGAGGCTGAGGGCGGTTTCCGTCTTGCCGACGCCCGACGTGCCGACGAACAGGAAGACGCCGATCGGCCGGCGTGGATCGGTCAGCCCGGCGCGGCTGGTGCGGATCGGCCTGGGCGACGGCTTCCATGGCATGGCTTTGGCCGACGACGCGGCGCTCCATGGCCTCGCGCAGGTTGAGCACGGTGCGGATCTCGTCGGACTGCATGCGGCCGGCCGGAATGCCGGTCCAGCTCTCGACGATTTCGGCAATCGCCTGGCCGTCGACGACGGGGAAGATCAGCGGCTGCTCGCCCTGCAGCGTGCGCAGCTGCGCCGAGAGCTCCGCCAGCTTGGCGCGGTCGGCCTGCGCCGTCGTCACTGCGCGCCGTCGTCGGCGTCGCCGCCGGTACGTCGCCGACGCGGCGGCCTCGATGCTGCCGCGCACCGCGTCGATCTCGGCCACGATCGCGCGTTCGGCCTCCCAGCGTTCCTCGAGCTTTGCCAGCTCGTCGCTGGTCCGCTGGCGCTCGGCGTTCAGCTCGTCGCGTCGCGTCGGCATGGTCGAGCGCCGGCGACATCTCGCGCTCGATGATCTTCAGCTCGGTGTCGATCAGGCCGATGCGGCGGCTGGCGATCGTCGATCGGCGCCGGGATCGCATTCTGGCTCATCGCCACCCGGGCGCAGGCGGTGTCGATCAGGCTGACCGCCTTGTCCGGCAGCTGGCGGGCAGGGATGTAGCGGGCCGACAGGCGCACCGCTTCGCTCACCGCTTCGTCGAGGATGCGCACCTTGTGGTGCTGCTCGAGGGTGGCGACGAGGCCGCGGATCATGGCGATCGGCCAGCTTCTCGCTCGGCTCCTCGACCTTCACCGGCTGGAAGCGACGGGTGAGGGCGGCGTCCTTCTCGAAGTACTTCTTGTATTCGGCCCAGGTGGTCGCGGCGATGGTGCGCAGCTCGCCGCGCGCCAGCGCCGGCTTCAGCAGGTTGGCGGCATCGTTCTGGCCGGCCGCGCCGCCGGCGCCGATCAGCGTGTGCGCCTCGTCGATGAACAGGATGATCGGCTTGGGCTGGCGCTTGACCTCCTCGATCACCGACTTCAGGCGGTTCTCGAACTCGCCCTTCACGCCCGCGCCCGGCCTGCAGCAGGCCGAGATCGAGCGTGCGCAGGCGTCACGCTCGCGCAGCGCCGGCGGCACGTCGCCGGCGGCGATGCGCAGCGCGAGGCCCTCGACGACCGCGGTCTTGCCGACGCCCGGCCTCGCCGGTGAGGATCGGGTTGTTCTGCCGGCGACGCGTCAGGATGTCGATCATCTGGCGGATCTCGAAGTCGCGGCCGAGGATCGGATCGATCTTGCCGGCCTCTGGCCTGCGCCGTCAGGTCCATGGTGAACTGATCGAGGGCGCGCCGAGCCGCCCGGCCGCACGTCGCCGGCGACCCGGTGCCGGCCGCTTCGGAGCCGACCGCCTGGCTCGTGCGCTTGCGCTGCTTCGGCGGTGTTGCCGCAGATCGTGACGTAGTCGCGCTTGAGCAATGTCGGGTGGAATCAGCGGCCAATGTGCCCGGACGCTCGCGCGCGCGCCGCGCCAGCAGTGTCGTCGGCCAGCAGGGCCCACAGCAGATGGCCTGAGCGCACGCGGCTTGCGCCCTGCTCGACGGAGGCGAGCAGCCAGCGCCTGCTTGACCATCTCCACGATGTCGGGCGAGAGCGACGGGCGCGCGCGCGTTGCCGGTCTTCATCCGCTCGAGCGAGCGGTTGAGGTCGGCCGACAAGCGGGCTGGATCGACTTCCCATTGGCGCAGGATCGCGGCGAGGTCGGTATCGGTGCGATCGAGCAAGCCGACCAGCATGTGCTCGATCTCGACATTGTAGTGGGTGCGCAGCAGCCGTGACGCCGGCCGCAGCTTCGAGGCCACGACGGCAGACATCGTTCAGGCGTCCCATCAGCGGCTTGCAGTCTCTATCGGGCGCACGTGTTTCTTGCTTCTCCTCGGGACGTCATTCCCGGCGGACCGGCTGGCGCACCGACTATCCGCAACGTCCGTCCGCCTCGACAAGAGAATATTCCGCATGCCGGTGGCGGTCAGCGCGTTTCGTCACGCTTGAGAACACATGCCATCGGCTGATGCGAAACGCGCTGGAGCACCGGTGATGCTCTTTATAGGGTTGTACCTAGGTAGCCTGAGGGCGATCGCAGTCGGACGCTCCCAATCTTGACGCTTTGTCAGAAACGACGACATAAGGTAGAGTCGCCGACAGCGTAACCTCGACTATCCGAGGACAGTGTATGGCGGCCGGTACCAAGGCAGACGCGCCAAGCCCGAGAAGAACTCCGCGGCACGTTCCCGGCGGGAACGCGGTTGCGGAACTATGAGCTGATTTCCGTCCTTGGCCACGGGTGGCTTCGGCATCACCTACTACGCGCGCGGACACGACGCTCGGCCGGGAAGTCGCGGTCAAGGAGTATCTGCCGACGTCCTCTGGCGCTGCGCGAAGACGGCGACGGTCGTGCC
>ERZ1370068.10407-contig-9109_pt1 | contig 32130 bp, 29 predicted proteins | sample MGYA00561227_ERZ1370068 | MGnify/ENA primary metagenome ERZ1370068 (study PRJEB38410, sample SAMEA6850437) | metagenome | study: Metagenomic assessment of the ecological functions of the soil: analysis of the soil microbiota associated with the...
AGTTACGTATTGCTAGCTGACGCGCCATGTCCGCGGGGTGAGGAAGATCCCGATGCCGACGACCTGCCCCCGACGATGAGGCAGGCCGCGGGCACCAGGCCGCAGGCGACCGGGCGGGGCTGTCCGTGCGCGCTCAGAACTGGAACCGGAGCCCCGAGCTGGAACGGCCGCGGGCCGCCCGAGCCGAAGACGCCGCCCGCGCGTCGTGAGCGCGCTGGCCGAAGGACGACGAGCGCAGGAAGCCGGGATCGCCGGGTTCGTCGATGTCGCGCGCCAGCACGTTCGCGTAGCCCGAGTAGTTCGCTGCTGGAGACGCCGAGGATGTTCGTGACGTTGAACACGTTGAAGCACTCGACGATGGCCTCGAGGCTCGCGGCCTCTGCCGAGCGCGTGAACGCTGCGCGACAGCCGCAGGTCGAGCGAGTCGAAGCTGTCGCTGAAGCGCGCGTCGTCGCCCACGAGCGGCAGCGGCACGCCGTCGATCCCGCCGCTCGCGTTGAGCTGACGTGAGGTAGGCGTTGAGCTCGGCCGCCGGTCTTGAACTCGCGGCCGCCCGCGTTGCGCGGCAGCGTGGGCACGCGCGCGCAGGCGTCGGGCATCAGGATGTCCATCGGCACGCGCCGAGGCGATCGTCCAGAGCGCGCGAGAGCCGCAAGCCGCGCGGGCAGCACGAACGAGCCGCGAGAGCGACCAGACGGTGGCGCTGCTCGTTCGGCGTCGGGCCGTACTCCTTCGCGAGGTCGTTCGGGTCGATCGGGCCCGGTCGCAGAACGGGATCTGGTCGTCGTTCGCGTAGTTGCGCGCCTCGCGAGAGCGTGTACGACGAGCCGCAGCTGCTGGCCGCGCCGCCAGCGCTTCTCGGCAGCGACCAGGAGCCGCGTCGTACTGCGTGTCCGACGCTCGACTCCAGGTTCGACCACGCGGTCGGGCCCGCCCACGACGGGGTTGAAGACCTCGCCGATCGGGCGGCCGATGATGAAGTGCGTGCCGCGGTTGTGCACGAGCCGTCGACGCTGCAGCACCGAGTCGCCGCGGCAGCCGCGACCCGCGTCCCAGGTTGAACTGCTGGACGGTCGGGGTTCTCGAGCGTGTTGTCGATGATGTTGATGCCGGAGCGCGCCCGGCGCCCGGGCAGGATGAAGCCGGTGAAGGGATCGGCGAAGCGTCGGCGCGAAGGGCGGCACCGGCCCGTCGTCGGGATCGAGGAAGAACACGTTGCCCGCCCGCACCTCGATCGGCAGGGCGCGCGCCGTCGAGCCCGCGCTCGAGCGACATGATCTCGAGCGTGACGCGGTCGTAGTAGATGCCCGTAGCCGCCGTGGAGCTGAAGCCGCCGCCCGTGCTCAGTCCAGTTGAAGCCGACGCGCGGGCCGAAGTTGTTGTCGTCGCGCTTCCGGTCGCCCTGCAGGAACGGCTGCACGATCGGGTTGATGTCGTCCGTAGCCGGAGATGTTCTTGACGTTCGGTGTCGACCTCGTAGCGCAGGCCGAGGTTCAGGGTGAGCTGCGGCGTGACGCGCCAGTCGTCCTGGACGAAGAACGCGAGGTAGCGTGCTGCTGCAGTCGTCGAGCAGCGAGGTTCTGGTCGGGCAAGCCGCTCCGCAGCGTCACCGCGAACAGCAGGTCGTTGTCGTCCACGCGGCCGTCGCGGTTCAGGTCGAAGCTGCGCGAAGTCCTGCACCAGCTCGACGCGGCCCGTCGCGGAAGACGCCGAGGTCGAAGTCGCCGTCGACGTGCTGAGAACCTCGCCGCCGACGCTGCAGGCGTGGGCGCCCCGCACCCAGGGACACGGTGTCGGAGAACTGGCAGCGCGTCCTGGGTCGGTGCCCTGCGGCACGCGGAAGCTCGCCCCGTCCTGGATGCTCGGGAACGTGAGCTGGGCGGCCCGGGCGTCGACCGGGTCGATCTGCGTTGCGGTAGCCGCTGTAGCTGCGCGCGCAGCGTGTTGACGCCCGTGCGCCGAGCAGCGTCGCGTCCAGCTCCCGAGGACCGGCGTGGTAGCGGTTGTGCGCTCGCCTGGCGCTGGGTGGCCGAGCCGATCGCAGCGGTCGAGCGTGCTCGGCGCCGTGTCGTCCGCGTCCTCGAACGCAGTAGCGGAAGGCCGAGCGTGTCGTGCTCCGACGGGCGTCCAGTCGACGGCGCGCGATGCCGAGGAAGTCGCTGAGGGGCGCCGCGCGCGAACGCGCGGCGGATGGTGCGGCGTGGCGACGTCGCGCTCGCCCGACCTGCACCGCCGCCGTCCTGGTCGCGGTACTCGGCGGCGCCGCGAACCAGCAGGCCTTGCCCTTGACGATGCGGGCCGCCGAGCGAGCGCGGCGTACTGCTGGCGGTCGAAGGGCGGCGCTCGCCTGGCTGCGGTCGGACGTGGCCGGCAGCGCCCTGCAGGGCGTCGTCGCGCAGGAAGACGCTCGGCCGCTCCGTGGAGCGTGTCGGCGCCGGAGCGCGTGACCACGTTGATCGCCGAGCCGCCCGAGCGGCCGCTGCTCCGCCGAGAAGCGGTTGGTCGCGATCTGGAACTCCTGCACCGCGTCCTGGGGCAGGTTCTGCGAGCGGCCCGCCCACCACGTCGTCGTTGTTGTCCTGCGCCGTCGATCGTGATGTTGCCGCCGCGGCCGAGCTGGCCGGCCGAGGAGATCGACGACGCTGTTCGTCTTGGTGGGATCGAAGTTCGCGACCGGCGCGTTGCCCGGGCACGAGGAAGCGCGAGCTCCAGGAAGTTGCGTGCCGTTGAGCGGCAGGTTCTCGATTGCCCGGCGGCCGATGACGCCGGTCGACGGTCGAGGACCCCGCGCGGTGAGGAGCGGCGCGGACGCGACTGCTTCCACGGTCTCCGACGCTGCCGATTCGAGCGCCACGTCCAGCCGGTACGTCTGGCCGACTGCCAGCTCCAGCCCGCGGCGGTCTGACGCGAAGGCCCGGGGCGGCCCGGCCACGAGCGAATAGGTCCCGGGCGGAAGCTCTGGCAGCGTGAAGGCCCCGGTGGCATCGCTCTGGCCCCGCGGCGCAGCTCGCGGTCCTGCTCCTGCACCGCGCACGCGCGCACCGGTGATGGGCTGGCGTTGCGGATCGAGAACGCGGCCCTGGATGGTGGCCGCGTCCAACGACGCGGCCGCGGACGTCGCGGCCAGGATGAGAGCGAGTCGTGCGATCGAGCGAAGCTAGCACCAGTCCTCCGTGTTGAATATGGTGGTCCGAGGGATCGGCGCGCAAGGAGCACACTCGTGCCCCCGCTCGACGAGGGGGCACGAAGTGCGCGGCGAACCGGTATCTCGCGCTGGACGCGAGAGTTCGGGAGGCCCGACCCAGGGACCGGCCATCGGCCGCGCGGCGCGCGGCCCTCAGGGACTATGCGAACGCGGCGGTCCGCACCTAATCCCTAGTGCCGTCGGGCCGCGCCGCCGCGCTCCGCCTGCAGGCGGGTCGCCTCGGCGTCTTCGTTGGGATCGGGCGGCTGCAGCGCCAGCGCCTCGGCCAGGATCGTGAGGGACTCGGACCTTCTTGCCCCGCGCCTCCTCCGCCTCGGCCAGCAGGCGGCGCGTGCGCTTGCGCTCGGCAACGGGCCGCGCCACGTCGAGCTTGCGCGGCCCAGCAGCTCGCGGGCGTCCTTCCGGAGGTCCTGGGCTCGCGAGCAGCGCGCCAAAGGCCGCCAGCGCGGCGGCGCGTCCCTGGGATCGCGCGCGAGCGCCGTCTCGTACGCCATCGCCCGGCCCCCGCGCGCTGCGCCTCCTTCAGCGTCGAGACGAACGCCTCCGGGCCCTCGTACGCGGTGCGCTGGAGTGAAGTACGCGGCCGCCCGGCGTGAGGAACGCGATCGTGGGCAGGCTCTTCACGTCGTGCTCGGCCGCCACGGCCGACTTCCGCCGATGGTGCCCTCGGCGTTGATCTTGACGGGCACGAACCCCTCGACAGCTCGACGACGGCCGGATCGCGATAGGTCGTGCGATCGAGCTCGTGGCACCACTCGCACCACTCGGCCCAGAAGTCCACGAGCATCGGCTTGCCGGCCGCGCGCGACTCCCGCACGGCGGTCTTCCTCCAGCCGCTGATCCAGCCGATGGAGGTGCCGCTGGCGCGGCGGCCGCCTGGGGTGCGAGCGCCGCCACCAGCAGCCAGGCGCTGCACATCCGGGGCATCCACCGACTCTAGCACGCGGGACCCCCGGCGGCCGCTCGGGCGCTCGGCCCCTTGTCAGCGGGAGGGTCGTGCCCTACGCTCAGTCGGTAGGCGCGCATGATCCCGATGCTGCGCAAGATCGACCGCGACGTCGAAACGCTTCAAGCAGATCGTGCGCGGGCGTCGATCAAGAAGGACTTCCGCAAGTACCTCACCCAGGGCGAGCTGATCGGCCGCCAGGGCAAGCACATCGTGTCGATCCCGCTGCCCGCAGATCGAGATCCCCGCGCTTCCGCTTCGGCTCGAAGGAGATGGGCGGCGTGGGCCAGGGCGAGGGCGACGGCCGGGCGACCGCTCGGACGGCGAGGCCGGGCACCGAGCCGGGCCAGCACATCCTCGAGGTCGAGGTCGGCCTCGACGAGCTGGCCGCGATCCTGGGCGAGGAGCTGGAGCTGCCGCGCATCCAGCCGCGCGGCCGGCGCACGGTCCCGGTCGAGAAGGTCAAGCTACTCGAACATCCGCCAGCGTGGGGCCGGAGAGCCTGCGCCACTTCAAGCGCACGTTCCGCGAGGCCCTGAAGCGCGCAGATCGCGACGGGCATCTACGACCCCGACAAGCCCGTCATCGTGCCCGATCCGCGAGGACCGCCGCTACCGCTCGTGGCACGTGCCGCGAGGTGCCGGAGTCGAGCGCGGTCATCATCTTCTGCATGGACGTGAGCGGGCAGCATGGGCGACCAGCAGAAGGAGATCGTGCGCATCGCGTCGTTCTGGATCGACACCTGGCTGCGCAGCCAGTACAAGCAGCCTCGACAACGTCTACGTCATCCACGAGGCGTTCGCGAAGGAGGTCGACCAGCACACCTTCTACCACCTGCGCGAGAGCGGGCGGCACGCGCATCTCGACCGCCTACGAGCTGATCGACCAGATCATCGGACGCGCGCTTCCCGCCCGACTCCTGGAACGTCTACCTGTTCCACTTCTCCGACGGCGAGAACGGCGACAGCCGCGACACCGACCGCTGCCTGGAGATGCTGCGACGCAGCGCCTGCTGCCGAAGCTGAACCTCTTCTGCTTCGGCCAGGTACGCTCGTCCTACGGCGGCGGCCGCTTCAAGACCGACCTCGAGGAGGCCTTCCCGGCGAGCGAGGATCGTGACCGAGCGAGATCCGCGACAAGGACGAGATCTACGACGCGCATCAAGCGGTTTCTGGCAAAGGCCTGTGACCTGTGAGCAGGAAGCGCCGCGTCGCGCACCTGAACTCTGCTCGCGCGCCGTGATTGAACGCCTTGCGCTCCGCTCGAGGCCTCGTGAACCTGCCCGCGCGAGATCGAGAAGGCCCGCGGACATCGAGCGCTACGCGCGCGAGTACGGGCTCGACTTCCACGACGTGGTGTTCGAGGTGCTGGACTACGACCAGCTCAACGAGGTCGCCGCCTACGGCGGCTTCCCACCCGCTACCCGCACTGGCGCTTCGGCATGGAGTACGAGGAGCTGGCCAAGAGCTACTCCTACGGCCTCTCGAAGATCTACGAGCTCGTCATCAACAACAACCCCGTCTACGCGTACCTGATGAAGGCCAACGCGCCGGTGGAGCAGAAGCTGGTGATGGCCCACGTGTTCGGCCACGCCGACTTCTTCAAGAACAACCTGTGGTTCAGCAAGACCAACCGCCGCATGATCGACGCGATGGCCAACCACGCCACGCGCGTGCGGTCGTACATCGACCGCCACGGGCGTGGAGGCGGTCGAGGACTTCATCGACGCCTGCCTGTCGCCTCGAGAACCTGATCGACTACCACGCGCAGTTCATCGAGCGCCAGGAGCAGAGCGCGAGCGCCGCCCGCCGGCGGAGCCCGACGAGGAAGAGCCCAGGCCGTGCCGCGCCTCAAGAGCAAGCGCTACATGGAGCCGTACATCAACCCGCCGGCCTTCCATGGAGGAGCAGAAGCGCGCGCATCACGGAGCGCGCAAGCCGAAGAGCAGCGCGTTCCCGGAGGAGCCGCAGCGGGACGTGCTGCAGTTCCTGCTCGAGCACGCGCCGCTCGAGAACTGGGAGCGCGACGTCCTCGGCCATCGTGCGCGACGGAGGCCTACTACTTCGCGCCCCAGGGCGATGACCAAGATCCTGAACGAGGGCTGGGCCTGCGTGACGGGAGACACGCTCGTCTTCACGGACCGCGGCCTGGTGCCAATGGCGGAGGTCGTAGAGAGGGGGACCGTGTCGGTCTCGGACGGCGAAGCCACGCGTGCGGTCTGACGATCGCCACGCCGCCGCGGCGCGTGCACACCGTCACCCGGCGCACGCGGCGTGGGCTCCCGCTGACGGGCTCGGCGAACCATCGCGTGCTCTGCGGCGGACGGCCGGGCCTGGCGGCGCCTCGACCGGCTCGGAGACCGGTGAGCGCGTGCGTTCCGGCGGCGCTCGGCTCTGGGCGCGACGGCGCGTCCGGCTGAGCTGGAAGCCACGGCGCCGCACGGTCCACGAGGCGGCTCGGAGCCGGCGGGCTGAGGAACGTCAGCACTTATCGCCATCGCGCCGGACGCGATCGATGGCCGGCGTGGCGGCAGCGCCTCGCGATCTACGAGAGCGAGGAGAACCGGCGCGCGTCGGTGCAGTCGCGCAAGCGGGCTCCCCATCCGGGTGCCGGCGATCGTCGACGAGGGGTCGCCGCCTTCCCCGGCTACCTGGTGGGCGACGGGCACATCAGCCGCGTCAAGCGCCAGGTCGGGCTCACCACGGCGGACGACGAGCAGGCGGAGGCGTTTCCTCCCTGGGCCGGGAGCTGCTCGGCCTGATGCCGCGCTGGCGGCTCGACGGTGCCCGCAGCGCGTCGCGTTCTACTCGGAGGCGCTCGACCTGCTGACCGAAGAGTTTGCGTTGCCCACTGGGCCGAGCGCGCGCCGCAAGCACGTGCCCGCTGCGATCCTCCGCTCACCCGATGCGGGTGGTCGCCCGCTTCCTCCGGGCGTACTTCGACTGCGACGGCTATGCGGGCACCTGCTGGCGTGATCCTGAGCACGAGCAGCGAGGCGCATGTCGCGAGAGGTCCAGCTGCTGCTCCTCAACTTCGGGAGTCCCGAGCCGGCGCCGGTGCAGGGCCTGACGAGTGCTGGCAGGTGCAGGTCCGTGGACGGTCCGCCCAGGTCTTTCGCGAGCGGATCGGGTTCGGCTCGCGCCGCAAACAGCGGAGGCTTCGGAGTACGTGGACGGGCATCGCTGGTTCCAGCGACGAGGCGTGGGAGGACGAGGTCGTCTCGGTCGAGCTGCGGCCGGGAGGAGGTGTTCGACGTCTCGGTGTCGGACACGCACCGTTACGCGCGCCGCCGGCTTCGTGAACCACAACTCCTACTGGCACTTCGACCATCATGACCCAGCGCGCGCTGACCGACTCCGAGGTGGTGGACTTCGCGGACCAGCACGCGGGCACCCTCGCCATGAGCCCGGGCCGCTTCAACCCGCTACAAGATCGGCATCGAGCTGTTCCGCGAGATCGAGGACCGCTGGAACAAGGGGACGCTTCGGCAAGGACTACGACGAGTGCGACGACCTCGCAGGTCAAGCGCAAGCTGGGACCAGCAAGCTGGGCCTCGGCCGGCAGAAGATCTTCGAGGTGCGCAAGGTCTACAACGACGTGATGTTCATCGACGCGTTCATGAACGAGGAGTTCTGCGAGCGCCTGAAGCTCTACACCTACGGCTACGACTCGCGCAGCCGGACCGCTACGTGGTCGTGGACCGCGACTGGCGCAAGGTCAAGCGAGCGGCTGCTCGTTCTCGCTCACCAACCTGGGCCAGCCGATCATCCACGTGCAGGACGCCAACTACGCGAACCGCGGAGAGCTCTACCTGAAGCACACGCTTCGAAGGCGTCCCGCTCGACGTCGAGAAGGCGAAGGACACCCTGCGCAACCTGCATCGCCTGTGGCGGCGGCCCGTGCACCTGAGACCGCCGAGGAGGAGGACCGCGGGCGCCTGCTCTCCTTCGACGGCAGCGAGCACAAGTCGGTGCGCTCTGTGAACCGGCGCTCTGGCGACGATCGTGGCCGGCTTTGCCGCGCTGGCGGGCGCCGTCCTGAGTGTTCTGGCGCGCCGCGGCGTCACCATCCAGAACGAGGGGTTCCGCGTCGACTACGGCGGTCACGGCCGTGGTGGCCGCCGCGCTGGTAGCGGTGGCTGCCATCGGCCTGGCCGCGCTCCTGCGTCCGGCGCCCGCGCGCATCGCCTGCGGGCTGCTGGCCCCGGCCGCCGTGGTGGTGGGCGTCCCGCCGCGGCGCCTGGGAGGTCGGCGCCGACCGCAAAGCGCGCTCAGCACGCGCATCGCTCATACCGCAGACCTCGCGCATCGCGTGGCCCGACGTGCGCCAGGTGCACCTCGAATGCCGAGGTGCTCCAGGCGACGGGCGCAGGCGACGCGGTCATCAGCATCGAGGTCTCGCAGATGCGCCCGCACGACCGCGCCGACGCTGGAGCGCACGATCGCGCGCCGGGTCCAGGAGACCGCCCCGCCGTGCGCGCAGCCGGGCCCCTAGCCGGGCGGCTGGACCGCGAAGGCCTGCGGAGCCCGCGCCAGCCGCGGCTCGGTCAGCGACCAGGGCGCGGCTGCCACGGGTGCGCCTCACCCACTCGATCTCCAGCAGCCGAGCGAGCAGCGACGCGCCCAGCGCGCCCGCCAGGTGCGTGGCGCCGCTCGCTCCAGCCCAGGCACGGCCGCGCGAACGCGCGGCGTCCGGCGCGGCGCCTCGACGTCCACGCCCAGCCGCCGCAGCGTCCGCTCGCCCGAAGTCGTCAGCACGTACGCCCGCGCCCGCGCGCGAAGCATGCCTCGCCGCAGCAGCGCTTCGGTGACCGCCACGCCGACCTCGGCCCCGCCAGGTGGTCGTAGCAGCCCGCGCGACGCGCAGGGCCTTTCCGTGCTGGCTCGCGGAACGGTCCCGGCGGGGGCGCGGAACCAGCGAGCGTCGCCAGCGCTTCCAGGGCACGCGCCACCTGGGGCGACGCCAGCCGGTAGAGCGCGCGTGGCGGCCCTGGCGCTGGACGACGAGCAGCCCGCCCTCCACCAGCCGGGCCAGGTGCGCGCTGGCCGTGGGCGCCTTCACGCCCGCCTCTCCAGCGCCAGCTCGCACGCGGGCCGCACTGCGCCGCCGACCAGGGCCAGCAGCATGGACGCGCGAGCCCGGTCGGCCAGCAGGACGGCGACGGGCGCGATCGACGCATCGGCGAGCATGGTTCGATGACAAACGAACTATAGACCCGCTAGGGTGGAGGGATCAAGGAGGTCGCGCATGTCCCGGCCCGCGGATCCCGTCGCCGCCGTCACCCACCCCGACCTCCTATCCGTACTCACGCCGGCCTCGCCCGCCGCCCGCTCGAACGGCACGATGGCATCGGGCTGTGGGTGGCCGCGAGCGCCGCCGACGCGGGGCGCCGTGCTGACGAGCGAGGCCTGCCGCGTGCGGCCGCCCGCGGAGCCGGTGCCCCGCGCGCTCGCGGGGAGCGCGGCCGGGTCCGTGTTCGGGCGGCTGGTCCGCATGAACGACGGGGACGCGCACGCCGCCGCCCGGCGTGGTCGGGGCCGCGCTCGCGTCGCCCCGGCCGGGACGATCGTCCGCGCGGCCAGTCGCGCCCTGGCCCGGGCGCGCATCGGCGCGCCGGGCCCGGTGGACGAGCCGACCCTGCGCGATGGACCTCGCGTTCGACCTGCCCGCGCGCGTGATGGGCGGCCTGCTCCGGCCTCGACGGATCGCGGCTGGACGATGCCGTCGCGTGGACCGACTTCAGCGAGGGGCATCGCCGGCGCGGCCGACGCGGACCGCATCGTGCGCGGGCGAAGGCGGCGGCCGAGTTGGAGGGCCTGCTCACCGGGTCGCCTGCGCGCGTCCCACGGGTGCCGCGAGCGCCCTGCGCGGGCGAGGCGCGCGACGCGGGGCGGGCCAGCCTGCCCGTCGTCGTCGCGAACGCGATGGGGCTCCTCTCGCAGCCGTACGAGCCACCGCCGGCTCCATCGGGAACGCGCTGGTGACGCTGGCGCGCGATCCGGTCTGGCTGTTCGTGTCGACCAGGACCGCGGTCTCGTGGCCGACCTGCGCAGGAGGTCCTGCGCTGCGATCCGAGCGTCTCACAACACGCGGCGCTTCGTCGCGCGAGCGGGAGCCGTGGCGGGCGCCGAGGTCGCGGAAGGCGACGCGATCCTGGTGGTGCTGGCGCGGCGCAACGCGATCCGGCGCAGAACCCGACCCGGACGCGTTCCGGCTCGATCGTCCGCACCGCCGCCTGATGACGTTCGGCGCGGGGCCGCACGGCTGCCCCGGCGATGACCTGGCGGCGGCCATCGCGGCCGGCGCTGGAGGCGCTCCTGGACGCGCGGGGTCGCGCTGGAGGGGCCTCGCCGCCCCGCGCTACCTGCCGTCGGTCAACGTGCGCATCCCGGCCTTCGACCGGCCTGAACGGCGGCCTGGCGGCCTGACGGGCGCCCAGATGAAGAGGTGCTCGTCCTCGCGGTAGGCAGAGCGGGCGCGGCCGCGCGCCTGCGTCTGCAGGCCGCCCAGCTGGTGGTACACGTCGAGCCTCGCGCCGGACGCCGCGGAACATCGTGACACGCGGCCGAGCGCGCCCAGGGGAACGCGGGCCGCGCGCTGATCTGGCGGCGCGTGTCCTCGATGCGGTCGAACGCGTCGCCCAGGAACCCTTCGAGGCGGCGCGCCTGGATCACAGCCAGGTCCGAGGTCTCGGCGAGAGTTGCGCGAGAGGCGCGACAGGCTGTCGATCGCGGGCCGGATCTCCCGGTCCACGCGCCCCTGCAGCTCCTCCACGCGATCGGTGAGCTTCTTGCCGCCCCAGGCCAGCCCCAGCAGGATCACGCCCTGCACCAGGGACGAGGCCGATCACTGCCAGCAGGACCATCACCCCCGAGGATTCGCTCACGACACCGGCCTCGCTTCGAGGGATCCCTCTTGCGGCCTAGCCCTTCTTGTTCCGCTCGTCGCGGTAGGCCTGGCGCCCTGCCTCCACCGCCGCGGTGAAGCGCTCCTTGCGGTCGTCCAGCGCGTCACGCGAGCGATCGACGAACCCGCCGGCATCGTCCAGGAACGCCCGGCCCTTCTCGACCGCCTGGTCCCGCAGCTCGCGACCGCGCTCCGCGCCCTCGCGCAGCTTATCGCCCAGGAACTCGCGCGTCTCACGGCCCGACCGCGGGGCGTAGAGCAGAGCGCCAGCGCGGCGCCCGCCACGCCGCCCAACAGGAAGGGACAGGATCACGCTGGAAGCGGTCCGCGTCGCGATCGTCGCTCATCCTCGTCCCGATCTGAAGATAGAAGCCGCTCCCTGCGGGCGGCTTTCAGCCAGCTTAAAACAGTCGCGCCCGAAGCCGCAAGCAGCGGCCTGATCTTTACTGCGTGGCTGGACGGCGCGCGGGCGCGCGCCGTCAGCAGGACCGCGATCTCGTCGTTGCGCGCGTTCACGAAGTCCAGCCGCACGCGGCCGTCCTCCGTCTCCGACGACGGTCGCCGGCACCGAGCAGTTGGTGAGGTACCAGCCGGGCTGGGAGCACGATCGCGTTGCGCGGGCGGCCGAGGGCGCGGTCGAAGATACGAGCTCGCCGTCCTCCAGCCGGTAGCGGCCCGGGTCCGTGTAGGTCTCGCGGATGCGCGCAGCCGGAGCTGACTGTCCCTTCGCGCACCTTCGGGAACCGGGCCACGACCGCCTCGCCGTCGGGACGCACGGGCTCGCCGGTGTCGATGCCCGCCTTGGCGATGGCATCGCCCTCTTGAAGGTCTCCACGGTCAGCGGCTCTCGGTGTCGAGCGAGAGCGCGCTGGGGTTCGACACCGTGCTCCCTGGCGCACCACGTTGACGTAGCGGTCCGCGCCCCCTTCGTCTCCGTGAAGTCGTGGTAGAGGTCGAACGCGTGCGTCTCCGGCGGCTGGAGTGAGCGTAGACGATCTCGCGGTCCTGCCTGGCGCGCTCGGAGAGACGCGGTCGCGCGCGGCCGGTCTGCGCCATGGCGGGCGTGGCCGCGAGCAGCAGCAGCAGCGCCGTCCGCACGGCAGCCTCCGCGCCTTGACCAGCACCGGCAGCGGCTGGGCTGACGTGTGGACGAAGCTGACCATGATCCTCCCGTCGGGCTCGGACAGCACCTGCGCGGGGATGTTGCACGACAGGAGCTCGAAGCCGGCTGGCAGCACGACCGCGTTGCGGGTGATGCCCAGCGCGCGGGAGAACACGATGCGGTCTCCTCGACCGTGTAGCCGGCCGGGTCGCGGTAGGTCTTGTCGATCAGCAGACGGACCTCGCCCGCGGGCGGCACCGCGCGCGCGGCAGGTGGACCTTGATGAACTGCGAGTCCTCGGCCGCGCCGGCCACGCCGCCGTCTTGGCCGCGTTGCCGTCGACGACCTCGAAGCGCAGGGGCTGGCCCGTCATGCGGTCGAAGACGGCCTCCTGCGTGGCCGTGCTGCCCTTGCGGGATCGGGCTGAAGTACGCCGTCGCGCCCGGCGTGGTGGCGGTGACCTCGTAGACGATGCGGAATGACGCGCGCTGGGGAGTAAAGCACTACGTAGCGTGTACTGTCCGCGTCCGTCTGTACCGGAGCCGGCGACGGCGCTGGCTGCGCAGCGACCGTCAGGAGAAGGGCGAGCATGGTCCTTGGTTCCTGCGGAGGATAGCAGGGTTCGAGCGGGGCTTGATCGTGACGGACGTGCACGTCCACGAAGCACGAGCACGTCCACATCGGACCGCGCCTCGTTCCCGTCCGTGATCGTGATCGTGCTCGTGCCCTGTTCCCGTCCGTCGCGATTCCGAGCCCTAGAACAGGCTGACCTTCACGCGCAGGTACTTCTTCGGGTCCTGGCGTAATGTCCTAGGATCAGGCTGCGCGCAGGCTCGCGCGCGGTCGCGTCCAGGTTCTCGTAGAGCTGCGAGTCGTTCAGGAGCCGGCTCCGCGGTGCCGTGGCCGTCGTCCAGCTTGCCCAACCGCCGGCGTCGCAGCCGCGACGATGCGGTCCAGCTTCGTAGAGCGCCTCGTCCTGAGCAGGTGCCTCGGCGGTCCCTTTGCCCCTCCTTCGCCAGCTGGCCCGCGACCGCGCCGAGGCTCGCGGTCAGCGACCTTGAGCTCCGTGCGCCATGTCGGCGTCGTGCGCCAGCGCGCCCAGGGTGCCCTCTCCCCGCTCGACGCGCGACGCCACTCTCCTCCAGGCTCCGCACGGACGAGGCCATCCGCTGCGACATCTCCCTGGTCGTTGACCAGAGCGGCCCAGCGGGCCGTGGTCCGACTCGCAGCTTCGACGAGCACGCCCTGCAGGCCGCACGCGCTCACGTCGAGCATGCGGCTGTAGCAGCTCCTCGTCGCGCAGCGCCTTGCCGAAGCAGTCCCCTCGCCCGCGTCCATGCGCGCGAGGATGCGCTTCAGGTGCGCGCGTCGAGTCGGACGCGTCGCGAGAGCAGGCCCTTGAACGGGTCCTCCGCGCCGCGAGGCGAGGAAGCGCGCCGTCCTCCAGCGGGCGACCCGCCGGTGCTGACCGTGATGTCCACCGCCTTCTCGCCCAGCAGGCCCAGGCGAGCCCAGGGTCGCGCGTGCTGGTCGGTGGTGACCTGCGCCTCGCACCCGGCGGTCGAGCGCATGGTCCACCTCGATCAGCCCCTGCCGCCCGCCGGCGCAGCTCGACGCGCGAGACCGGCGCCCACCTCGACGCCGCCCAGCCGCACGGGCGCGCCCGGCTTGAGCCCGTTCACGTCGCGTACATCGAGCGCGCGCACGCGTGTACTTGCGCGGCCAGCGGCGTGCCGCCGCCGCCGCCCGATGTACAGGACGGTCGAAGGCCAGGATGACCAGGCTGGCGATGCACCACCAGCCCCACGCGCAGCTCGGTCCAGGTCAGGGCTCTTCGATCGTGTCCATGGCTCTACCTAGGCCCTCGCGGCGTCACGACAGGAACTCGCGCAGGTACGGGTCGGACGAGCTCTCGCAGCTCGTGCGGCGAGCCCTCGAAGTGCACGCGACCCTCGCGCAGCATCAGGAACGTCCGTGCCGTGCAGCGCCGCGCAGGTCGTCCGCGCAGCCGTGGATCGCCACCTCGCCGCCCTCGCGGCGCATCGAACGTGCGCGCGACGTTGAAGCGCGTCGCGGAGCTGGTGCGTGACCAGGATCGAGGCTGACGCCGTCCAGGTCGCGCACCTTCGACGATCAGGTCGGTGATGGTGGTGGCCGTGATGGGATCGAGGCCGGTGGTGGGCTCGTCGTAGAGCATGATCTGCGGGCGCGGCCACGAGCGCGCGCGCGACCGCCACGCCAGCGGCGCTGGCCGCCCGAGCAGCTCGCGAGGGCATGCGGTCGTAGAAGGGCTCCAGGCCCACGAAGCCCAGCATCTCGCGCACCCGCTCCTCGATCTCCGTCCAGGGCAGCTCGCCGTCCTCTGCCAGCCGGTAGCCGACGTTCTCGCCGACGGTCAGCGAGTCGAACAGCGCGCCCTCCTGGAAGACCATGCCCGACCTTGAGCGCGCACGTCGCGCAGGTCCTCCTCGGTCAGAGCCGGACCATCCGGTACCGTCCACGCGGATCCGACCCGCGTCCGGCTTCAGCAGGCCCGAGGATGAGGCGCAGGATCGTGGTCTTGCCCGAGCCCGAGCCGCCCAGCACGACCTTCGGTCGCGCCGGGCGCAGAGTCGAAGCTCACGCCGCTGCAGGATCGGGCCGGTCGAAGGCGAGGTGCACGTCGCGGAAGGCGAGACGATGGGTCTCGCTGCATGACGACCGGAAGAGGAGCAGCAGGAGCTTGGTCATGAAGAAGTCGGAGGACGAGGATCAGCACCGACGCGCACCACCACCGACCGCGTGGTCGGCGACGCCCCACGCCCTGGGTGCCGCCGGTGGTGGAGAGCCCCATGTAGCAGCCGACCGACGTCAGGATGAAGCCGAAGACGACCGGCTTGGTGAGGCCCATGACCAGGTCGTTGAGCGACGAGCGCGCTCGCCGACCGAGCGCCAGTAGAACGTCCCAGCGACAGCTTGAGGCTGAAGACGCTGATCAGGCCGCCGCCGAAGATGCCGACGCGTGTCGGAGATCACGGTGAGGATCGGCACCATGATCACCGCCGCGGCCAGCGCGCGGCGCCACCAGCTTGCGCACGGGATCGGTGCCGAGCACGCGCAGCGCGTCGATCTGCTGGGTGCACGACCATCGAGCCCAGCTCGGCCGCCATGCCCGACCCCACGCGGCCGCGTCACCATGAGGCGCGGTGAGCACCGGCCCCAGCTCGCGCACCATCGAGACGCAGACCAGGCGGCCGACGTAGGGCCGCGCGCCGAAAGACGTCGAGGCTGGCCGCGGACTGCAGCGCCAGCACCATGCCCGTGAACATGCCGGTCAGCACCACGATCGACAGCGACTGCACGCCCAGGCTGTCCATCTGCGCCACGATCTCGGAACGTAGCGCCGGCTCCGCGAAGAGCGGCGCCCAGGCCGCGGGCGGCGAGCAGAACGTAGTCCCTGCAACCGCCCGCACCTTGTCCTTGAGCAGATGGGCGAAGCGGCGGCCCATCGTCGGCGACGAGCGCGCGCGTGCAGGACGCCACGGTCGATTATAGGGTCGGGGTCCCGCGAGCCCCTCTGCGCCAAAGCGTTACCATGACGGCGTGGACGGACGCGGCGCGGGCCGCGGAGCTGTTCCAGGAGGCCTACGAGGCCCAGATGCGGCGGCGAGCTGCGGCAGAGGCCGTCGAGCTGTACGAGCGCTCGCTGGCGCGCTTCATCCCACCGCCGAGGCGCACACGTTCCTCGGCTGGACCTGGTCGTTCCCCGGGCGACTCTCGACCGAGCACATCGCCTGCTGCAAGCGCGCGATCGAGGTCGACCCCGTCGTTCGGCAACCCGTACAACGACATCGGCGCGTACCCTCATCGAGCGCGGCGACCTGGACGCCGCCATCCCTGGCTGGAGCAGGCTGAGGCGCGCGACGACGCGCTACGAGGCGCTCCGCGGTACCCGCGCTTCAACCTGGGCCGCGGTGTGTACGTCGCCCGCGAGATGCTGAGCGCGGCCCTGCGCGAGCTCGAGGAGGGCGCTGGACGCAGCCCGGCTACGAGCCCGCCATCCGCGCCATCGCGGCCATCAAGCGACGCCTCGAACTGACGGCCGTCGCGGCTCGTTCAGGACGACGCGCCGATCGTCCGTCACGGTTCCGGAACGGAGTCGGCACCGGGTTGGGGATCGGCGCGGACCGTGCGCAGGTAGGCCCACATCGCCGCCACTTCGTCGTCGGTCAGCTCGGGCCGGAGCGGCATGGGCGGACGGACAGCGCGTCCGTCGGGACGCAGGCTGGCCGAGCTTCATGGCGCGACGGAAGGTCCGCCTCGCTCCACGCGCGCAGGCCCGTCGCATCCGGCGTGAGGTTGGCGCTGAAGATGCGACTGCGCGCGTGGATCGCGCATCGGGTTTCCGCCGCCCAGATACCCTGTCGGTCTCTTCCGGCTCCAGCGCGTTGATGGACCGTGAAGCTCCTCGAGTGGCAGCCGTGGCAGTCGAGCTTCGCCGTCACCAGGTAGCGGCCGTAGGCGACGCGATCGCTCGGCGCAGCGGCGCCGACGATCGGGGCCGCGGGATAGGGCGAGCGGCCGCGCAGATGAAGGTGGCGAAGGCCTTGGTCAGGAACGAGGGCTGGCAGGGACGGTCGGGCACGGCGGCCGGACGCACCTGCGGATCGTCGGAGCGGAGGAACGCGATGACGTCCGCGAGGTCCCTCGTCGGCCAGCAACGGGAACTTGGGCATCCACGCGGGCGTGTAGCGGCCGTCGCGCGTGACCCGGTGCGGACCAGGTACGCGATCTGCGCCGTCCGACCACGCACCGATCCCATACGTGCCGGATCCTGCGTGATGTTCCGGCGAGTAGACCGTGCCGAACTGGGGAGCGGCGCCCGACATCGCCCGCCCCAGAGCGCGTTCCGCGAGCGGTCGAGATGGCAGGGGCACGCACAGGGACCGCCGCCGTCCGGCGCGGCCGCGCGTCACGCGCTCCGGCGTCTACGTCCACGGCGAGCGCGACGTGCGGCGGCTTGGAACCGTGGGATGCCCGTCACCTGCATCGTACGCCGCCGCCGTCCCCGGCGATGGCGGCGCAGCCGAGCGCCGCCAGCCCGAGACCGCAGCGCCTTTCGGAGGGCCATCAGTTCCGCTCGGCCATCGGCGATCCGGCGACGCGGCGCTGGCCGTGCGCCGTGGATGCACAGCGATCGCACGAAGCGGGCCAGCGGCGCGTACCTCTGCTCCTCGATGGTCCCGTCCCAGGTCGGCATGGCGCCACGCCGGGCCGTGCGCTCGGATGCCTTGATGGCACGCGATCAGCGACTCGTCGGTCGCAGATGGTTCGGCGACGCCTCGGCGCAGGATCGTGTGCCACCGCGCCGTCCTCGCCAGTGGCACGAGTGGCAGGCCGTACTTGCGGAAGACCGTGCTTCCGGCGGTCCGCGTTGTCCATCGGCTCCGGAGAACGGCGAGGAGCCAGGTGGTCATGTCACGCGGCAGGACCGTGCGCAGGGTATAGGCCGCACACGGCGCCGATCTCGTCGTTCGGTCCAGCTCGGGGCGCGCGATCTATGGGCGACGCCGCAGCGGCCGGCTCGTCGGGCAGCAGGCCCATCTTCATGGGTGCGGTGGAACTGCTGCCTCGGTCCATCCGCACGAGGCCGGTGGGATCAGGGCGAGGTTCGCCGGTGTAGACGCGCGCGGTGCTGCGCGGTCGGTCATCATCCGGTTGCCGCCGCCCATGAAGCCGACGACGTGTTCTCCGGCACCAGCGGGTCCTGCTTCGCGAAGTCGCGCGAGTGGCACTGAGCAGCGATCGAGCTTGCCCACCATGTGAGGTAGCGCCCGTACTCGACGCGGTCGGCTGGCGGGAGGCGCCAGCGATCTCGTGGTCCGGATACGGTAGGGCCTGAAGACGCGACGCGTCCAGGAGCTTCGTGAAGAAGCGACGGCTCCGGCCTCCGGTCCGGCACGTGCCCGGGCCTGCACCAGCGGATCGTCGGAGCGCAGGAACGCGATCGACGTCCTTCAGGTCCCTCGTCCGCCAGCGGCGGCAGCTTCACCATCCAGGCGGCGTGTAGCGGCCGTCGCGTCCCACGCCGGTGCGTGAGAGGTACGCGATCTCCGCGTCCGTCCAGTCAGTCGCCGATCCCGTACTCGCGGTCCTGCGTGATGTTCTGCGAGAAGATGCGCGCACGGAACCTGCCGGGCGCGTCGGTCATGGCGTGGCCGGTCAGCGCGCCCGTGGCCGGGTCGATGCAGCAGCTCGCGCACAGCATCCGCACCGTCGCGGTCCGCCGCGCGCGACCCGCTCCGGCGTGACCGTCGACGCTGAACGCGATCAGCCGTGGCGTGCGCGCGTCGGAATGCCCGCGAGCTCGATGTAGAGCTGCGGCGCGCCGCGCCGCGCCCAGCAGGACGAGCCGCCAGGAACCGCGTCCCGAGCCACCTGGGACGTCTTCTTCATGCCGGAACGACCCCTCACCACAGTTCGCACGGCCTGACTTTCGGAGACGCGCGATCCATCCGAAAGCACGAAAGTGCGCGGCCAGCGAGGCCCGCGCACCCAGGCGCTTTACGGGAGCGGAGGAGGTCCGTTCCGTCGGTAGACGGTCGGAGACGCGGCCATCGAACGGGCCGCGAGCGCGCGCTCGATCGCGGCGGTCGGGGACCAGCCACGAGATCGAAACCGCCGCGTAGATGCGCGCACGAGGCCAGGGCAGCGCGGACGCCAGCGGGATCCGCGATCAGGTGCGACCACGGACGCCACGCCCTTCAGGTCGGCGCCCCACGGCCACGCCGCCAGCGTGCGAGTCGTGCGGATGATGGGCGATGAGGGCGCGCTCCAGGAGGTAGTACGCGACACCCGGCCAGTCAGCAGCGGCACGCCGTAGCCCGCGACGGCCAGCGGCGCGAAGTGGTTCTCGCCCATCCAGCCGGTCGCGAACGGGATCGAGCGAGAGCCAGAACAGCAGGTGCAGGTTCGCCCACAGGATGCGCGCCGTTGACGCTGCCGCGCGCGGCGTGCAGCATGTGGTGGTGGTTGTTCCAGTAGATGCCGAGGAAGACGAAGCTCAGCACGTAGCTGCAGGAACACCGGCAACAGCGGGCGCAGCGCCGCCGAGGTCGCCGCTCGTGCGGCGACGCTTCAGCTCCAGCACCATGATCGTGATGATGATCGCGATCACGCCGTCGCTGAACGCCTCCGGCCCGGCGCTTGCTCATGACCGCAGGTCTCCCCAGCAGCCTCCGCGCGAGCCGCCGGCGACAGCTCCGGCGGTTGGCCGGATGATGCGGGTTGGGATGGACAGCTGCTGAGCGGGCCGCCCAGCGCGAGACGCCGCGAGAGCGCCTGGACCGGGGCCGCGCTGCGGCACCACAGACCGGGACGTAGTGCACCGCGGCCATCTTCTATACCATCCGCCGGTGTGGCCCCTTCGAAGACGGCCGGCATCACGTGGTCCCCACACTCCAGCCGGATGTGCCCCCTCGTCGAGGCCCTGGACTGCTACGGCCGCGCGCATGTCCTCCGTGGACATGCGCGCGATGCCGGGGATCTCGATGAAGAGCGTGGCCGACAGCCTCGCCGCGGTCGGGGATGAGCGCGTTGTAGGCGTCGATCTCGTCCTGGATCGTGCGTCGTCCGACGATCCGCTCCGTGCGCATCATCTCCTGGATCTGGAAGAGGACCGTGTCGCGGTTCTCGAACAGACAGCGTCAGGTTGTCGCCCAGGGCCACGCGCGCGGCGCTGCCTTCGATGATGCGCGCGCCTTCGCGCCTGCGCGCGGACGCTTCTCGTACTGCGACGAGGTTCCGGATCTCGGCGAGCTCGACCCTGTCGCATGATCGTCCCTAGCGCTCGTCGCTAGCCCGTACGCCTCGCGCAGCAGGGTGATCGGGTGGGCCGGCTTCTGCCGCGCACCGCCTCGATCTGCAGGGCCGACGGCGAGCAGTCGGTCGCGTACGACGTCGGGCGCGGCCGCCTCCATCTCCGCCGCCGCCTTCGCGCGCGAACTGCAGGCTGATCGGGATAGAACTCCTTCTTCATGCCCCAGGTGCCGTCCATGGCCGTGCAGCGCTCCGACCACGCTCACCTCGGTGCCCGGGATGAGCTGCAGCACGTCGCGCGTCTTGAAGCCCATGTTCTGCGCGCGCAGGTGGCAGGGCATCTGGTACGCGACCTTGCCCGGCCGCTGGCCCGGGAAAGTCGGTGTGCGAGCGTCCCTCCGCGCTGCCGCCCCGCCAGGTACTCGAAGACGTCGCGCGTGCGCGGCGGCCACGCGCGTCCGCCGCCGCGCCCGGGCACCAGCAGCGGGTACTCCTTCTTGCAGGACGTACGAGCAGGTCGGCTGCGGAACCACCACGCTCGCGCCCGCTCTCACGAGCGGCAGCAGCGCCGCGATGTTGCGCTTCGCGCGTTCGCGCGTGCGCGCGCGCGCGATGTCGCCGCCGTCCAGGTACGGCATGCCGCAGCAGACCTGCTCCGGGCAGGAGACCGCGCAGCCGTTCTTCTCGAGCACGGCGACCGCGTCGCGCCCCGACCTGCGGCTCGTTGTAGTTGACCGAGCAGGAGAAGAAGAGCGCGACCTTCGCGCGCCCGTCACTGGCGCCGCGCACGGGCGCCGCCGCTCGCTGGAACCAGCGCGCGAACGTCTTGTGGTGGAAGCGCGGCAGGTTGCGGTCGCGGTGGATGCCGACGACCGGCCTCCAGCAGCGATGCGGTGCGGCTCGAAGCCGTTGCGCGCAGGTTGCGTGAGCGGCGCGGTCGCCGAGGCCGAGCGCGCCCACGACGGTCCACGTCTGCCCAGCCACGCGGTCCTGCCGCGTGACGCCCTCCGCGCTCGCGCCGGGCCGCCTTGGCCCGCAGCATCAGCCGCGGGAAGTCGATGTCGAAGCGATGCGGCGGCGTGTAGGGGCAGTGGTTGAAGCAGAGCTTGCACTGCCAGCACAGGTCCACGATGCGCCGGTAGTCGGCGCTCGCGACCTTCGAGACGTCGCCCTCGTGCTCGTCGACCCGTCTCGAGCATGTAGTCGAACGACGGGCACAGCCGGTGGCAGCGCCGGCAGCCGTCGCAGATCCCGGTCACGCTGCGCCAGCTCCGTCTCGACCGCAGCCGTAGTCGAAGAACGCCGGATCGCGCGGATCAAATGGCATCCGAGACCTCAAGGGCCAGTAGCATGCACCGAGCGAGCCCGGACTGCGACGCAGCGCGTTCACTCGCGCGGAGCGAGCGGCCTGGGGACGCGGCCAGGTCCGCCAGCTCGATCAAAGCTCTTCAGGCCCTCGAGGCCCTTGCTGAAGCGGCCGGCGTGGCTGCGCTCGGCCTTGGCCAGGGTCTCGAACCACTCGGCGATCTCGGGAAGCCCTCCTCGCGCGCGGTCTTGGCCATGCCCGGGTACATCTGCGTGTACTCGTAGGTCTCGCCCTCGATCGGCGGACTGCAGGTTCTGCTCGGTGTTGCCGAACGGCGACGCCGGTGGCCGGATCGCCGACCGGCTTCAGGAAGTCCATGTGGCCGAACGCGTGGCCGGTCTCCGCCTCCGAGGTGTCGCGGAACAGGCCGCCGATCTCCGGGTAGCCCTCGATGTCCGCCGACCCGCGCGAAGTACAGGTAGCGGCGGTTCGCCTGGCTCTCGCCGGCGAACGCGTGCTTGAGGTTCTCGTGGGTCTTGGTCCCCTTCAACCCGTTCATGGATTCCCAGTCTCCTCGACGATTGGCTCGCGCCCTTCCATGTCGTCAATCATTCTCACGCGCCGAAGGCCGAGTCAAACGGGATGCTAGAGTGCCCCATGCCCTTCTAAGTGGCCGCGCTCGTCGACGACCTGATGTTCCTCTCGCGCATCCGCGAGGCGGCGCGGGGCACGGACATCGAGGTGCGCGCCGTGCACCGCGGACCAGGCGCTGCGGCGTCTGCCGGGAAGGGGCCCGGCTGCTGCTCATCGACCTCGACAGTACGCGCCTGCCCCCGTCCGCCGTGCTGGCCGCGGTGGCCGCCGAGCCGGGGCCCCTGCCCGCGACCATCGGGTTCTTCGGCCACGTGAACGCTGACACGGGCCGCGCGGCGCAGGAGGCCGGCTGCACCCTGGTGCTTCGGCGCGCGGCGCGTTCGTGCAGCGCCTGCCCGCGCTGCTCTCCGACCCGCCGTCGCGGGGCCAGCCGCCTCGCGCCCGCCTCGTCGAGCCGCGTCTGGGCGTCCGCGCCATCCGGCCGCTGGTGAGCGGCCTGCGCGCCCTGGGGCACGACCCGGGGCCGCACCTGGCCGCGGCGGGACTGGCTCCGGCGCGCTCTCGACGATCCCGACGGCGCGTTCCCATGAGCGCGGGCGTCCGGCTGCTGGAGAGTGCTTTCGCGGCGACCGGCGACGAGGCGATCGGGCTGCACCTGGCCGAGCACGCCGGATCCCGGCTCGTTCGACGTCACCTTCTACGCCATGACGTCGAGCGCCACGCTCGGCCAGGCGTTCGAGAGCGTCGCGCGGTTCCAGCGGCTCATCCACGACACCAGCCGGGTCACGCTCGAGCGCTCCCCCGCGCGCCGTCCTGCGCCACCAGCTGCCGGGAGGCCATCCGGCGCCGCGGCACAGCGCCGAGCCTCATCGTCGCCGCCTGGGTCCGCGCGGGCCGGCTCGCGGTCGGCCGCGACTGGGCGCCGTTCGAAGTCCGCTTCGCGCACGCAGCACCTGCGGACCCGCGCGAGCACGCGCGCTTTTCGCGGCGCCCGTCCGCTTCGCGGCCGGCGAGAACGCGCTCGTGATCGACGCCGCGCTGCTGGACGCGCCCTGCGTGGCCGCGGATCCCGGCCTGCGCGCCGTGCTCGAGTCCCACGCGCTCGAACGTCTCCGCCACCTGCCCGAGAACCCGTCGGTGGCCGACCGCGCACGCGCCCTGCTCGCGGACGGAGCTGGAGCAGGGGCGCTCCCGACCGCCGCGCTGCTGGCCGCCCTCCTCAGGATGAGCCTGCGCACGCTCGATCGAGCGCTGGCCGCGGAGGGCACGTCCTTCCGCCGTCTGCTCGAGCAGCTCCGGCGTGAGGTGTCCGCGCGCGCCCTGGCCGAGAGCCGGCACTCCGTGTCGGAGGTCGCCTTCCTGCTCGGCTTCAACGACCTGAGCGCCTTCTATCGCGCGTTCAAGCGCTGGACGGGCCAGACGCCGGTGCAGTTCCGGCGGGCCAGGTCCGCGCTGGCGCGATCGGCCAACGAATCCGGCGCGAAGGGCCAGTCCCGCTAGGTCCCGTCCTTCGTTCCTTCTCCAGGTAAGAGGCGCCGCGCACAGGGACGCGCGGCCCGGAGGAGGAACCATGAGCCGACCGGACTGGATTCTCGCGCACGGCGACGACCTGCAGGTCGCGCTGTTCTTCGCGCTCTTTCGCGGCGCTCGCGGTCGTGGAGCGCCTGCCGCCCCGCCGGCCCGGGCCGATGGACCGCAAGACCCGCTGGCCCGCGAACCTGTTCCTGACGTTCGTCAACCTGATGGCCCTGGGCGCGCTTCCCGTCTCGCTGGTGAGCGCGGCCGTCTGGGCCCGGGCGAACGGTCTGGGGCTGCTGAACCGGGTCGCGCTGCCGGCGGCGCTCGCGATCGCCGCGACGCTGCTCCTGCGCGGCTTCGTGTCGTTCGGCACGCACTGGCTGATGCACCACGTGCCGCCTCTTCTGGCGCTGCCCATCGCGTCCACCACCTCGACACGGAGCTGGACGTGACCACGACCGTGCGATTCCATCCGCTGGAGTTCGCGATCGGCCTCCTGCCGGGCGTGCCGCTGGTGGTGTCCTGTTCGGCCTCGAGCCCTGGGTGCTCGCGGCCTACGAGCTGCTCGACGTGGTGATCACGCTCTGGACCCACCCAACGTCCGGCTGCCCGCGGCCGTAGACCGCATACTCCGCTACGCGATCGTCACTCCCGACCTGCACCGGATCCATCACTCGGCCTGGCAGCCCGAGACCGACAGCAACTTCGGAGCGGTCTTCCCGTGTGGGACCTCGTCTTCGGCACGTACCGAGCGACGCCTTCGGTCGCGTTCGATTTCGATGAAGCTCGGGCTCGACGAGGTGCGCGGGCGGGACGCCCAGCGGCCGCTGTGGTTGCTGGGCTCGGTGCTGCGAGGGATCGCTGCGGCCCGGGGAGTGGTCCTGACGAAGGCCCTCCGCCCCCAAGCCCTTGATTTCGGGGACCTTTCCGTCCATCATCCTGGCGGGCACACTACGAGCGTGGCCCATCTCATCCCAGTCCGCGGTTGTCCTCAAATATGAGTCTGCGTCGATCCGAAGTCACGATCGATCGGCGAAAGGTCGGCGAACTCCAGGCGAGCGAGGAGCAGGTCCAGGCCGTGGGACTCCTGACGCTCGCGTTCGGGCCGTTCGTCGCCGAGGCGGAAACGGGCCGGCTCCTCGAGTCCGGCCACGTGGTGGCGCTCGCTCCCAAGCCCTTCGGAGACGCTGTACTACCTGGCCAGCCATCCCGGCCGTGGTGCCCAAGACCGAGCTGATGGAGCGCCTGTGGCCGGGCACTTTCGTGACCGACGACGTGCTCGTGCAGTGCGTGGTGGACATCCGGCGGGCGCTGCACGATCCCGCGAAGAGCCCACAGTACGTGCAGACGGTGCCACGGCGCGGCTACCAGTTCCTGGCAACGGTGCGGGAGGCGCAGGCCCCGGATCCCGCCGCGGTGGGTGACGCGCCGCCGGCCCCGCCGCTCCCCTTCACGGCCGCTCCGGGGCCGCGAAGAAGCTGCCGCGCTGGTGGATCTGGCCGCGGCCGGCGGTCTCATCCTGCTGGCCGCGATCGGCCTTCGTACGTCTGGCAGCGGCCCGCGGGCGCGCCGCTGACTCCGACGTCGTCGCCCGCGGTCGAGCTCGGGCACGCTGCTCGTCATGCCGAGTGACCGTCGAGGAGCCGGCGCCGGCGGAGAGCGGCTGGCTCCGACAGGGGCTCGCCGAGATGATCCGCTCCCAGCTCGGCCAGACTCCGGGCATCCGGGTGGTCGCGCGCCACCGGCTCGCCGCCGCGCTGGCGGAGGCGGGCTACACGAGGAGGCCGGACCGTCCGCGGAGGGCGCCCTCGCAGGTCGCGCGCGGGCTGCGCGCGGAGAAGCTGGTCACCGGCTCCGTTCGTGCGCGTGGGCGACCAGTTCGTGCTGACCAGCGCAGGTGGCCGACGTCGTGACCGGGCGCACCGAGGGCACCGCGTCCGTGCGCCGGACGCCATCCGGCCGACCTGCTGGACGCGGTGGACGAGCTGTGCCTGAAGCTGCTGCAGCACACCTGACCCTCGCCGGGCCCTGGCACGACGGGCTTCCGGCCGGCACGGCTGGCCACGCGGTCCGTCGAGGGCGTCGCGGTTCTACTGTGGAGGCGCTGGCCCTGCAGGCCCGCGGCGGACGGCGCTCGTCGGAGGACGCGGAGAAGAAGCTGGACGAGGCGCTGAAGCTGGATCCGTCGTTCGCCCAGGCGTACGTGAAGAAGGCGGAGATCCAGCAGTGGCGGCGCCGGTGGGGCTACGGCGATCCCCGATCCCGCCCCGCCATCGCGCGGCGGCGCGCCTGCTGAAGGAGCTGCCCGACCGCGACCGGCTGCTGGTCGAGAGCTTCGAGGCGCTCATCCTGCAGCAGCAGCCCGAGATCGCGCTGCCGCCCGCTGGGAACGCTGCTGTTGCAGTTCTACCCCACGTACGCGCAGGAGGCGGGCGTGCCGCAGCTGGTGGCGGACACGTTCGCGAGCCTGGCCGCTGGGACGAGCTGATCCTGGTCGGCGAGACGCACGCGAATCCTCGCCGTCGCCGCCGGCGGCCGAGCGCGCGCCCGGCTGGCCTCGCTGGCTGGCGCAGGCGTTCCGCCGCAAGGGGGCGAGTTCGCGCGCGCGGTGGAGCACGCGCAGCAGGCGGTGTGGCTGTGGCCGACCCGCGAAGGGCCGGAGTTCCTGAGCGGCGGACCGCGCTGGGGCGGATCAGCCCCTGGAGGCGGGGCGGCGGGTGGAGGGGCTCGCGGAGTGCCCGCGCGGTCGCGGAGTCCGCCCGGACGCGGACGTCACCAACCTGACCGACTCCGCCTGGGGGCTCTACATGGGCGGCGAGGCGGCCGAGGCGGCCGCGCTCGTCGAGCGCGCGCTGCGGATGGACCCGGGCTACGGCAACGCCTATCACCTGCGCGGCTGGCTGCTGCTGGCGCAGCACCGCTACACGGAGGCCGCGGCCAGCCTGCTCGGCGTTCGGCAGCACGCACGCCGCGCGTTCAGGGCAACCAGCGCACCAGGGCTGTGGCGGCGCGACCACGCCGCTGCTAGCTACACGCGGGCGTCGCGCTGCAGCTCAACGGCGAGTGGGAGAAGCGGCGAGCCCGTGCTGGAGAGGCTCATCGCCTACTGCCGCCTCCAGCAGGCGCGCCAGGACTCGCAAGGGCGCCGCCGAGTGGCAGATCGCGAACTCCTGGCGCGGGCCCAGGCCCGCCTGGGCAAGTTCGCCGGAGCCGGCCCGCCTCCAGGGCGACGACGACCTACTTCGTCCACGGACCGCGCGCCTGCACGCGGTGCGGGCCGCAACCAGGATGCTCCTGCGCGAGCTGGCCCAGGGCCTGGCCCTCGGCCACGGCGAGATCCAGCACGTGCGCGACGACGCCGACTTCGCAGTCGCTCCGCTCGACCCGATTCGAGTGGGCGGCTCACCGCGAGCGCGCCCGCGCGCTGACGTTGCGGCGCCCGGTAGCTGGCGGAAGCGTCGCCCCGGAGATTGGGTCTCGCGCCACTCACAGGAGGAGCGAACGTGAGGCGACAGGGTCCACTGGTCTCTAGTGCTTTGGCGATGGGCGTCCTCACCCCCTGGCGTGCTCGCAGAAATAAGCCGGCTGAAGCTCGGTGGCGCGGACCCGCCGGGCAGCCAGCGGCTCGATTGATCGGCTTCCTCCAGCGCAGACACCGCTGAAGGAAGAGCGCTGGCAGCGGCCGCGACCTCTTCACGTCAAGCGGGCCGAGGAGCCGCCGGGCGCCAAGGTGCTGGTGCAGGCGGCCAACAGCGACGACGCGCCGCAGAACGCGCAGGCCAGAACCTCCTGACCCAGGGCGTGCAGGTCCTGGTGGTGGTGCCACGCACAACGCCAGAGCACGCACCGCGACCATCGTCGAGCGCCGCGCCACAAGACCGGCGATGCCGGTCATCGCCTGACCGACCGCTCTGATCCGCGAGCGCGACCTCGACCTACTACATCTTCGATTCGCAGCGCGTGGAGAGCTGCAGGCCGAGTACGCGCGTCGGGAAGCACGCCCAAGGGCAACTACGTGCTGATCGGCGGCGCCCCGACCGACAACAACGCCGGCGCCTCGGTGCGCGAGGGCCAGATGAAGGTGCTGCGAAGCCGCTCATCGAGCAAGGGGCGACATCAGGATCGTGGGCGACAGTGGGCCAAGGACTGGCAGCCGGTGTGGAAGCGCTCAAGATCGCGCGAGAACGCGCTCACCCGCAACAACAACAAGGTGGACGCGGTGGTGGTGAGCAACGGACGGCACCGCCGGCGGCGATCCAGGCGCTGGGCGAGCAGAAGCTGAGCGCGCGAGGTGCTGGTCACGGGGCAGGACGCGGACACTGGCCGCCTGCCAGCGCATCGTCGACGGGCGCAGACCACGACCATCTACAAGCCGATCCGACGGGCTCGCCACACGCAGCGCGCGGAGATCGCGGTACTGCTCGGCGAAGAAGCGCCTGTGACCGACGCCACGCGGCCGGTGAACAACGGACAGAAGGACGTGCCAGCATCCCGCTGGAGCCGATCCCGGTCGACAAGCGACCAACCTCGACGCGAGCGTCCACGAAGGACGCGTACTAAACCGCGAGACGTCCACAAGGAGTAATGCGAAGTCACCTCGGAAGGGCGGGCGGCTTGCCCTGCTCGGGCTGCGGTCGTCAGCAAGCACTGCCCACGTCAAGGCCCGGACGGCGTATCGCGCTCGACCTGGAGGGCGAGAATGCCGCGCGTGCGGCGAGAACGGCGCGGGCAAGAGCACGCTCATCAAGGTCCTCTGCGGCTACTACCCGGCGGGCACCTACGGCGGCGAGGTGCTGCTGGACGGCAAGGTGGCGGCTCCCGCGCAGCTGCTGCGACGCCGAGGCGCACGGCCTCGCGCGCGGATCCGCAGGGAGCTGGCGCTGGTGCCGGGCCTGTCGGTGCCGAGAACACGATGCTGGGCCGCAAGCCCGCGCGGAACGGCCTCATCCGCAGGACGAGGTCCGCGAGGCGAAGCGCGGCCTGGGCCTGGTCGGCGGCTGGACGTCGATCCCGGACCGGCCCGTGCACGAGCTGGGCATCGGCCAGCAGCAGATGGTCGAGATCGCGAAGGCGCCTCATCAGGGACGCGCGCATCCTGGTCCTGGACGAGGCCTACCGCGGCGCTCCGACCGACTCGACGCGGCGCGCCTGCTCGAGCTGCTGATGGAGCTGCGCGCGCGCGGCATGTCCTCCATCTACGTGAGCCACCGGCTGAGAGGTCTTCCGCTCGGCCGACCGCATCACGGTGCTGCGCAGACGGAGCGCACGGTCGACAGCGCAGCGCACGAGACCTGCCGCCGGCGAGCCGGAAGATCGTCGCGATGATGGTCAGCGCGGCTGCTTCGTGGATTCACGCTGCGCCAGCGCGTCCTGACCGTGCGCGAGGAATCCGCTGGCGGTGGAAGCCTCGTGGCCGATCCGCCAACGGCGGACGCTTCGCGTCGCGCAACGTGTCGTTCGCGCGTGCGGCGCGGCGGCGAGGTGCTCGGGCATCGCGGGCCTCATGGGCGCCGGACGCACGCGCTCGCTGAGCGCGCTCTCTTCGGCACGCGCGCAGGCGCGGTGCGCGGAGACCATCGCGCGTAGGCGACGGCGGGCCCCGCGCCGGCCACGCTCCGCCGCGCGAGCGCGCGTGGACCTCGGGCTCGCCCTGGTGAGCAAGGACCGCAAGCGCTACGGCCTGGTCGGTGGAGGCAGCCATCGGTCCGAGAACCTGGCGCTCGCGGTAGGTGCGCCGCCTCGCCACCTGCTGCATGACCACCGCGAGCAGCGCCGGGAGCGCAGGGCGAGGCTGGACGCGCTGCGCATCCGCACGCCGGCCTGAACGCGCGACCAGTCTCGGGCGGCAACCAGGCAGAAGGTGGCGCTCGGCATGCGGCTGATGTCGGAGCCGCGCGTGCTGCTGCTGGACGAGCCCGACGCGCGGCGATCGACGTCGGGGCGCGGGGCCGAGACTCCTGACTCATCGCGCGGCTGGCCGGGCAGGGCGCTGGCCGTGATCCTCGTTTCTTCCGAGCTGCCGGAGGTGCTGGGCCTCAGCGCACCGGCGTGCTGGTGCTGAGCCGAGGCCGCACGCGCGAGCCCTGGGAGGCGGCAGGCGACGCGCCCGAGCAGCGTGATAGCGCGGCGACGGCGCGTGGCATGACCGAAGAGTCCCCGAAGACCAATCCGCTCGCGCCCGCCATACCGTGGCGCGCGCTGCACCACTCGGTCGGCGCGCTGCTGGTGATCTGGGTGGTGTTCTCTCGTCGCTCACCGAGGGCACGTTCCTGACGCCGCGCAACCTCTCGCTGCTGGCGCGCCAGATGTCGATCACGGCCATCCTCGCGATCGGCATGGTGCTGGTGATCGTCGCCGGCCAGATCGACCTCTCGGTGGGCGCGCAGGCGGGGCTGCTGGGCGCGCTCTCGGCCATCGCGTTCCTCGACCACCGCTGGCCTGCCGCTCGCGTTCGTCTCGCGCTGGCGGCTGGGTGCCGGCGCGGTGCTCGGCTTCGTGCAGGGCAACCTGGTGGCGCGCCACTGGCCATCCCGCTGTTCGCATCGTCACGCTGGGCGGGATGCTGAGTCTTCCAGGGCGCGCTGCTGGGCGCGACCGGTGGCGTGTCGCGGTCGCCACGGCGGACTACCGGTACGTCAGGCCAGACCTACCTGCCGGCCGTGTTCGGCTGGGCGCTGGCCGGGCTGGTGGTCGCAGTGGTCGCGCCTGGAGGGCGATGCGCGCGCGGCGGCGCGCGAGCGCCTGCGCTGGGCTGGGCCTGGGCGTGCTCGTCGCGTGGTGGCCGCGGTGCCATGAACGCGTACCACGGGCATGCCGCTGCCGGTGCTGCTGGTCATCGCTGCGCGTCGTTCTGTCTCGGTGGTGGCGAGCCACACGCCGCGTTCGGCGTCATCTGTACGCGATCGGCGGCAACCGCGAGGCCGCCGTTCTACTCCGGCATTCCGATCATCCGGCACGTGGTCGGCGTGTTCACGCTGATGGACTGCTTGTGCGGCGTGGCCGGCGTCATGCTCCACCGCGCGCGTCGGTGCTCAGCCACCTCCGACGCCGGACGCATGATGGAGCTGGACGCGATCGCGGCCGCGCGTCATCGGCGGCACCTCGCTCTGCTCGGCGGGCAGCGGCGCCGTGTGGGGCGCGCTGCTCGGCGCGCTGGTCGATGGCCTCGCTCGACAACGGAATGAGCCTGCTCGAACACCGAGGCGTTCTGGCGGCCCCATCCTCAAGGGCACGATCCTGGCGGTGGCCGCGGTGGCCGCCGACATGGCCGGCGCTGAGAAGAGCTAGGAGCCCGCGTCCGCCGACACACCGAGGGCAACGAGCCTGCAGCGACGCGCGATCTGCAAAAATGCCGCGTCGCATCGCCGGCGGCGGGGGCCCCACGGGGGTTCGCTGGTCCGATCGAAGCGCGCGATCGGCACCGTCATTGCACGCCTGCCGGCGACGAGGGCCACGAGGTTCAGCTCAGCCGCGCGCAGTGGCTCCATCAAGTCATGCCGGGCCCGATCGTGCGCGCGTTCCCCTCGAAATCCCAGCCGTGGGTTCCACCGCGAAGCGCTGAGGAGCGGTCGCTTGCCTGCGCTCACCCACATTGGCCAGCCCTCTGCTTGCACGCCATCCGCGTAGCGCGTGGTTTCAGAATCCCGCGCGCGGGTTCAGACACTCTGCTTCCGGATGCCTGGCCCTAGAAAAGCATCACGCAGTGGCAAAGCCAGCGAGCGTGCATGGCGCCTTAGGCCGAGTAACCGCAGGGCGGCCGCCGGTAGCGTGGCGACCGTGCGAGCGGTGCAGCGGCCGCGCACCTCCTGGCCCGGGCGAGCGAGAAGAACCGGAGGGCTTTTCAGAGCTCTCTGGTGAACTATCAACCGCGCGCATTCGATCGCCGCGGCGAGGCGCTGGCGGGGCTGCTACTACACGCTGACCATCGCGAATGGCCGACGGCTCCCCGATCAGAAGGGGCTCACATGGCTCGCGGGTCGGATGCGGACCATGGCCGGCAGCCCTACAGCGCGCCAGGCTCGCGCAGCCGCGCTCGCGCTCAGAGGATCGCGCAGCCTGGCCATTTGCGGGGTCGCCGAAACCACGCGCGCGGGCGATCGAGGTAGCTACTGGCGGTGGTTTCAGCTGCCAGAACGACGCACCTCGCACTTGCGTCGCGTCCGCGTTCGAGACATCACGAGCGCGACCAGCGCTGCGGGCAGCCGGCGTACGTCGCGCCTCGTCCGGCCGGCCTGACCGCTTCACGCCGGTGACGAACGCGGGCAATATATGCCACGGTCAGGAACGAGAACCGACCCGGGACTCAGGCCTATCGATCAACACCGCCCACGTACACCGTCCCCGCGGACTGGTTGCCCAGCTTTGGCGGCGATCACGCCGCGAATCATCTACCACTTATTGTGGTACACGGCCAGTACTACTTTGCGCTGCGGGATGTCGGCGAGCGCGCTGTCGCGATCGCCTTTCGGCCGCCATCAACGTGCACCGCAGCCTTTGAAGAAAGGAACGTCAGGGCGTGAAGGCCCCGTTCAGCTGCCTGGCTTGCGAGTGAACTGTCTCAACACGACCGCGATCAGAGCCAGCACCACCGGCAATCTTGCCAGGTAACATTTGCGCTGCACTACACCGCGATCGATCTGTTTTGCCATGTCGTCGGCGTTCTGGCGGTCGACCTCAGCGTCGGTCGTCCACTACTGCGTCGGCGGCAGGCGTCTGCCAGCCAGTACGCTGACCACCAGGTCTGCCTGCGAGATGAT
>ERZ1370068.1200-contig-11095_pt1 | contig 32120 bp, 62 predicted proteins | sample MGYA00561227_ERZ1370068 | MGnify/ENA primary metagenome ERZ1370068 (study PRJEB38410, sample SAMEA6850437) | metagenome | study: Metagenomic assessment of the ecological functions of the soil: analysis of the soil microbiota associated with the...
GTCGCCGGCGCGCTCGAGCAGAATGGCTTCGAAGTCGCGGTTGCGATCATAACCCCAGACCTCGCTAATATAGCCAGCCAACAGCACGAGACCGGAACCTTTGGCGCCACAAGGCGACGGGCTTGCCCAGGAGGTCCTCGATGCTGTGATAGGGACTGTCGGCGCGCACGACAAACATGCCAGGCGTTGCGTACATGGCAAAGACGATGCGCAGATCGGCACGCGGGCGCCCAAGACCATTGAGCGCCTCCAGGGCCGCCTCGCCCTGCACCAAGCCGATATCGAGTTTGCCTCGCCTCCAACAGCGGAATGTTTTCGGCGCTGCCGGCAGTATGCTGGGGACGTACTCCAGCGTCGCGCCGGTCCTGCTGATGCCTGGCTCACCGCCTGCCCGTAAACGGGAAACCGCCCCAGGCGTGGCCGTGCCCAGAACGACGATGGTCTTTTCCGCCGCCTTGGCGCCGAAGGCAACCGCCATCGCCACCATGAGAGGCAAACTGGCAAGCACTAGGGTTCGCATGCATGCACCCTTTGCCGCGGCGTGGCGTGGCGCACTGGTAGCCAGTATAGTCGCTCCGCGCGGCGGCGATCAACAATTTGCCAGCGCGCCGTCGCGCGGGAAGCTTGGAGGTGGAGGCACGATGCGTGCGTGGCCTGCTAGGGATGCTGGCTTTGCTGGTGCTGGCATTGTCGCCGGTGCACGCCGAGGAGCCAGCCCTGCCGCCCGCCAACCCGGCAGAGCTTGAAAAGCGCGCCGTGCGTCTCGACGCGCTCTTCACCAGGCTCGCTAGCACCGACGACGCCGATGAGGGCGACACCATCGTCGAAGAGATCTGGCGCGTGTGGCTGCAGTCTGGACGACCGGAGATCGACGCCCTGATGCAGAACACCCCGGCCCTATTGCAGGCAGGGGAACCACGCGCGGCAATGCCCTGCTCGATACCATCGCTGCGCGCGCCCCGGATTGGGCGGAGGGTTGGAATAAGCGGGCGACCGTCCTTTATGTGCTCGATGAGTACGACCGATCGCTGGCCGACATCGACAAGGTCCTGGCTCTGGAGCCGCGCCACTTTGGCGCTCTCGCCGGCCGCGGTCTCATACACATTGCCAAGGAGAACTACCGCGCGGCGCTCGATGACTATCGCCGCGCTCGCGCCGTAAACCCGTTCTTGCAAGGGGCCGCGCAGATGATACCGACACTGGAACGCCGGATCGGCGAGAGGCCTCTTTGAGGCCTCTGCGCCCAAGCAAGGGTCAATCCTTATAGTCCGGTTCGCGCCGGTCGAGCATCCGCTTGATGGCGTCAAAGTGCCGTTGCGATGGCGAGGGATCATAACTTGGATTACCGCCACCGCCCCTAGTCATTTCAACCACCGGCTCGGGCAGTTGCTTTAGCGGCTGGCCGGTCCACATGGCGTAGATCTGCACCTGCGCGGCGCGCTCGAGGTAATAGAGCCGGTCGTAGGCCTGGGCCACCGTCGGCGCCGACCGTGGTGATCCCGTGGTTGGCCATGAACAGGATCGTCCTTGTCGCCGATGACCTGCGCCAGGCGCTGCGCCTTCCGGCGGTTCGAACGCCGGCCCGGTGTAGCTGTCGTCGTAGGCGATGCGCGCCCATCATGCCGGACCTCGGTCTGGCCGGATCTCCTTGATGCGCGGGTCCTTCGAGCCGCGTCAGCGCGCTGGCGTAGGGCATGTGGGTGTGGAACACGGCGCGCGGTCATGCGGCAGCCTGTTGTGGATCGGCGCGTGGATGCAATAGCAGGAGCGCTCGACGTCGCCGGCGCCGCGCTTCACCTTGCCGTCGTCGATGCCGACCTCCATGAAGGTCGAGCTGCCTTCACCTCCGACCAGTGCAGGCCGAACGGGAATCTGATAGTAGCGGTCGGGCTTGCCCGGCACCGCCAGCGTCAGGTGGATTGAAGATGCCCTCGTGGAAGCCGTGCATGACGGCGGCGCGGTGAGCCGCGGCCAGGTCGACGCGCCTGCCATTCCTGCGCACTGCATTCATCGCGCTCACTGGCGATACTTTGAGCTGCATCCTGTCCTCCTTGGCGAGCCTCTCATAGTCTCGCGTCAATTTGCCGCCAACTCTAGCAAGGAGGTGATGCGCACAAAAGATGGTTCGCACGCTTTTGCCGCCCCCAGCCGCGAGCACCGGTGTCCTAGCTCAAGACCTTGTATTGCTTAAAACCAGGCGGTCATCTGGCGCCAGGCGTCCTCCGCCGCCTCCTTGCGGTAGCTTGGTCGATAGTCCGCGTGGAAGCCGTGCGGCGCTTCCGGAAAAATCTTGAAAGCCGCGGTCTTGCCCGCGGCCTCGAGAGCCGCTCGCATCGCCTCCACCTGCGTGACCGGGATGCCCTGGTCGGCTTGACCGTAGAGACCCAAGCACGGGCACCTTCATTTGCGGTGCCAATTCCGTCGGACTCATGGGCCAAATCGCCTTCTGCCCGACCGGATCGACCAACGAGCCATAAAAGGCGACGCCCGCCCTGACATTGGGATTGTTCGCACTAGTAGACCCATACCGTGCGCCCACCACGGCAGTAGCCGATAATGCCGAGCCGGCTCGTGTCGCCACCCTGTGACTTGGCCCAGGCGACGGTGGCGTCGAGATCGGCGATCAGCTCGGCATCCGGTTTGGCGTTGACGAGCGGCATCAGCTGCGCAATCTCGCTGACCTTAACGAGGTCGCCCTTGCGAAAGTAATAGTCGGGCGCCACGGCAAACGCCCCGAGCTTTCCCAACCGCCGGGTGACGTCCTTGATGTACTGGTGCAGTCCGAAGATCTCCATGGCGACGAGGATGACCGGCGGGTTCTGCGCGGTCCGACGGTTTGGCGAAGTAGAGCGGCATCTCCCCATCGGCCACCTTTGCCTTCCCATCCTCGGCAACGAGCCCGGTCGTGTCCGTCGTGATCACCTCAGCCTGACGGGGCCAGCAGCCAGCGTATAGCCCGCGGTCGCGGCGGCTGTCGCGGTCATGAAGCCACGCCGCGAGATTGGCAGGCTTGCTGGTGATTAGGCCTACGATATCGGAGGCGAGCTTTTCTTGGCGCAGACATTGAGCTACTCCAAGCTGTTTGTTGGTTGCAGGGCTCCCGCTGGCAGCGCCTTGGCGCACGAACCGCGGGCGACCGGCTGCGGCGTAATCGACACTAACGTAAGCGTCGGTCAGGAGGCTGCACTGCACGAATGCGTGAAGTCAGGGGGTCAGGGGAACCTTGACCTTGCCGTCGCCGGCGGCCGCCGCGAGCAGCGCCTCGATCGGGCGAGATGCACTCTCAGCGCCTCGCGTCCCGACACGCGCGCGCGGCCGTCGCTCCTCAACGGCCGCCAGAAAGTCGCGCCACACCCCTAAATGATAATCGTGCGGGAACGCCATTGATCGGCACCTGTTCCGCCGGCGGAGGCATCCGCGGCCACCTCTTCGCGTCGTCCATCGTGGTAGGCAACGCTGAGCGCGGTGCCGGCGAGTGCAGCGGTACCCAAGGTGCCAACGAGTTCGATACGCTCGGGCGCGCCGGGATAGGCCGCCGTGGTCGCCTCGATCACGCCGACGGCGCCACTTGCAAAGACGTGCGGCGGCGCAGACGAGGTCCTCGGTTTCCATGCGATGCACGGCCGACGTGGTGCCATAGCCGCACACCTCGAGCACGGGACCTGCCAGGCTCAGCAAGAGATCGAGGGTGTGGATGCCCTGAGTCAGCAACACGCCACCACCGTCGCGCGCCAGGCCGCCCCGGCCGGGCTCATCGTAATAGCTTTGCGGACGCCACAATCGGATCGAGGCTGATGCGCTGACAATCTGGCCGAGCCCACCTGCCTTGAGGATGCTGGCCAAGCGTTCCGCCCGCCGGCTTGAAACGATGCTGCAGGACCACGCCAAGGGTGACGCCAGCATCGGCGCACGCGCTGACCAGCTCATCGGCACGCTCGCTCGCAACCTCCAACGGCTTTTCGAGCAGAATATGCTTACCGGCGCGTGCCAGGGCGGTAACGATCTCGAGGTGCGTGTTGGGCGGCGTCAACACCGCCGCGATCTCAACATTGCCGTTTTGCAACACCGGTTCGAGGCTGTCGCCCAGGGCAAAGGCGAAGCGCTCGGCAAACGCCTCGCCGCCGCCGGCTGGGGCTGATGGCGTGGACCACTTCGACCCTATCCGCGAGATCCATGAGGCTCTTGGCGTGCGGCGTAACGGCCATGCCGAGCCCAATGAGGGCGATCCGCTTTCGCCGCGTCATGGGCGCGCCTCCACGGCGGTGCCAACCAGCCGCCGGCTCGCGGCATCGATCACGAGCTGTCGCTTATGCATGGCGGCAACGGCGGGCCGGTGCGCCACGCTGATCACGGTCGCAGCCCTGAGCCGAGCGCGCAGGAGCGCGTACATTTGCGCCTCGGCGGCATCATCGAGCGCAGACGTCGCCTCGTCGAGAAACAACCAATTCGGTTGATAGAGCAGGGCACGGGCGAAGGCCAAACGTTGTTGTTCCCCGCCCGATAGCATCAGCGACCAGTTGGCCTGCTCTTGCAGACGCGGCGCCAGCGCTGCCAATCCGCAAGCTTTCAGGACCTCGCGGCAGGCCTCATCGGCATGCTGTTCCGGCATGTCGGGATAGCTCAGCACATCCTGAGCGTGCCGACGGGCAGATATGGCTTTTGCGGAAGGAATAGAACGCGGGCGTCTTTTGGCCAGCTGATCCGACCCCGCCCAAATGGCCATAGTCCCGCGAGCACACGAAACAGCGTGGTCTTGCCGCTGCCAGAGGGTCCCTGCAACACGACCCGTTCCCCTTGCCGGATGGTAACGTCGACATCGTCCAAGCAGAACATTGCCGTTCGGCAGCCTGACTTCGATGTCCTCGAGCACAAGTTCGGGCGTCGTCTCGGCGCGCGCCTCAAAAGGCATTGCGCTTCGCCATTTCCTTGGCCTTGACCATCGCCTCGCTGAAGGTAGTAAGGCGGTCGACCACGGCCTTCCATCCGGCCAAGGTCGCGAAGGTATCGACGAACCAAGAAAGCGCACCTTTGACCTGCCCGAAGGCGTCGGCCGTCTGCGTCAGCACGCCGAGGCTAATCTGCCCGGCGAAGTACTGCGGCGCCGCCACGATCATGGGAAAAACCGACGCCGCCTGACCATAGAATGCCGTTATCCAGGTCAGGCGCTTGTTGTACGTCATGAACTCCCACCAGGTGTCGTAAATGCTGGCAAACGAGGTGCGCAGGGAACGTTCCTCGTCGGGCTCCCCGCGGTAGAGAGCGATGCTTTCCGCGTTCTCGCGGATGCGCACCATGCGATAGCGAAAATCGGCGTTGCGACGCTCCAGCTCGGAAGCTTATGGCCACCAGCGGCCGACCGATGAGGTACGTCGCATACGAGCCCAACAGGGAGTAGGCGACCGCCACCCACATCATGTAGCCGGGAATGACGATGCCGCCGAAGATCGGGATCTCAAAATTGCCGGACAGTTCCCACAGCACGCTGGCAAAGGTGATTAAGGTCAGCACTTGCAGCAACAGCCCAAGGGCGATGCTGAGCGTCTGGGTGGTGAATGAGGCGCAATCCTGCTCGATGCGTTGCTCAGGATTGTCGGTGCCCTGTCGCGTCAGCTCCATGTGGTAGTAGGTGCGGTCCGTCAGCCAATCGCGGAAATACACCTCGCTCAGCCATCGCCGCCACCTCACCGTCAGCATTTGTGCGTCAGCCATTGTCGGTAGACGAATGCGACAATGAACAGCGCCACGAGCACCACCCAATAGATCAGCTCGGCCCAGAAGGCGTCAGCATTTTTCTCCTGCAGGGCATTGAAGAAGCGCGCGTTCCAGGCATTGAGCAGCTTCGATACGTAGACGATCATGAAGCTCAAGCCCACGATCAGCGCCAACAGGCCGCGCGCGATCCACGCCTCCCTGAGCGTCAGTCTGAGCCCAAACAAGCTGATCTCCTGGCGCTCCTCGGCATACCAATAGGGTCGGGTCAAAGACCACAACTTGCTGGCGAAGCCGCGCGCATCACGCATGCGCGTCGGGAAGGGATCGACCATCGGTGCACCGGGGGATGTTGCTGAAGACGAGGACGACTTGTCAGTCTACCCACGCTGGTGGGCGAGCAAACGCACAAGAGAGTGATGCTGCGTACCGCAGGACCCAAGGTGCCGGCCGACACCGGGGCCTGATGCAACCCGCCCCTCGAGCGACAATGTCCACCGCCGGCCGCGCGCAAGGCGTGAGCGCGGACGGAGCCGCGGTGGAGACCTGCGCCCGTGCGCCCGAACCCGTGCAGCAGAAATCCTTGCATCCAGCGGGCAAAAAGGCGGCGCACGGAGTGCTGCCGTGGCGTGCGTTCAAATCACGGCGACGCCCATCTTTGCCATGAGCGGCACGCGTTCACCCGACTTTAAGGCCTTCTCCGGATTGGACGCATTGCCTTCCAGGCCGCGCTTCTTGACGCCCTGCACGATGGCGGCGAGGCGGAAGAAGGAGAAGGCCAGGCAGAAATTCCAGTTCGGGATCCCCGCAATGCCAACGCGCGCGCAGTATTTGGCAATGTAGTCCTCCTCCGTCGGGATGCCGAGCGCACGGCGGTCGAGGTTGGCGAGGCCGCGCATGGTCTCGTGATTGAGGAAGCGCCACTGCATGCACTGGTAGGCGAGATCGGAGAACGGATGGCCAATCGTGGATAGCTCCCAGTCGATGACGGCCATCAGCTGCGACGCCGTGCGGCGAAGATCATGTTGTCGATGCGGTAGTCGCCGTGCACCAGGCAGGCGCGGCCGTCATCGGGCGGCTCGTTCTGCTCGAGCCAGCGGATCAGCGTCTCCATGTCAGGCAAGTGCTCGGTCTCCGAGGCGCGGTATTGCTTGGTCCAGCGGTCGCGTTGGCGCGCGAAGTAGCTCGCCTGCCTTGCCGAAGTCGGCAAGCCCGACCCGGGCGGGCTCGACCAAATGCAGGCGCCGCCAGCGCCTTGTTCTGCTGGTCGTAGACCTCGGCGCGCCGCGGCCTTGTCGAGCTCGGGCAGAGCCGGATCCCAGAAGACGGTGCCGTCGACGAACGCCATGACGAAGAAGGCGGTGCCGAGCACGCTGTCGTCCTCGCATAAAATGCAGCATGCGCGGCACGGGCACGTCGGTGTCTTGCAGCGCTTTCATGACGCGATACTCGCGGTCGACGGCGTGCGCGCTCTTCAAGAGCTGCCCGGGCGGCTTCTTGCGCAGCACGTAGCGCCGCTCGGGCTCGCCAACACGAAGGTCGGGTTCGACTGGCCCGTCGGCGTCTTTTCCGCCGTGATCGGCCCCTTGAAGCCCGGCAGCCGGTCTTCGAGGTACCGCGCCAGCGCCACGGTATCGAGCTGGGCGGCCTGATGCGCTGAGGATATCATGCGTGGGCCTCCGGGACGAGAATGGCGGCGCACAGCCGCCAAGCCGGCTGCCTCGAGCGAGGGCCGGAGGACGGCAGTGGAAAGCAAACCCACAGCGCGGGGCACGGGCCGGGCTGGCGGGTTGCTTCGGGCCCAAGCCTTGCACCCCATGGTTACGCGCAGCGAGGTCGAAGACGGGCCTCGCCGGGCAGCAGACCCAGGCCAGCTGCCCGAGTCGGAAGGCGGCGCGGCGGCGCGCATAGCAAGCGACCTCAGATCTTCTGGTTCGTGTAGCGCCGCAATTCGGCACGGGCGACCTGGCGGCGATGCACGGCGTCGGGGCCATCGGCCAGCCGCAGCGTGCGCAGATGCGTCCACATGTGGGCCAGCGGCGTATCCTGCGTGATGCCCATCGCGCCGTGCATCTGCACGGCCTCGTCGGTGATCTCGAGCGCGATACGCGGCGCGATGACCTTGATCTGCGAGATCCACGGTGAGGCGCTCGCGCTGACCAACCGGTGTCCATCATGTAGGCCGCCTTGAGGCACAGCAGGCGCGCCATCTCGATCTTCATGCGGCTCTCGGCAATGATGTCGTAGTTGGCGCCGAGCTGGGCCAGCGGCTTGCCGAACGCTTCGCGCGACAATGACGCGCTTGCACAAGCGCTCCAGCGCTCGCTCCGACTGGCCGATGGCGCGCATGCAGTGGTGGATGCGGCCGGGGCCCAAGCCGGCCCTGCGATACCTCGAAGCCGCGGCCGACGGCCGAGGATCAGGTTCTCCTTGGGCACGCGCACGTTCGTGAAGCGGATGTGCATGTGGCCGTGCGGCGCATCGTCGTCGCCGTAGCACCTTCATAGCCGCGCAGGATCTCGACGCCCTGGCGTGCCGGCCGGCACGAAGATCTGCGAGTGCCGCTTGTGCTTGTCCGCCGTCGGATCGGTGCAGACCATGACGATGTAGATCTTGCAGCGCGGGTCGCCGGCGCCGGAGGCGAACCACTTCTCGCCGTTGAGCACCCACTCGTCGCCGTCGAGCTTGGCATCCATGCGCGATGTTGGTGGCATCCGAGGAGGCGACGCCCGGCTCGGTCATGATGTAGGCCGAGCGGATCTTGCCCTCCAGCAGCGGCGTCAGCCATTTCTCCTTCTGCGTCGGGCGAGCCGTAGCGCTCGATCACCTCCATGTTGCCGGTGTCGGGGGCGGAGCAGTTGAAGGTCTCGGGCGCCAGCCGCGACCAGCCCATCTCCTCGGCAAGGTAGGCGTATTCGACGGTGGTCAGGCCGTAGCCCTTGTCGCTCGCCGTCAGCCAGAAGTTCCACAGGCCGCGCTCGCGCGCCTTGGCCTTGAGGCCTTCGCGGATCTCCTCCTGGCGCTTGGTGTAGGCCCAGCGGTGCCGCCCTTGCCGACCTCGGCCTCGTACTCCTCCTCCAGCGGCATGATCTCCTCGCGCACCATGGCGCGGACCTTCTCGACCAGCGGCTTCACCTTGGGCGTCATGCCGAGATCCATGGGGCTTCCTCCGTCTGCGGGATTCGGGCGTGCGAATTGGCGTGCGCGCATTGAAGCATGCCCGGCCGCAACGGAGAGAAGGCGGTCAGCGCCCAGCCCTGCCGGGCGGACGCCACCCACATCGCCGGCGGCGGGCGACAACTCCAGCCCGCCGCGGTGACACCACGCGCAGGCCCGGGAGCAATAGCCCGAGCAAGACTTGATGCCACGGCAAGGCTTCGCGATACCAAGGCCGCGGCGCAATCGAGTCGAGAGCGAGCGATCAGCTATGGCTGTCGACCCTTCCGGCGGTCACCCCGCCATGGACTATCCTGAGCATCATGCGGACCTACTCCGGCTTTCTGCGCGGCCACCATGGTCCTGATCGCAGGCGTGGCGTTGCTGCTCCTGTTTATGCTGTTTTATCTGGTGCCCTAGTCGGCACCACCATCTTTGCCATTGAATGGGCCGGGCCGCTACCGTCGGCGTGCGTGGGGAAGCCTCAATGGTTACGATCGCCGTCACTGCGGAGGGACGAGGGCGAGCCTCGCGTGGCGGTGTCGCCGGAAACCGTAAGAAGCTGACGGCGCTGGGTGCCAGCGTCAGGGTGCAGGCAGGGCGCCGGGTCGCGTTCGCGGTTCTCCGACGAGGCGCTCGAAGGCGGCGGGCGCCGACCATCAATGCCGACGCCACTAGTACGCTCGCGGGCGCCGAGCATTCTGCTCAAGGTGCGGCGGCCATCGCCTCGACGAGGTCGAGGCCCTCAAGCCGCGGCGCGATCGTCGCCGCCATGCTGTGCGCCCTTTGATGACCGCCCCGGCCTCGAGGCGCTTGGCGGGCGCCGGCGCGGCGCTCATGGCCATGGAATTCATGCCGCGCATCTCGCCGCGCGCAGTCGATGGACGTGCTGTCGAGCCAGGCCAACCTCGCCGGCTACAAGGCCGTGGTCGACGCCGCCGCCATGTTCGGCCAGGCCATGCCGATGATGATGACGGCGGCGGGCACGGTGCCCGCGGCCAAGGTGTTCATCATGGGCGTTGGCGTGGCCGGACTGCAGGCGATCGCCACGGCGCGGCGGCTCGGCGCCATCGTCTCGGCGACCGACGTGCGGCCCGCCACCAAGGAGCAGGTGGCCTCGCTCGGCGCCAAGTTCATCGCCGTCGAGGACGAGGAATTCAAGCAGGCGCAGACGGCCGCCGGCTACGCCAAGCCGATGTCGGCCGAGTACCAGAAGAAGCAGGCCGAGCTGGTGGCCAGCCACATCAAGGGCCAGGACATCGTCATCACCACGGCGCTGATCCCCGGCCGGCCGGCGCCCAAACTGATATCCGCGGCCGATGATCGAAAGCATGAAACCGGGTTCCGTGATCGTCGACCTGGCGGCCGAGCGCGGCGGCAACTACCGAGCTGACCCAGCCCGACAAGGTGGTCGAGCACAAAGGCGTGTCGATCGCCGGCCCGCTCAATCTGGCGGGCGAAGTGCCCGTCAACGCGTCGAGCCTCTACGCCAAGAACCTGCTCGCGTTCCTCGAGACCATGATCGACAAGAAGGACAAGGCGCTGAAGGTGAACTGGGACGACGAGATCATCAAAGGCACGCTGGTGGCCAAGGACGGCCGAATTGTCCACCCGAGCCTGCAACAGCAAGGGCCATGAGATGACGCGCGCGCTTGCTGGGCACGCCCGCTCGCCGTCAGGTCCCGCGCCCCTTGCCGGCGAGGCCAGAAGCGAGACCACCGCTGCCGCTCGCGCAGGGCCCACGCTCACCGGCGCAGGCCTCGGCACAGTGGTCTTGTTGATGGCTCTTTTCCCCGCGCCTGCCCATGGCCGTCGGCGGCGCAGATGTCGAGCCGCTTCATCTATCAATTCATGGTGTTCGTCATCGCCATCTTCGTTGGCTACTACGTGGTGTGGAGCGTGACGCCGGCGCTGCACACGCCCTCGATGTCGGTGACCAACGCCATTTCCTCGGTGATCGTGGTGGGGGCGCTGCTCGCCGTCGGCGTGCCGCTGATCGCCGCCGGTAGCAGGCTCGCCAAGGCGTTCGGGTTTCTGGCCCTGACGATGGCGTCGGTAAACATCTTCGGCGGCTTCCTCGTCACCCAGCGCATGCTCGGCATGTACAAGAAGAGAGCCGAAGCGCTGACGCGCTGAGGGGGCGGCCTATGCATCCAAATCTTGTCGCCTTGCTCTACCTGGCCGCGGGTGTGCTGTTCATCATGGCACTTCGCGGGCTTGTCGAGCCCGGAGAGCTCGCGCCGCGGCGCAACATGCTACGGCATGGTCGGCATGGCGATTGCCGTGCTGACCACGCTAGGCCAACTCGGCGACACCTCGCCGCTCACTTGGGCGCTGATCGTCGGCGGCCTCGGCATCGGCGGCGGCATCGGCGCCGCCATCGCGCGGCGCATCCCCATGACGTCGATGCCGGAGCTGGTGGCGGCCTTCCACTCGCTCGTCGGCCTTGGCCGCCGTGTTCGTGGCGGCCGGCGCGCTCTACGCGCCGGAGGCCTTCGGCATCGGCACGCCCGCGCAACATCGCCGCCGCCAGCCTGCTCGAGATGTCGCTCGGCGTTGCCATCGGCGCCGTCACCTTCACCGGCTCGGTGATCGCCTTCGCCAAGCTGTCCGGGCGCATGTCCGGCAAGCCAATCATCCTGCCGGCCCGGCACCTCATCAATGCCGGCTTGGCCGTGCTGTTGGTGCTGCTGATCTGTCTGGTTCTGCCAGTCGGGTGGCGATCCCGCTGCTGTTCTGGGCCATCACCGCTGACGGCGCTGTTGTTCGGCATCCTTATCATCGTGCCGATCGGCGGTGCCGATATGCCGGTCGTCATCTCGATGCTCAACTCCTATTCGGGCTGGGCCGCCGCCGGCATCGGCTTCACGCTCGGCAACATCGCGCTGATCGTGACTGGGGCGCTGGTCGGCTCCTCGGGCGCCATCCTGTCCTATATCATGTGCAAGGGCATGAACCGCTCGTTCGTCGCCGTCATCCTGGGCGGATTCGGTGGCGAGACGGCCGGACCCGCCGCCGGCGCCGAGCAACAGCCCGTTAAAACTCGGCTCCGCCGAGGACGCGGCGTTCCTGCATGAAGAACTCTGGCAAAGTGATCATCGTGCCGGGCTACGGCATGGCAGTGGCGCAGGCCCAGCACGCCTTGCGCGAAATGGCCGACCAGCTCAAGAGTGCGGGCGTCGAGGTCAAATACGCCATCCATCCCGGTCGCCGGCCGCATGCCGGGACACATGAACGTGCTGCTCGCCGAGGCCAACGTTCCCTACGACGAAGTGTTCGAGCTGGAAGACATCAACAACGAGTTCGCGCAGGCCGACGTCGCCTATGTGATCGGCGCCAACGACGTGACCAATCCGGCGGCCGAGGAGGACAAAACCTCGCCGATCTACGGGATGCCCGTGCTTCAGGTCTGGAAGGCGGGCACCGTCATGTTCAACAAGCGCTCGCTGGCTTCCGGCTACGCCGGGATCGACAATCCGCTCTTCTATCGCGACAACACCATGATGCTGCTCGGCGACGCCAAGAAGATGACCGAGGAGATCGGCAAGGCGATGGATTGAGGCGGCCGCCCGCTACTGCGGCGGGGAGGCTGCGATGCAGGCGGCGCATCAGCCCGATAGTTGAGTTGCGGCGCCGGCGAACCGCTGTCGCGATCCGACACAAACAGCGCGACCGCGGAGAGCACCGCAAACAACACAACGAGCATTGGCACGATGTTACTCGCCCGCTGACGCCAAACTTCGGGGGCGACCGCAGCAGGCATGGTGGCAGCAGGCTTGGTGTTGGTGTCTTGGCTGGTCATGGCGGCTCCAAGCTGCAAAAAGGCTTAAACTCGGCGCGCGCGACCGGTTCCAGCGCTGACGAGGTGGGCACGGGCGGCGCCAAAAGCGGGACCGGGTGCGGCCCCTATACGCCGGGACGCTTCTGGCGGGCGCGGTAGTCGGCAGGACGCTCGACCTCTCCGCCCGCCCATAGCCCGACCTGGCTGCGCGCGCTTCGTTTTCGAGGGAAGCGTAACGCGCAAACAGGCCGGTTTCGGCAAACACGTGGCCGCGCCGCACGAGCTCGGCGTTGATCTCCGTCCTGCCCGCCGTGCAGCTTGCCAGCGGCCGCCCTTTGCCGTCGTTGCCCGACAGGGCGCAACTGACGATGCGCCCGTTGACGAGACGCGAGGCGCTTCGCTGCCGCCGCACCGCAGCGCCAACGCCGGTTGCCGCTGCCACACCTTTGATCCTGCTCCGGCGCCTCGATGCCCGAGAGCCGCACCGTGGTGCCGCCGATCTGCAGGCTGTCGCCGCTCACGGCGTAGGCGCGTCCTTCGAGCGGTCGGGTGCCCGCGATCAAGGCTAGGTTGGCCGCAATATTGGGAACCGTGAGGCGACCGCCCCTGGCATACCACGCCGCCGCCCCGGCCGCAGCCAGGAGGACAATTCCAATTGCCATCGCCGCCGGTGAAAGCGCCGTGCCTGCAAGCCGGGGCAGGCGCAAGCCCGTGAGCGCCGACAGCAGTGGCAGGCTGGCAACCAAGAGGAGGCCGGCGATCAGAAGCGTGAGGTAGACTTCGCCGTCGAGACCCATGACCCGGGCGCGGCCGAGCCCGGCGCCAAGAATGAGACCGCCCGCAAAGGCCACGGGCGCGCCGATCGCGGGCCGCGCCAGCGCGCCAATCAGCGGTCGCGCGGCAATCTGAATGGCTCGGCCGGCAATCTTGCTGAGGGCCACGACCACGCTGAATAGGCCACCAGCAAGCAGCCCGGCGGCCCCGAAGCTGGCCTTGGCGCCTTCCTTTGCCGCCACGCCCGCCGCCCGAGACCCGGCAACCAAGGCGACGCCGGCGGCCTGGACTTGGTGGCCGGCGGCGCGCCGTGCCTCAACCATACGATCATGGCGTTGCTGGCGCCGCTGGCGCACGGCCGTGCGGATGTACTCGTGCCATTCGAAACCCTCGGTCTTCTTGCGCCAAGCAAACATCGGCGTGACATCCTCCTCACCCGCGAGGTGACACACGAGAAGATCGAACTCAAGCAACCCGCACTGGGCTCGACTAAGCTCAGCGCGACGGCCGGATCGTGGCGTGGATGGAACGTTAAATCCGCGAGCCGATCAATAGGCTCCTGCCGAGCGCGGCCAACCACCGGGGCCCGGCGGTGTGGCCGTTGCCCTCCAGCCTGCGCAGCCTTAAGCGTGACCTTTGCCGCAGCAAAAAGCGCGAGCCTTATCAAGGGAGCCTGGGGAGCCTTTGGAGGCTTGGAGGCTGGATTTGCTCGGCTTTGGCTACTCGATCACAAAGACACGGGGATCGACAACACCGTTTGCCAAATAGTCGGCCACCAAGACGGACAGCACCGGTGCCAGCAAGAAGCCGTGTCGGAAGAGGCCATTGACGTAAACCGTCCTGCCCCGCACCACTATCTTGGGCACGTTGTCGGGCAGCGCGCGGACGCACGCCGGCACCAGCTTCCAGGATCTCCGCCTCGCCGAAGGCGGGGTGCAGCGCGTAGGCCGTGCCCAGTAGCTCGAGCGCCGAGCGCACGCTGATGGGTCCCGCGTCGTCGCTTTCGATCACGGTCGCCCCAGCATGTACAGACCCTGCCCCAGGGGACGACGTAAAGGGGATGTCGCGGATGCAAGAGGCGCACGGGCCGGTTGAGCGCGACCTCGCGCGAACGTACGATCAGGCGCTCGCCGCGAACCCCGCGCAAGGCGGAAAGCTCGCGCCGCGCAGCTAAGCCGCGGCAATCGACGACAAGGTCTGAAGTCGCGCCCACGTCCGGGCGCCAAGCCTCCCGAAAACGACCTCAACACCGCTGCGTTGGCCATCGTCGAGCAGAAAGCGCATGGCCGCCAGCGGCTGCGACATGGCCTTCCTCGGCATAAAACAAGCCCTGTTCGAAGCGCTGGGCCAGATCGGGCTCCAGAGTGGCGATCGCGGGGCCGTCGAGGCGACGGTGGCCCTGGGTCAGCCGCGCGTAGTGCGCAAGTTCACCCTTGTCACGCGCGCCCGCCAGCACAAGCGTACCGTTCACGACGGTCGCGGGAAACTCTGCCGCCAAAGGGCGAGCGATTTGAGGCCAAGATCCAGCACGACGGGGGCGGCCGTCTCAGTTTCGCAATAAGGAGCAAGCATAGCGCCCGCAAAGCTGCTCGCCGCGCCGGCGAAGGGCGTCGGCGTCCGTTCGATTAGGCGCACGCGGTGGCCCCGCTGCGCCAGCGTCAGGGCCTGCCAGAGGCCGGTGATACCGGCGCCGACAACGGTAATCACTGCTGTTGGCATGGCCTGCACTGGTGCATGGCGTGCGCTGCTCTTGTCGGCCGGCGGGCGATCAATCCCCGAGGGCCAGACCCTCGCGGCGCGGGTCGGCCCCACCTTCAGAGCAGATCGTTGGCGCGCCTGACGATGAGGTGCGTGCCCGAGGTCAGGAGGTCGGCGCTTATGAGGTGTCCGTAAGGCTTCATTTTGAGCGCATGCCAGATCGCCGATGGCTGGTCAATTCTCGATTTCGAACGGCGCCGCCGCGGCTGCCGAAGTTCATGAGCGCCGTTGCGGTTTGGGCATCGAGCTTCCAGTCTATCAGACCGACCAGGGCCTTGACGACGTAAAGGATAATGCGCGACCCGCCGGGCGAACCGAGCGCGGCCCACGGCTGGCCGGTTGCGTCGAAGACGATCGTCGGCGCCATTGAGCTGCGCGGACGTTTTCCCGGAGCAAGCGCATTGGCGAGGGCTTTGCCGGTGCCGTCGACGGGCCGGAAAGCGAAATCCGTGAGCTCATTGTTGAGCAGGAATCCTGCCGCCCACAAGCGCGAGCCGAACCCGGCTTCGATCGTGCTGGTCATGGCGACGACGTTGCCCGCCGCATCGACGATGGTAAAATGGCTGGTGCCGGCCGCCTCGACGGTTGCGTCCACGCCGAGGGCACGCCAGCTCTGTTTTTGCGGGACACCCGGACGCGGCCGCGGCATCGCCGTCAGCGCCTCGATGAGGCCGCGCCGGCCTTCGAGATAAGCCGCATCGAGCAAGCCCAGGGGCGGGGAGACGAAGGCGGGGTCGGCGATGTAGTGGTCCCGGTCGGCAAAGGCGAGCTTCTCGGCTTCGGCGATGCGATGGAGCGCCCCGCGCGTTCATGGCATCGGCGGGCGTCTTACCGACCTCGAACGGCTCAATCAATTTCAGGATCTGTGCAATCGCCAAGCCGCCAGAGGATGGCGGTGGCATGCCGCAAACCCGATAGGTCCGATAAGTCACACAGAGCGGTTCGCGTTCCAGGGCACGATACCCGGCCAAATCGGCTAAGGTCATGTTGCCCTGGTGGTTGGGCGCGCCATTGACCGCGGCGACGATGGCCTCGGCCACGGCGCCGGCATAAAACGCCTGTGCGCCAGCCTCGGCAATGGCCTTAAGCGTCGTCGCAAACTGAGGGTTCTTCAAAGGTAGCCGGCCGGCCTTGCGCTATCGGTGGCGTCGAAGAAATAGTGGCGTGCCGCGGGCGCGAAGTTCGCCGCTCCGTACCAGCGCAGCAGGAGGTGCAGGCGCGAGGAGACCCTAGAAGCCGTCGCTGGCCAACCGAATGGCCGGTGAGAGCACGTTGGCCCACGACAGGCGGCCATGCTCTCTGTGCATGCGTTCCAAGACGCGCAAGGTTCCGGGCACGCCGACGCTGAGCCCACCGAAGACGGCCTCATCGAATGGACGCGGACGGCCGGCGTCCAAAAATTGACCCGGATCGGCTGCGGCCGGCGCCGTCTCGCGCCCATCCAGCGCCCTGCCGTTGCCGCGCCGCATCCCAGTAAAGCAGAAAGGCGCCGCCGCCGAGCCCGGAGGACTGGGGCTCCACCAAGTTCAAGACGAGCTGCACGGCCACCGCCGCGTCGGCGGCGCTGCCGCCCTGCCGCAAGATCTCAAGTCCCGCCTCGGTCGCATAGGGGTTTGCCGTCACCAGCATGTGATGCTTGGCCGTGACGACGCCTTGCCCATACCACCCCGTTGCGGCCTCCGGAGCGGCCTGCGGCTCCAAGCCCCACGAGGCTGGTGCGAGGACGGCAGCACCAGCGCGCCCAACAGGGCGCGCAGGATTGCAACGCGGCTTAGGGCGCGGGTCGGGACAAGCCAGCAAGAGGTGGCGGCGCTTGCGATCATCGTGCACCGGCCAGATGTGGTCGCTGGCAAGGACGGGGCGGACACCTTTGTGCACAGTTTCTCCCATGTGGCCCAAATCGCACAACGCGGCCGCGATCGTTGCTTTTCAAGCCCTTGGCCGATGTCCCAAGGGTTGCATCCTGGGTCTTGCAGCCCCACACTCCGCTGTGCGTCGAGCGGGGCGAGGCGCCTGGGACCAGGTCCCAAGGAATGCGGATACCTGTCGATGGGCTCCAGGCCACGGAGCCGATGGCGATCAATTCGAGCTTTGCTAAGGCACTGTTCACCTGGGCCGAGGCAAGATTGTCCGCCGTGACGCGAGGGACAGGCAAAAGAACACGGGAGCCTGAGACGATGCGCATTTTACGCTTGCTTTGCCGCAGTGCCATCGCGGCGGGAGCCATGGCGCTCACGACTGGGTTGCAGATCGCCCCGGCGTCTGCCCAACTCTTCTGGGATTGGGGTGGCGGCAGCACGGTGGGCGGCAGTGGTCGGGAGGTCGTGAGCTTCAGCCCGCAGTATAACAAGGGACAGATCATTGTCAGTTTCGGTGATCGTCGCCTGTACTATATCACGCAACCCGGCCAGGCGTTCAGCTACCCGATCGCAATCCCGCGCGAGCAGAGCCGCTGGCAGGGTGTGACCAGCGTATCCGACAAGCGTGTCAATCCATCCTGGACGCCCACCCCGACCATGATGGCTGAAAACCCGCGCCTGCCGCGCTGGGTGCCCGGTGGCCACCCGATGAACCCCTTGGGGTGCGCGCCCTGTACTTGGGCTCCAGCACCTATCGCATTCACGGCACCGACGCCCCCTGGACGATTGGTACGGCGGTGTCGAAGGGCTGCATCCGCATGTACAATCAGGATGTGCTCGACCTTTATCCGCGCGTGCCGGTGGGCACCAAAGTCACGGTGACCTGGGACCACTTCACGGCCGTCGCGGGCTACAACCCTCCGACCGGGAAATCGAGCGGCTACAGCAGCGCCTCCAGCAGCAATCCGACCGCCTCGGGCGGCGGCTGTTAGTCTGTTCGGGGATGACGATCAGCCACCGGAAAAGCCTCGCCGACCGGTTCGCTCCAAGCAGCCGCGCAGCGCCTCCACGGAATAGACCGGCACCCCGCGCGCGTGGGGCTTCAGCATCGACGCCGCGGTGGGGCGTCGATGCTCGGCGGGGCGGTTTCGCCCCCGAGGGCTGGCGCCGTCGCCCCGCGACCGGCTACCAAATGGGCGAAGCGTTTCGTTCGCTGCGGAGCCCCGTATCATGCCGGACGCCATCGCCGATACCGCCGCCAAGCTTGCGAGCCTTCTGCGCCTGCGGTCCTTGCCCTTTGCCATGAAGCTGTTCGCCGATCGCGCGCAGATGGAGGCAATACCGCGGATTCGGCGACCTACCAACGTGCATACCCTCGACCAGGTGGTGGCGCAGGCGGCGCGCTTGGGTTGGACGGTCGGGGTTACCGCTGAGGACCTGGTAGGCGCGCAGTGTCGCGCGGTGGTCGGACTTGAGTGGGGCCAAGGATGCGGCGTGGCGATCGGGCCGACATATGAGCGGCGTCTGGTTCGCAACCCCCGAGGACGCCGCCGCGCACCAGGCCGCGATGCACTGCGTTGAGGATGGGACCTATCAAGCGTTGGCGGTGGCGCCGCTGGCCTCGGGCCGGCTTGATCCAGCCGATATCGCCCTGTTCTACGCCACGCCCGGCGCAATGATGTACTTCATCAACGGCCTGCAGTGGTCGGGTTATAAGAACTTCGAGTGGGGGTGGTGGGCGAGAGTGCCTGTGCGGACAGCTGGGGGCGCGCGCTCAAGTTGCGACAGCCCGCGTTGTCGATCCCCTGTTTCGCCGAGCGCCGCTATGGTGGCGTGCTCGATGAGGAGATGCTGATGGCGCTGCCGCCGGAATTTTTGCCCAAGGCCATCGCCGGTATGGAGGCGCTCGCCAACAACGGCTTCCGCTATCCTTTTCCCGCAGTACGGCATCCAGCAGGACGTGCGCGCCGGCATGGCGCGCAGCTATCCGGAACGGGCGAAGGGGAGTTAACGGCAAGCCGAGCATTCCAACGGCCCGCGTTGGCAGCAGAATTCCTCGACCTCGGCGCCGCGGCCGGGACCCTCGGCGTTCATTGTGCGCCTCGAGCGCCGTCAGCGTGACAGCGGACGCCGGTGAGGCGGCTTGTCGGTCGCGCTGTTGTTGGCAAGCGGCGCAATCCTGCTTAGGGTTCTGGCAACACGATCGGGATCTGGCCATTGGTGCGAGAAAAGCCGCATGAAATTCGGAATTTTCTACGAGCTGCAGCTGCCCAAACCCTGGGGTCCCGATGACGAACGCCAACTCGTGCAGGATGCCCTGCTTCAGGTCGAGCTCGCCGACCGGCTGGGCATCGACTACGCCTGGGCCGTCGAGCACCATTTTCTTGAAGAGTACTCGCACTGCTCCGCATCGGAAGTGTTCCTTGGCCGCCGCCGCCGCGCGCACCAAGCGCATCCAGCTCGGCCACGGCATTCGGCAGGTGATCGCCAACTACAACCATCCCGCCCGCACCGCCGAAGCCATCGCCATGCTTGATCTCATCTCCAACGGGCGCGCGGAATTGGGCATCGGCGAGGGCGCGACCCGGCTCGAACTCGGCGGCTTCAACATCCCCGCCAAGGAGAAACGGGCCATGTCGCTCGAGGCGGCCGAGCAGATCGCCAACATGCTGGTGATGACCCTTATCCAGGCTTCGAGGGCCGCTTCCTTCAAGATGCCCTGCCGCAACGTGCTCCCCAAGCCGACGCAGAAGCCGCATCCGCCCATGTGGATGGCCTGCACCAATCGCGACACCATCAAGGTGGCGGCGAGCAATGGCCTGGGCGCCCTCGCCTTTTCCTTCATTGACGAGGCCGAGGCGCGCACCTGGAGCGGCATCTACTACGACATCATCAAGAGCGATCAGTGCGTGCCGCTGGGTCATAGCGTAAACGCCAACATCGCCATGGTGTCGGCCTTCTCGCTGCACGCCGATCGGGCGAGGCCGCCCGACGCGGCCAGGAAGGTTTTGAGTTCTTCCGCTACGCACATTTCCGCGCTCGTCGCCAACGACACGGTGCCCGGCCGGCTCGCGGTTGTTCGAAGCCTTCCAAGCGGAGCGCGGCAGCGGCGCCCTCGGCGACCACGGTAGCGCGGTGCGGAGAGCCTGGCCAGTGCCTTCAACGCTCGCGCGGCATTGGCACACACGGCCGAATTCCGCGAGCACGTGCGCTACCTTCGAAACCGCTGGCATCGACCAAATCATCCTGCTGCAGCAGGCCGGGCGCAACAAGCACGCGCATATCTGCGAGTCGCTCGAGCTCTGGCGCGCGAGGTCTTGCAGGAGTTCGCTGCCAAAAGCCCTGAACGCGATCGCCGCAAGGCGGAGGAGCTGGCGCCCTTACATCGAAAAGGCACTGGCGCGCAAGCAGCGCATGGCGCCGCACTCGCCGACGCCGATATCCCGGTGGTGCGGGCGTCCGTCGCCAAGCCAGTGGTCAACCAGTCGGCCGGCTAGCCGCCGCGTCATTGCTCATCGACAATGGAGTTGGCCAGCACGCCGATCCTTTCCACTTCGACTTCCACCTTGTCGCCAGCCCCTGAGCCAGGTCGGCGGCTTGCGCGCGTGCGCCACCCCCGAGGGGGTGCCGGTGGCGATCACATCGCCCGGCTCCAGCGTCATGAACTCCGACAGCAGTGCGATGATGCGCGCGCTGGAAAAAGATCATATCGGAGGTGTTGGAATCCTGCATGATCTCGCCATTGACGCGCGTCATGATGCGCAGGCCGGAAGCGCCCGGCGGCAACTCGTCGGCGGTCACGACCCAAGGCCCCAGGCGGGACCCGTGGCGTCGAAATTCTTGCCGGCCGTCCATTGCGAGCTCTTGCGCTGGAAGTCCCGCACCGAGACGTCGTTGAAGAGCGTATAGCCGAAAACACGTGCTCCAAGGCCCCGGCCTCGGCAATGTGCGACCCTTGTTGCCGATCACGATCGCAAGTTCGCACTCATAATCGAGCTGGGCCGACAGCTTCGGGGCGGACCACCGGTTGCGCTGCCGGCAACAGCGAGCTGAACACGCGCAGGAAGAATGACGGATAGGTGGGAATCGTGTGCCCACCTTCTTTGCGTGCAGCGCATAGTTAAGCCCAACGCAAATGACTTTTGCCGCCGGATGGATCGGCAGCAAAGGCTTCACCGTGTCGAGCGGCAGCCGAGCCGAAGCCGGGATGGTCGCGGTTGCGGCCTTGGCCGCCGTCAGCGCCCTGGTTCCGGCCAGGCATGAGCGCATGCAGATCCTTTGGCAGGGTAGCGTCGGCGGCGGCAAGATCAACAAGGGCACCGTTCTCCACCAAGCCGAGGGCCGCGCCACTGCCTTTTTCGAACATCATCAGCTTCATTACCGCATCTCCTTCAGATCCCCACTTTGGGGTCACCGCCGCCTCGGCGCGAATGCGCTCGATCGACCACTCCGCGATGCTTCTAGCCACCAACCGTACTCAACCGGCCAATCGTCCATGGCGTCGACCGTCTTACGCCTCGAGCGCAATTTCCGCCATCTGGGGCCAGCACGGATTGACGAGGGCCTCGCGCCCGATGGCGATAAGGTCGGCACGTTCCTGGCGCAAGATGTCCTCGGCGAAATGCGATCAACAATCAAGCCCACCGCCATCGATCATGACGCCGGCCTCCCGGCGCACGCGCTCGGCGAAACGGAACCTGAAACCCCCACGTCCGCTTGACACGCGCGGCAGTAGCCGAGCCGTAAAGACCACCTGACGAACAGTCCACGAGGTCGATGCCTCGCGCCTTGAGTTCCTTGGCGTAGGCCACGGTGTCTTCCAAGCTCCAGCCGCCCTCGACGCCATCAACCGCGGAGACGCGCAAGAACAAGGGCTTGTTTTCTGGGCCAGGCGGCGCGCACGGCCTCGGCAACCTCCAGGGAAAGCGCGTGCGGCCCGCAAAATCACCGCCGTAGGCATCGTTGCGCGTAGTTGCAGAGGGGTGAGAGAAACTGATGCAGCAGGTAGCCATGGGTATTGTGGATTCGAGCACCTCGAAGCCGAGCTTCCAACGCCCGCTCGGCGGCGTCGGCCCAGCGCTCTCTTCAGCGCGTCCAAGTCGGAGTGGAAAGCTGGCGCGGCACGATGGTGCCGGCCGTGCGGCCGCTGGCGCGATAGTCGGCGCAACGATTTGCCACGTCTTGTCGCCCGGCGCCAAGTTCAGTGGCCGTCAGGGGCTCCGTTGCCGTGCCAGGCCGTTGCATGGACCCTCGCGTCCCGCATGCGCGATCTGAATGCCGGAACAACGCCGCACGCCTGCATGAAGGCGGCAATGCGCCTGAGAGGGGGCATCGCGCCGCAGACCACAAACCGAGATCGCCAGCTGGTAATGCGGCCTCTGATCGGTAACGGCTGTAGCCTCCACAAAGCGGCAGCCGGCCCCGCCCAGCACCAACCGGCCGCAATGGGGCGAAATGAAAGTCTTGGGCGATCCCTCGACCGCGGCATAGATTGCCATCGGCGCGATCAGCGACGCGGTTCTTGAAGGGTGACGTCCCTGATCCTGAGCGGTGTAAAGAGCAGCGGCTTGGTCATGGTGTCGGGCGGCTGTGGACGGCGGGAGCTGGAGGGCAGCAGCATGGAGGCCACTCCCGTCAAGTGCGCAACTGCTCGATGCCAGGCTGGCGCGCTGGCCGCGGCGCGCCTTCGCGCCGGCGAGGGGATCCCTGACAACGGCGCGACCGGCCTGGCTCCGCGCGGCGGCAACCTTGCTGTAGCGGCCCCGCGCACCCAGCCGCGCCGTGGGGAGCCAGCCCCGTCGCCGCCGAACACGAAGCCTCTCCGGCCGCCGCTCCGCCCAACCCACGGCAATACGACGCCAAGTCGCCCGAGCCCACCGATAGGCACCCGCCCCTCGGCGGCACCTCTCGGGAGGCAGCGCGCCCAGCCTGACCTTTCGAATGGCGCTCGACCTCGCTAGAACAGGAGGTGCGCCCGTGGGCGCCGTGCAGGCGCTATCGCCACGACAGGGTCTCACGCTGTGTGCGGACCAGCGAGCGACGCCCGATCGGCTTCGCCGCGGCAGCGCGTGAGCGTTACTTGTGCGCGAGCAGCAGAGGGAAACATGATCTACGACTTCATCATCGTCGGCGGCGGCTCGGCCGGGTCGGTGCTGGCCAACCGCCTGTCGGCCAGAGAGCGCGAGCCAGGTGCTGCTGCCTCGAGGCCGGCCAGGACACGCCGCACGGCAAGGTGCCGCCCGAGGTGCTCGATAGCTATCCCGGCACCGCCTACTTCGACCCGCGCTTCCACTGGACCGAGCTCAAGGTGCGCACCGAGGTGGTCTCGCACAACAATCCGCACGGAGAGCCCGCCGCCGCTGCGCAAGTACGAGCAGGCGCGCATTCTGGGCGGCGGCTCCTCCATCAACGGCCAGCTCGCCAACCGCGGCGCGCCGGCCGACTTCGAGGAATGGGTGGCGCGGCGCGCGCGGCTGGGGCTGGAAGGACGTGCTGCCCTACTACAAGAAGGTCGAGCGCGACATGGACTTCGACGGGCGCTGCATGGCAAGGAGGGCCGCATCCCCGTGCGGCGCATCTTCCCCGAGCTGTGGACAGCGCACGCCAAAGCCGCGGCCGAGGCCTTCAAAGACGGCGGGCTTCGAGTACCTGCCCGACCAGAACGGCGAGTGGAGAGACGGCTACTATCCGATCGCGATCTCCAACGCCTACGAGCGGCGCGTGTCGGCCGCCATCGGCTATCTCGATCCGGCAACGCGCCAGCGCGGCAACCTGCACGATCTCGACCGACACGCAGGTGGCCGAGCTGCTGTTCGAGGGCACAGCGCTGCGTCGGCGTGGTCGGCGCACGTCAAGGGCGCGCGCCACGAGTTCCGGGCGCGCGAGGTGATCCTGTCGTGCGGCGCCATCCATTCGCCGGCCCATCTGCTGCGCGCCGGCATCGGTCCGGTCGGTCACCTGAAGGAGCTGGGCGATCGAGGTGCGTGCGGCGCCGCGCCGGGGTCGGCCAGGGCCTGATGGACCACCCGTCGATCTCCGTCTCGGCCTACGTCAAACCGCACGGCGCATGAACGAGTTCACCCGCCGCCACATCCACGTCGGCCTGCGCTATTCCTCCAACTGCCGGGCATGCACGAGGGCGACATGTTCGTCGTCGCCATCACGCAAGTCGGCATGGCACGCGGTGGGCGAGCGCATCGCCTCGTTCCTGATCGCCGTCTACCACACGGCCTCCGAGCGCGGGCAGGTCAAGCTGACCTCGCGCGACTGGCGCGCTGAGCCGCTGGTCGAGTTCAACCTGCTGTCCGACCGGCGCGACCTCGAGCGGCTGATGCAGGCCTTCCGCATGATGGGCAGGTTCTATGCACACGCCGGCCATGCGCGAGCGCGACCTCCGATCCGTTCCCGGCCACCTACTCCGACCGCGTGCGCAAGGTCGGCGTCGTCAACACCAGGAACAAGCTCATTGACCGTCGATCGCCGGCACGCTGCTCGACGGCCCGCCGGCGCTCAGCGAGCTATCTGATCCGCAACCTCATCACCGAGGGCTTCGCTTTCGAGGACGTGATGGGCGACGACGAGGCGCTGCGAGGCCTTCGTGCGCAAGGCGGCAATCGGTGTGTGGCACGCCTCCTGCAGCTGCCGCATGGGCGCCGACGGCGACCGCATGGCCGTCACCGACCCAGCAGGGCCGCGTGCGCGGCGTCGAGGGCCTGCGCGTGGTCGACGCCTCGATCTTCCCGCTGGTGCCCTGCGCCAACACCAACTTCCCCACGCTGATGACGGCGGAAAAGATTGCCGACGCGATGGCGCAGCAGGCGAATTGAGTTGGCGCATAGCCGTTCTGGCCGGGCGTCAGCCCGAACCAGGCTGCGCCTTTTTGCGGCCGCGAGGCGTTTGTCTCGCGGCCATGAGCTGACGCCGCCAGAACCGGCAGGGCGAGCGCCAGCCCCGGTCAGGGGGTGGCGACGCGGCTGCGCGAAATCACGAGCACGGAGGCCAGCACAGCAGCAGACGCTCCGCACCGCGGATTGGCGCCAAGCCGTAATCTGCTCAAGGCGGCCGCCAGCATGACGATGCCGACCACACATCCAATCGTCGTTTCGAAGAATTCACCCCGCGTGAAGCCCTTGCCGACCAGCAGCATGGCGGGCGAATAGACAAAGACGAACGGGACCATGCGCGCTTGGCGAGGCCGAGCCGAAACGCCGTGTTGCCGGGTCTTGAACGGATCGGCGCCCGGCCATACTCGCCCCCGCATAGGCGGCGAGCGCGACGGCGGCGGCGTGATATCCGGCCAGCACGCCATAATAGAAGACGAAGAAGTGCGCCACGAGCGGCGCTACCCCCATCGTGGCGAGGGCCGGCGCTGCAACCGTCACCATGATGATATAGGTCGGCGTGGTCGGAACCCCGCACCCGAGCAGAATGCATACGATTGCCGTCATCACCAGCGTGTAAAACAAAGTGAGCCCCTTGGGCGCAAACAGCGCGGCGGGCAGCACGGTGCTCGATGACGGCGCGGCTAGGTCGCTTGCGGTGCTGGTTATGATGCCCGAAAGCTTGAAACCGATCCCCGGTCAGGGTCGACGACGCCGACGATGATGCCGACGCGTCGCGCCGCCGGCCGCGCCGACACTGATGGCGTACTTAGCTCCCACGTGACGAAGGCGTCGAGAACATCGAGTAGGCGCTCGGCCGGCCAGTGCGTCCTTGGCAACGTACCACCCCGACACCGCGCCGCTCGACGCTGAGAATGACGGCGACGCCCGAGCCATTCGCTGAGCTGTCCTGCAAGCTCGGCCGCCACCACCGCGGCCAGCACGGCGACGGCAACGACCGGATTGCGATTGCTGAGACCAATCAGGATGCACGCCGGTGATGCCCCAGAACGCCGCGAGGTAGGCGTGAAGCCCGAGAACAGCACAACCAGCAGCACGAGCAGGGGAATTGAGGTTAGCCAATCGCGCCGCACGACGTCGCCTGATCCTGCGGCAACTCGGCGGCGGTCATGCCGCGCATGCCACGTTTCTTGGCCTTCGAAGTGCACTTGGCAGAACACGCCGAAGAAATGCATGACATGCCGGCAACGATGGCAGCGATGATGATCGTCTGATAGGGCATCGCCAGGTACTCAACCATCAGGAAGGCGGCGGCACCCATGATCGGCGGCGTGATCTGGCCGCCCGTGGCTGCGCGGTCGATTCCACCGCGCCGGCGAAGTGGCGCGGATAGCCGATGCGGATCATCATCGGGATGGTCGAGCGAGCCGACCGTGACGGTGTTGGCGATCGAGCTCCCCGAGATCATGCCGAACAAGCCGGAAGCGAAGATCGAAACCTTCGCCGGGCCGCCGGCGAAAGCGCCCGGCCAATGCGCGGTGGCAATATCGATGAAGAAGCGCCCGAGCCCGACACGCGTCGCCAGCACGCCGAACAAGCACGTAGTGAAACACGTACGTGGCGACGACGCCCAGCGCGATGCCATAGATGCCCGTTGCTCGTGAGGTAAAGGTGGTTGACCACGCTCTTCCAGGTGTTGCCGGGATGCGCGAGGATGCCGGGCAGCGACGGGCCCAGCAGGCGCGTAGATCATCAGGACGATGGCGATGATCGAGAGCGGCCGGCCCAACGCTGCGGCCGGGTCGCCTCCAGCACGACGACGATCATCAGCGTGCCCATGATCCAGTCGAGCGGATCGGGGATTGCCGACGCGGAACTGCAGGTCGTGGAATACCCAAGGCACATACAGGCTGGCGAGCGCGGCGGCGATCGACAGCGCACCAGTCCATGAGGCCGATGCCTCAGTGGCGCCAGCAGGCGTGAATGTGGAGGGTCGGGCGCTGCTTTCGCGCGCGCCGGAAAGACGAGAGAAGATCAGGCCCGAGCACGAAGGCAACGTGAATGCCGCGATGGATAGTCTTCGGGCAGCAGGCCAAAATCCGGCCGTGTAGTAGTGAAAGCAGGACAGCGCGAACAGAAGCACCGCCACCAACCACGGCCAGCCACGCGGCAGCAAGTGGCCGGAAGTGCATCTCCGGATCGTGCTCGGCCTCAAGCTTCGTCCAGGTCTGCCGGTAGCTGTGAAAGGGCGTTCGCCGAGGATCGAGGCATGTACGGTGGCGCGCGCGGAAGTCTCGCAATGACACACTAAACTTGGGACCGGTGGTGCCGCCAGGCGAGACTCCCACAGGGCACGAACACGGTGCAGCTTCACTTGAGCAGCCCGGCTTCCTTGTAAGAATTTCTCGGCGCCGGCATGCAGAGGAATGCCGACGCCGGCGAGCGCCGTCTCCTTGCGGATCGCCTTGCCCTTGGCGTGGCCGGTGTCGAGCGGCGGCCCGCGTCTTGTCGCTCCACAGCGCCTTGGTCACCGCATAGACGAGGCCCTCGTCGATTTTGGCAGAGGTTACCCACTGGGCGCCGACCGATAAGCGTTTGCACGGCGGCCACATCTTTGTAGACGCCCGCTGGAATTTCCGTCGTTGGCGAAGAATTTGAACTGCGCCTGCAACTTTTCCGCTTGCGCCCAGCCAGCGGCAATAGCTCAAACCGTTGGTTGCCGCGCAACTCCGACAGCGTGCCCTGCGGATAACCGGTGGTCTGGAAGTAGGCGTCGAGCGAGAGCCGTCCTTCAAGTTTTTCGGCGCACTGCTGCTGCTTTGAGATATTCGGGCTTGATGTCCTTCTCGCGTCAGCCCATAGGCACCAAGGATCGGCTGTGGCATTGACGCGAGCGTGCCGGAGCCGGGCTCGTCGAGGGAGACCCGCTTGCCCTTGAGGTCGGCGACGGACTTGGCCCCCAACCCTTTCTGACGCACGATATGCACGCTCTCGGGGTAGAGATTGGCTATGACGCGCAGCTCTTCCACCTTGGGCTTGCCCTCGTAGATGCCGGTGCCGCGTGAAGGCCCAGAAGTTGACGTCCGGCCTGGCTGAAGCCAGATTCCATCGGAGCCGGCCGACGATGCCGTTGACGTTGGCGCACCGACGCCGTTGGTGGCGACCGCGCTGACGTTGATACTTGTCGGAGGAGATGGCGTTACCGATCAGCCGCCGATCGGGTAATAGGTGCCGCCGGTCCCACCGGTGCCGATGCGAAAGAACTTCTGCTGCGCGCGAGGCCGTCCGCCGCCCAACACGGTGGCCCCAACTACGGCGGCACCCAGGCCCAGCGCCTGGCGGCGCAGTGGCTGTCGTCATCGCTCGCTTCCCTCTCGTGTGCCGAAAATCACCGGCTTTGGCTCTTGCGAGGCGGGCAACTTAAGACCAAGCGCACCATGGTCGTGAAGACGCAACAGGTTGTCGGCCGTGATCGGGCTGCTGCCGGTGGCGAACGCAGGCCGGGTCGGCGGCCGTGGCGCCACCGCGGCGACTAGTCTTGGGCGCGGCCGAGCTCCACCGCCACGTCCAAGGCGCGCATCAGGCGGGGGCTGAGCCGATGTGCGGCCGAGCAATCGGCCGACTTCAAGCGCGCGCGTGGATCGCCGCCAAGTCGCCCTTGAAGCCGCCCGCCAGTGCGCGCTTGGCGATGCCACGGCAGCAGCGGCGCCGTCGGCCGAGCGCGACTGGCACATGTAAGACGAATGAGATAGCCGGTCAGGCGAGACTTGTACTGGGATCCGCGTCGATGGCCTCACGCGGCTTGAGTAGGCCCTGCCAGGCCTGTTGTCTCGGCCGAAGCTGCCCCAAGCCCGCAGGTCGGAGGGCGCTGCCAGATTCCGCGCCGGGTCCTCGGTGAGACGGACGCTGGGCGTGGCATCGTCGCTGCGCGGATTGGCACCGGGCCTGGCCAAATCCTGCTCGCGCGGCTGGCGCAAGACGATTTCGGCCAGTGTCTGGCCCAATGCCAACCCCTCCCTCGGAAGGCGGCACCGTCCGCCAAATCATTGCCGCCGTCAAATCGGCGCCCGGCGAGCTTGGCGCCGGCCAGATCTACGCCGCGCATCTAGAAGGCTGCGCGAGAGGTTGGCGCCTTCGAGTTCGGCATTGCGCAAAAAGTGCCCCCTCCAGACTGGCCGCCGACAAACCTGGCGCCTTGCGCCCTGGCCTCGCTCAGATTGGCGAGCCGCGGCTGCGCCCAGAGCGGTCGGCGCCCTGCAGCGAGGCGCCCGACTGTCTTGCTCCCCGCAGGACGCCGCGAGGCAACGTTGGCGCGCCCGAGCGCGGGCACCGCCGAGGTTGGCGCCGGACGGCACTGCGCCTTCGAGTTGCGCATCCTCGAGGCGCGTGCCGCCTCGAGGTTCGGGCCTCGGTGAGATCGACGCCACGACAACCTCGCCGCGGGGAGAGCTTGGGCCCGTGTCAGGTTCGCCTTGCGCGCCCAGGTGCATTGCGCCAGATTGATCGGCACCTGGCCCGATCGCCTTCCTGCGCCGGGCAGGCCATGGAGGCGTTGCTGAGGTCGGCGTCGGTAAAATCCTTGCCCCGTCGAGATTGGCCCCGAGAGGTCATGCCGCGCAGGTGCGTGGAACGATCAAACTTGGCGTTCTGAGGTCGCGCCCCTGGCAATGATTTGAGGCTCGCCGGCGATCAGCGCGGGGCCGCGGTTAGGGCTGAGATCGGTGATGAAAAGATCGGAAGTGTAAGAAGGCGATCTGTGCGCTGAACACACCCCCTGAGGGCGGGAAGCGTCTTGCCGAGAAGGGAACCTCGATGCTTTGTAGCTGCCGCGCCAAAGCAAACAGATCTCACGCGATCGAGCCGCTCGCCGGGAACGCAGTGGCGATGAATAGCGGACAGGCGGCGGGCGGCGGCAAAGCTCGCGGCCGCAAGCAGCGTGCCGAAGGCATGCTGACGGCCCGCGCGCAGCACGGCCCACAGGAATGAAGTCTCGATCGCAACAGGAAAATGCCACCGAAGATTAGCCCCAGAGATCGGCCAAGGAGGGCACATCGGTGCAGCCATGGTGATGGCGACGGCGTGATACGGCAGAAAAGCCGTCCTGGAGTGTAGAGCAGGAGCAGCCCAGGCAGGAGGACCAAGGTCAACCAACCGATGGCTATCGCAGGAGCGTGCCGATCACGCGACTGCGCTCCGCCCCGGCAATGGCCTGCACGAGAAAAAAGTATCGAGTTCCGTGGCGCAATGGGTGCGTCCGCGCCTCGCCGCCTCGAGCAGGCGGATGGCACCGGCAAAAGCGAAGGCCTTGCGGGCCACTAGCGCCATCTGGCCGATGATGGCCAGGTGCAGGAGCACGCAACAGGATGGGGGCCCAAATGAAAAAGCGCGTGAGACCAACCTTGGCCTGCAGGATCGGGGAGTATGACATCGGCGTCGAGAAGCAAGTCCGGGTGGCTGATGCCGGCGAGGACGAGCGAGAGAGTAGGCCATCAAACCGAGCAGGGCCAGCCGGGCGACAGCTGGCCGACCTGGCGGCCCGATTGACCGCCTCGAGCAGACTGTAGGGATTGAGCGGCGTCTCGCTATCGAGCGCCGGCGCGGCAGCAGCATCGGTCATAGGCTCGCCCCAAAGCCCCGCCGTCCCCGCCCGACAAGGGTGCGCTCAGCATAGCGGAGATTGCGTGGCGAAGCCGCACCGAGGCGGCAAGTCCTCGCGCGATTCCTGACTGGGCCAGGCAAAATCCCCTGGGCGGGCGGCATTTTCGGGCCTCCCACTGGCGCTGCGCGCATGCGACCGCCGGGCCGCGCCTAACCAGGCGGGCGCGCGCCCTTGCTCGTTCGTGGGCTCGGCACTCGCGGGGCTCGGCACCGGCGCAGGGGATCCCCGCTTGGGGCCTGGCGCTTTCCTCCGAGTCGTGGGGTTGCGGCTGGGCGTAGCTCAGCCCCAGCGCGGCATAGCCGCCATCCACCGGAATGGCCGTTCCTGTCACGAAGTCGGAGGCCGGGCTCGCAAGAAAGACGGCAATGCCGCTCATGTCGTCGGGCGTGCCCCAGCGTCGCGCCGGCGTGCGCATCAGCACCATGCTCGTTCAACCCGGATACTTCCGCGCGCGCGCCGCTCGGTGAGGTCGGTGTCGATCCAGCCCGGCAGCACGGCGTTGACCTGGATGTTGTCCTTGGCCCAGGCGCGTGGCCAGGGCGCGGCTCATCTGGCACGATGCCGCCCTTGGAGGCGGCGTAGGCGGCGGCGAAGGAGGCGCCGAAGATCGACATCATCGAGCCGATGTTGATGATCTTGCCGCCGCCGGCCGACTTCATGTGCGGGTAGGCGGCGTGCGAGCAGGTGAATGCGCTGGTGAGATTGGTCTCGATGACGAGGCGCCACTCGGCCAGCGTGTAGTCCTGCGGCTGCTTGCGGATGTTGATGCCGGCGTTGTTGATGAGGATGTCGAGCCGGCCCAGCTGCGCCATCGTGGTATCGACCATCTTTCGGCAGGACATTTCATCCGTCACGTCGACCGTCGACCACGGCAGTCTTGACCCCCTTGGCGCTCAGCTCGGCGGCCGCGGCCTCGGACTTTTCCAGGTTGCGCCCGGCGACGGCGATGGCGGCCCCGGCCTGCGCCAGGCCGCGGGCCATACCCGAAACCGATGCCGCCGTTACCACCGGTAACGAGCGCGACGCGGCCCATGAGGTCGAATGGCGACATGTACTCATCCCACTGAGTGCTTGCGAAGGATCGTTACTTCCCCAACAAAGACAGCCAGTGAAGCGCCCGGCCGCGGTCTACTCGGCCGCTTGCCTCAGCGTCGGAGCGGCCGCCTTCACCTCGGCATCCACGTGCATTTCGAATCCTGGCGAAGTTCTTGCCGAACATGTCGACGAGTGCGCGCGCCTGGGCGTCGTAGGCCGACTTGTCCGTCCAGGTCTCGCGCGGATTGAGGATGGCATTCTCAACACCCTTGAGCGCGATCGGCACCTGAAATCCGAACACCGGATCTGAGCGCATGGGCTGGCTTTTGCCAAGGCGCCAGACAGGGCGGCGTTGAGGAGGGTGCGCGTCACCCGGATCGGCATACGCCGGCCGACGCCGAACTTGCCATGGCCGTCCAGCCCGTATTCACCAGCCAACAGTCGACGTTGTGGCGCGGCGATCAGCTCGCGCAGCAGTTGCCGTAGACGCTGGGATGGCGCGGCATGAACGGCGCGCTTCTAGCAATACGTAACTGAACGAAGCGCCC
>ERZ1370068.4089-contig-3181_pt1 | contig 32119 bp, 72 predicted proteins | sample MGYA00561227_ERZ1370068 | MGnify/ENA primary metagenome ERZ1370068 (study PRJEB38410, sample SAMEA6850437) | metagenome | study: Metagenomic assessment of the ecological functions of the soil: analysis of the soil microbiota associated with the...
AAGAGTCATGCTTGCATTTTTCGTGACTCTGGATCAACTCAGCCGTTGCCATAGTCTCGCGCTTGATCTGGGCTATCGAAGAGTCGCTGAGTCTAGCCTTACTTATGGCACATGTTTCTGCCGCCTTGCTCGAACCCATATTCACATCAGGACTTGCCGCTGCGATCGTTCTGGCTTCAAGACGTTGCCAAATGCATTATACTGTCGCATTCTCCGGCCTGCTTAACTTCACGTCGCTTGGTCGCCTGATTCTTCACCGTCGTAATGCAGCCACAGCCCATCTATCTTTTGGTTAGCTCTTCAGTTTTCATTTCTGTCTTATTTTTTGCTCTTCAGACGAGATATCGCTGATCACAGTGGTAAGACAAATCCCAGTCTGGTGCACATGCCTATAGCTTTTCCAGTGACTTTGCCCCCTGCCTGAGTCAAGGGCATTGGTAAGATCGAGCCAGGTAAGGGCTTGGAGATACTGGAAAAAGCTAGAGCAGAGAAACGTATTATGGCCGCGGACTATGAAAAGGTTAAGACTGATCTTACTACTAATGACATCGATATCTCGTCTCGTAATGCGGCTGTAAGATCTATTGAAGGGCTTAAGGGAAATAAGACAGAAGCAGAAAGGGCTGAGGAGCCAACCAAGGAACAAGTGATAGATAAGGCTCTTGAGGAGCTACGTAAGAATACACGACTGAGTGAGAATCAGGCGACCAAGCAGGCGGCAGAGATGCAAACTGCTAAGCGGGCCGAATATGAATACGACAGTATAATGCGACAACGAAAGAATGCCTTGGACCAAGCCAATAGAACAGTCACAGCTATCGGTATGGGGCTTAAGAGTCCTGATGGTAAGACACGACCTAGGACTATGGAAGAGTTCGAGGCCCAAGGCGGCAGAAAGGAGGGCATGGCTGCTCTAGCCCAATTGCCACTTAAGCAGCAACGGTCTTTCAAAGATAAGATAATGTCTGGCGACTTCTTCGATAGCCCAGACATCAAGCTTAAGCACGAGATATGGCAACTGATGGCTGAGGATCATACTGATCCAGAGTCGCAGAAGAGGGTTCTAGAGCATGACTTCTTTAAGAGGAGTGGCCACTTAATCGCATCGTTGATATGTTTAAGCGGCAACAGAAGCTTGCAAGGGGAATATAAGACGCAATGCTTGAAGAGGCTATGAAGGTGGCAAAGACCAATATGCCACAATCAATACTGGATAATCCTGATAGGATGCAAGAGTTCAAGAGTTCGATGTTGCAGAGTATATTTAAGTATCAGGAGATATTCCATACTGCACCTGAGCCGAAGATGTTTGAGAAGTGGCGAGATGAGTGGGTACAGAAAGAATCTGGTAAAGGGTTCTTGGGTTTGGATGAATGGATATAAATTTCCAGCCATCTAAGGCATGGGAAGCCGAGGCCTGCGGAGTCTAATCCAACCTGGACGCCTGAGGATCTTCGAAGAGAATATCAGGCTGAGAAGGCCGACGAGATGCTACGACGGTTGTATCCTAACAAGATACCCGGTGAGCTACCAGCTATTAAGTATATGAGAGAACATGCCCCTAAGCAGTGAACCTTTTGACATAGCCTTCTTTAGGGATCACGACACTCAGAATAGCTTGGTGTTTGATTCCGGGCTTAAGTCAGACCCCGAGAAGGCCACTAGAGCTGTTCAGCTTGCTCAAGCAACGGATATACCTGCCGATCAGATCTTTGCTAACTCAGATATTTATGATGAGAAGGCTAAGTCATTCCTGGCAGAGCAATTAGAGGGTAAGCTCTAAGCCGATACAACAGTACATTGACTCTGATCCAATGGCTACCCATGTCAGCGGTGATGACTGGTCTGGAATGTGGAGCTTTTGGTCGGGCCTTAAATCGTATCTTTGGCGATGAGCCAATGGTTGATCGGAGGAAGGTGGCAGGCAGGTCTTTAGTGGGAGAGCAGGAAGGCTTTTTTGGGGTTAAGCCTTATATGCCTACTGCGAAGAGCCTAGGAGAGGATGTTAGTGCTGGCTTACATGCAGTTACAGGCGGGCTGTATGCAGTAGGTACTGCTCTTCCTAAGGCAGCTGGCTTAATGGAGCTTGAGCCTTACACGTTAGAAGATACTTAAGGGTATTGAAGATAAAATGAAGGATGCTAATTGGGATCCTTATCTGCGTAAATCTACTATGTACATATTGAAGAGACAAGCTGCGGAGCAGAGGCCCTTTATGGTGCGTCTCCATTGATATTAGAGTAAGCTAATGGGGATACCCAAGCTGTTGATACCGCTTCGGTCTAGCTGTTGGCGGTGTTATGTCCGAAGAGATTTCTAAGCCAATGGAGGAGGCGACTGGTATCCCATCGTGGGCAACTGATCTGGCTATGATGGTTGGTGGGACGGCATTGGGGTTTAAGACCCCTGAGGGATATGCAGCTAGAGCAGGGGCACAAAGATACAACGTGCTCTCAATGCGGCGAGGCAAAGTGATCCATTCTTTGAATTAGAAGACACCACCATTTGGGTTTAATGAAGTAACAGATCATTTGCATACTAAGGCCGCAACACGTGAAGCTAGCCTGATTAAAGAGGCTGTGGATGCTGCTGATAAGGCCGCGACTAAGGGACGTTCCCCAGATCATGCGGTTAAGTTCGCTCGTGGTATCACTGGCGATGATATGATTGAGATAAATGCCGATGCTGTTCATAAGCTTTACGAGGGCAGGTTCGATGAGAAATACAGCCCCGAGGGATGGACTACTCGGTTGGATTCCCAATCTAAAGGAGCAGCTGGCTCAATCTGCTATAGACGGTGGGCCGATAAGGGTTCGTGCTGACGAATACTTTGGTCGTGGTACCAAGGATGTTCATAAGCTGTTGGAAGATGATATCCGCCGTGACCTGATGGAATAACTAAGAACCAAGCCAAGGAGCATGCTCCGAAGGAGGAAGTACCAAGGGCAGAGATAAGGCCAGAGGAAGGCTTTTGGTCAGTCTATCAGGACGGACAACGGGTTAAGACCTTTCTAACAAGGTCTGCCGCCGAGCAACATATGGATCTGATCGCTCCAGAGCAGACGCTTTGAGGGAGAGGCTGCGTAGGGCGGCCGGGATAGATCAGGTCGAGTACGACCTTGCAGCAAGGAGATGTGGTAGATATTGTACCATCCCCTGTTGGTGGTAGGTTGGTATTTAAGCTACCAAAGGCTATTATGGATCGTATTCTAAAGCTAAGGAGGGAATCGAGAAAGCCCGACAAGATCGTCAGTTTAATAAGGCCGAGAAAAGGGTTAGAGAGGAGCGTGCGCCGGAGTGGCAGGAAAGATTTGATGAGCAGATGTCACAGGTTGCTGAGGATATGCAAGACAATCCTCAGTATAAGATTAAGCAATTGTTTGACGATACGAAGATTGGCCCTGCTGGAGACGAGAACGTAGGATCGATCGTGGATCGCTTACCCCAGATGAGTGAAGGCTATTCCAAGGAACTGGATGGCCAAGAAAGGAGAGCATCAATGTAGAGGCTCTTGCTAATGCCTTAGGCTTGGAGGGCAGGAAGGAGCTAATCGATCACATCACAAACATGGAAGCGAGCAGAGGCAAGACCAGCCGGACGAGATTACTTCAATAGGGATGCTTGCTCCAAGAGGCCCGCGAGAGGATGCACCGTAAGTATGGTGATCCAGCCGAGGCTATATACGATGAGGCCATGGATCATGTTACGGACAATGGCACGTTCGGAATGGTATGGGAGCATCTGCTTGCTTCAGCTATGAAAGCCAATAAGCCTTGGACACAGACCAAAGAGGACCTTGTAATAACTGTTAAAGAAGATATGCGTGGGCGTCCCTTTACAAGAAGAGCAATGGAAGATACCCACAGGGAGATGGGTAAGGCACATCAGAGTCGATACGTGCAGGCCACTAAGGGAGATTGGGATGAACTGCTAATTCAGCAACAGCCTGATATGCTTACAACCATGTGCTTGCCCAGGAGGGTAAGCGATTAAATGCTAAGATCAAGAGAGCGACAGATTCGATAAGCGGTTTGGCAAGGGCAAGGTAATTGAGGGCGTCGCTGTGGAGCACACCGACCGTATTCACGATATTATGGCACGGACCGGCTCAGATGTTAAGCGTGGCCCTGGAGCAATGAAGGATCTGTATGATGCGGTAGATAGACATAATACTACTAGGACAGGAAAGGGCGGGTTCTCTGAGGGCCTTAGAGGATTCTGGGAAGAACATGCTGATAAGGGCATGGCTGTAGCAGATGCTCACTACGAAAACGACAGTATGCCTAATATGGTTGTCTACAATAAGCTATTCGATCCACAGTGGGTTAAGCTTCCAAAGGATATGACCTTTGGAGAATGGGAAGCATAGCCGATACCAAGAAGTCTATTGCTAAGTGGGGATCGAGGTTTCCTATATTGATCAAATGGGTAGGCGGATAGCACATGAGGAGCTTATTAAACAGATCACTGATGATATCGATTTCTTTATTGACAAGGGAGCGCCAGTTGTAAAGTATGATAAACTTGGCATAGCGAAGGATGCCAAGCCTAGCAACCTTAGGCTTATGTGGACTGCGTTGCGGCAGCTAGAGCCTATCGTCCTTCGTATGTTGGTAGGTACGATCCTAACGCCCCATTCATAAGGGCGTTCCATAAGCTAGTGAGTGCGGCCAATGATGCCAGAGTCTTGGAGACAGAATACGGTCGTCGAATCAATCAGTTAGCTGAGCTCTCCAGTAAATTTACTGAAGGGAATAAGATGACGGATGTCATCGAAAACAAGACATTATATGAACCAAGGACTTTGATTAAGGACGAACACGGTAAATACTAGTTCCTCCTGTTGGTAGTGCCTTCAGAATATGACTGTACATAATCTACTACCTTAATGTTGAACGTGGGATTGAAAAGTGGCCGGAGAGCGGCCGCTGGCTATGGTACTACTCCAGAACTACTTATGGACTATATCCATACTCACGCAACTAAGGAACATTGGAACTATGTTGAAGGTGTGTGGAAGGTATTCGAAGATATCAAGAAGGCAGAGGATGCGCGTGATTTAAGATTGCAGGGGTTACTATTCAGAGGAATTTGGACTGCCAATAGACACTCCATTCGGCACAATTCGTGGAAAGTATTATCCAGTCATACATGACCGTGCAGATCCATTCTTTGATATTAAGCCTGGAGGCTAACAGATTTGGCAATCAGGGCCAGGGCTGCTGATGGTTGGACGAAAGAGAGGACTGTCCATGATGGACCGCTCAGCCTAGATATTGCAGATCTACAAGGCCACCTAGGCAGAAGGGTCAGGTCCTTAGGAGTTAAGGAAGCTGTTATAGAATTTGGTAACATAATATATGATAGGAACTTTCAACAGGCTTTCGTTAAGGCATTTGGCAAGACCACTATGGATATGTGGGAGCCATTCCTTAAAGACGTGTGGCTGATCAACCTGGCTGGGAGTCGGCAACAGTCCAAGGGTTCGGTAAGTATTTTGATGCTATCAGACGTGGCTCGGTACAAGCAGCAGCTGGTTTGGGTATTAAGATCTTGGGCAAGCATACGCCTACTGCCTTTATCCACGCTATAGGCGAGGTTGGGGCATGGAGGTTTAGTGGAAGCCTTGGCACATGTTACTGTCAATAACAAGATAACAAGGGACCAGAACCGAGACTTCATTTATGGTAAGACCATGATTGCTGGCCAGGAGCATAACGGATCAGCTGAGATAAAGGTCGTGCGCATCACTGGTACGAGACAACACAAGGTGGTGTTGAGTCTATAATGAGCAAGCCACCGTCTGCCTTTGAGGCCAGGAAGTATGGGTTGCCTACCAATGTGTCTGTATGGAGGGTAATGAAGCAAGAGCTAATCGAGCGTGGTGCCTATGCAATCAAACAGCTGATATGAAGATCGCTGAGGCCGTCTACTATGCGAAGTATGCGCATGTTCACGAAGAGCTTACGCCTACTGGAATGAGCCCTGGGGAGATACACCTCAGAGGCACATCGGCCTAGCAGAATTTTCGGTTCGTACGTGCATTAGGCTCCACGGCCATTACTAGTAGGTCGTCCATACTTTCGACAGGCAGCATGGTATTGGCGTGGTTTGACAGCATTCATGGGATTCTTTAATAGCACTCAAGCAAGGTTAGAGACTGCTATCTTTAGAAGTAAGGATGCGTTCAGGGAGTATTCACAGACCGGCGATGGTAAAGGCAATGTTGCAAGAGCAGAGAGGCAGCTGCGAGTACTATGTTGCATTACTTTGTCATGACCGCTGCTGTTGAGCAGGTAGTTGAGAGCTTCTTTCATGAAGATGAAAGTCCAGCTTGGTGGAAGTGGGGGGTTAAGCCGTTCGCGCATATAGGTTCTCAGATGTTTCCGGCCGCAAAGAGCATATATACTGCGATGGGTGGGGATCTGGATTCAATCCTGGCATGACCATTGTGGATACTGGGCTAGATAAGCTTGAGAAGCTGGCACAGAATCTTAGTGATCCTCGAAGTTCAGGACTCCAAGGGGCCAGGTTCAGTTGGTCGGTAATGCATTGGATGTGCTGGCGGCAACTAGAGCTGTTGGTAATTTCAAACCTCAAGATAGCTCAGGCTATGCTTAATGTAATGTATGTGGTTGAGATACCAAACGATGTGCAGGATGCCTTCAATCTGTGGACCCGCGGTACCGTGCGTGCACCTAAGCATAGAAGAAGGCGCACGTGGATCAGTGAAATGGGAGGACACTAATGAAAGTAGTCATCAGTAGTGGACATGGAAAGTAGTATCCGTGGAGCAGAAGGCCCAGAGCCATGGGGGCTAGATGAAGTCGATGAAGCCCGAAGGGTGGTTGATGGGAGCTGCGGACATCATGGAAGACCTAGGTGTTAGCGTCACTGTCTTCCACGATGATGTAAGCGATGACCAGGATGAGAATCTCAAGAGGATTGTGGACTTCCATAACAATCAAGGCGCCCATGATTTGGATGTGAGTGTCCACTTCAATTCTGCTACATTCAATGGGTCTAACCAGACTAGCAATCCCGTGGGTTGCGAGGTATTTTTATACTTCGGACAGTGGCGAAGATTGGGCCACCGCCTTCGTCAACGAAATGTGCAAGGCCAGTGGATTGATTAATCGAGGGCCTAAAGAAACTGGGAACCTATACTTCCTTAACAAGACAGCTGAGACAGCGGTCCTGTTGGAGGTTTGCTTTGTAAACTCCAAGGCCGATGTCGAGATATATCATGAGAAGCTCGAAGAGATATGTAAAGCCATAGCACAGGTGATCGTCGGTGAAGAACTCCCGGGTATACCAGATAGACCAGATCAACCGGAGCCAGACGAAGATGTCTTATTCACAGCTACTGGTACGTCTTCAACATTCGGAGGGCCAGACGATACTGGTGTCTCACCAAGTGAGGGACTGGCATTTATCTATGAGTTCGATGAAGCTCCCTATCTATTCCTTCCTTTACCAGCCCTCGGGTACCTCCGGTCTTGCCCGCAGATTGGACCCTGGTGTCTTCTATCTTGCCTGTCGGTGGGACTATGATGTTACATCGAAGGACATGCTAAGAAGAATCTGGACAGATGGCTAAGGTCACAGCTAAGAAAACAGGGATAACGAGGTTGGCACATCCTGCTGATTGGGGACCGCATGAGCAAGAGACTGGACGAGCGGCTGATCTAAGCCCTGCACTGATGGAGAGCTTAGGTATAGGTACCGACGATATTGTCGAGGTAATTTACCCATGGCTGGAATAAAGCGAGAATGGATTTGGGCAATCGTAAGCCTAATCATAGCAATAGTGCTAGCTTACGTTCTAGTGAGCCTGGCTCATGATGCCCAATCCCAAGTAAATGTATGTGTGACCCCAGAGCAACGGGATCATATCCGAGGGGTAATGCTTACGGCGATTGATAGAGCGCTTGATGAACAGGTGGGTAAGCTATTTGCAAACTGGGTGATTGATGGCACTGGTCAACCCAAGCGAGCACAGACTGGGACGAACAATGCTATTAAGGCACACATACTATATCTAGGGCTAGTGTCTTGGCCTGGGACCCACATGAATGTACCGCTAGCTTCCAGCTTCAATCAGCTGAGGTTAGGCCTTGGCGTTAAGGAGCCGTGAACATTCTGAGTCCGGTCTTGGGATCAATGTGGACTGCTTTGATTAGCTGTGACTGCTCCATCAGGCCAAGTATGGATCGAACGGTATTAGCAGACGCTCGTTGACTTGCAAACTGATTAACCAAATGTTCGCTTACCCCACGTGGGTGCTGCTTAACAAAGTAAACAATCTCGTCCATGATCCTGCTGTCAGGTGCAATAGCCCCGGTCTGGAATATAGCTGGCATCCGGGACTCTGCTTCAAGCAGCCAGCCCATTGCCTTATTGAAGTCTTCAACATCTAGCTTCATGCTGTCGCCTCGATCAACGCAAGCGATCATGGCCAGCTTCAACAGATGGGCGAACCGTCTGGTATTGTAGTGCCTGAGCTTGGGGTGAGTTGGCTCAGGTGTCATCTTGAGAAGTTTCCAATCGTTCATTGCCTTAGCGAACCTGTCGGAGTAGTCGAACTGGCCCTCCAAGGTCCAGATTAGTTTAAGGTCGTGGATCAAGTCCTTGGGCTTGGCTGGGCGTGGGGTATTGAACACGTCAATGAATGGGCGGTCATCAGCATAGACCATGATGACCCTTGACATCAGGCCTTGGTCCCAGACGTAGTCCTTGAGTGTATGGATTAGGTTTGATGGCGTGGACCCTGAGAGGATGTTAAGCTGTGGCCTTACAATCTCAATGCGCAGATTGTTCATCCTCCGGCCTTCGGAGTAAGGGTTCACGTCGTAGAACTCAACCAAGGCCGCGACAAGCCCGGAGTCGTACTCATGCATAAAGGCACTAAGCTCATCGGCAACTATGACGAGAGAGTTATATTCAATGGGAGCATAGGGTATGTTGGCGATGAACCGCTTAGCCTCCTTCATGTAATCGGACAACGCAGCCCTTGTCATTGACGTGCCACCCCAATGCACATCGGGTAAGGCCTCACGTACCACGTTGGCGGCGGCGGTGATGGCCCTGCTCTTGCCTATACCTGGGTGGCCGATCAGGAATGTGTATATGTTTGGGTACAAGGCCGAGCCTGTATCCACCCACACCTTCTGCTCGAGTGCAGCCGCTATCATTGTGATAGCCGCCCACTTCCTATAGATTACAGCCGACTCTAAGTTGACTGTGTGCTCAACGAATGACTCGATCCAAGATGTCAACCTCCTTCGCCCGGGTCCGTTTATCATTGGGCTTGTATTCTTTAAGCCCGTTGGGGTTATCCTTGGAGAACTTGCTCCAGTTCCATCCGGTTTGACAGCCATATGGGATCGTCAATGTTCTGCCGTGTTGAAGAGGAAGCTCGTTGTGAAGTAGCTTAGTAATCTGTGGGATGATTTCATCTTCCTTCTCCTGCGGGTATTGGACCGTGATTGAGTCGTGAGTTTCTAAGAGCAGTTCGCATATGTAAGCGGAGTGAACTCGTAACATACCTTGCTTGACTATGTCTGATAGGGAGCCTTGAGGATCGTAAGCAATCGCATCACGCAAGGCCTTAGGCGAGTCAAAGTCGTCAAGGAAATGACGAAGCCTACCACTAAGTGAGAGGAGTTTCTGATGTGATCTTATCTGGTGTTCCACCCACGAATGCCACATCTGATGGGCGGGGAATAGCTTGAAGTATTTGGATTGGAACTCCATCACCACGCGAGGTCAATTTTAGATTGCTCTCCAAGGGTGTCTGGTTTGCCTCCATAGTTAGAGCCATGCCCAAGCTTCTTGCACATGAAACGGTAAGAGTAATCTCTATAGTACGGGCGTTCGGCGATACTTCTCTATCTCGGTGAGTGTCACCGGTCCAATGAAGTTCCGGCCAGCATAGTTTAGCGACAGTTGTGTGGAGAGTCTTCTCGCTCACAGGCATCAAGATAACCCCCTCGCTTGAAGAGGTTCCATTCGATGGCTCCGACGACACGGGACTCTCCTTGCTCTGCATCAAAGTTGGCCATCTTCATACCGGGATCGGCAATGAACATGGAGCGAAGGCCTTCTTCAATATTCTGTAGGTTGCCACCGGTTCCAAACTCTGAGATGCTAGAGGAGAAAGCGGCCAGTGGTGGTGCCTGCTATGTTGAGCGAGCTTCGAATGCGGCCATCATGGTCGATCTTGGTTTGAAGAACTTGTAAGCGTTTGCCCATCTCACGGAGTTCGATCATGTGCTTAACGACTTGGGTTGCGATAGGATACTTCTCAAGCTTTTCAAGGGCTGCTCGATTGACTGTGACCTTGCCCTCTTTGGTACGTTCCTCAGGGATACGGAAGACATCATAGAATAGATAGCGAAAGGCAGTCAGGGGCTACGCCAGTTGAAGCCAGCATAGTCACAGCCTTCACGAACTATACGCTCGAGGTTATCCTCAAGCTTTTCGATGGCATCTTTGTATTGCATGATAAGGACCATGCGTTGGCCTTCGTCTACTCGGACCCCACGCATACGCATGTCTAAGACCGGGGCTTGTAAGGCCAAGGAGAAGTCGTAGGTCCTGGTCGTGTGCTTATCTAGCTGTAGGAGTAGGACATCGAGGATCCTCATAGGTAAGGCAACAGTCAAGGCCATTGTAGACCCACTCTCGCTCTTGAGCATTGATGGACTTAGGAGTGAGCTTGGCTGTGTTGATTACTCGCATCACATACCTCTAAGCATTCCCTAACCTTCCGGCGCCTATTATGTGCATCAATAGCACCAGCTTCCCATTGAGCCTCGAGCCACCTTAGGATATCTTTCTGCATGTTCACTAGCCTCCCATCTCAATTCATAGTCTCTCTGAGAAATACCTCGGTAGTATTCCATTCTTATCCTTACAGTACGACCACCTAAGATATCTCTAATCGCTTCCAACTTTGGTTTATCACCCATCATTCCACCTACAAACAATACTACAGGACTTGGGTCCATCTCCATATTCTTATTGGGCCCGCACCAGTAGTCGCCAGTTCGTAGGAAGTGTTGCAAGAGATTCTTTTGCCATTTATTAGGCGTCCACATATCAGTCGTCCCTCTTGAACTTGGTTGCCTTGCTTTCCCTCATCTGTTTCCATGCTCCCTCGTCTGTGTATAGACTACCAAGAAAGCCTAATCCTTTGAGGCTTTCCGGCTGCAACGCGTGATGAAGTAACATAGTATCATGGTCAGCATTCCTTACTCTCTATTCCCCAAGCTCTCCAGAGGAACCCGATATCGTAGAGTCCATTCTGGAAAATCTTAGGGACTGGTCTTGTGAGAATGTCTTTAACAACCGCCCATACCTTACGCTCAATAGCCAGAGATGGCCAATAAGATCGCCCTGCTCGCTCAAGTCCAACTCCAGGTATGACGATAGCAAGGTCTTCTCTTGGAGCGAACCCGATACAGGTAATTGCAGAACCTGATGTTTCAATGTCAACAGCAAGTCTCTCGCACCCACTGATGTACTGTCGGTCGAACTCATATATATCCTCCAGGGTGGGATTAATCCATATGTGACGTTCTGGTAAGCGAATGTCTGGGTAACTCCGACTCCCTGCGTGCCTTACGTAAGTCGAGGACAACGATAGGCCGTAAGGAATACTGTCGGAAGATGGCAGCGGGGTGATAGGTTGGTAGAACCTTAAGGCCAGTCAAGGTGTGGGTTGAAAGCTGAACCGTCCCTCGTAGTTTGGATATGGATGTCTTACCCAATAAGGCCCACATCGCTGTGTTACCCATGGCCACGGTCACGTTAGGGTTAGCCTCCTCGAGTTCATCTGCTAAGCGTTCGAGTTCGGGTTGGTATTTCTTATCGATATATCCGTGCTTGCTGTGGGCTGGATAGTCAGGGATACCGAACTCTTTGTTGGTACAGAATGCTTCAAATGCGATTGGATGGTGGACGAAGATTGAATACATTAGTGACAAGGCAATCACCCCTGCGGATACCGGCCTTGTCCAAAAGCTTATTGAGTTCCCATCCAGCAGCGCCTGCGAAAGCCCGATGCTCCCGCTCCTCGGTTTCGCCCCAAGCTTCACCTATCAGAGCAATGTCCGTCATAATAATCTCCGAAAGTACGGGGGTGCCGACTCAAAGCACTCCGCCTTTGCTGACCTCCCCAGGGGGTCTGCCATGACGGAACGAGGGAGGCCAGCTAGTGGTTATTCGTCGTTGTAGGGAGCGGTCTTGTCGATGTTAGCAAACGTCGACGTACCATCGTCCGAAGATACGTGCTTGAGATGCACCAGAAGGGAAACGTCCGGGTGCCATACCTGCACGCTGCATGGTAGTAAGCTCCTCGCCATCCTCTTCTTGAGGAATGCCAAGGTGATCGAGGAACATCTTATACCGCCACAAGGAGTCAGGGGTAATGTAGATGGTGTGACGGATGGTCTTGGAGCTAAGCTGTGTGACTTCACCTGAGGGCTTGGTCAGACATGCCTGGAGTGCATCCATGTCCACATCCAAGGGCTCGTCCTCACCGTTGACTGCGGGCTTGACAAGGCCAACGGTGTACTCGTGATAGCGTGTGCCCTTCTTCGTGGACTTGTCTTCGCGGAACTGGCCGATGACTTGAGCTACGTATGTGCCTTGGGGCGGGGCTTGGGCCTTCGATTTCACTTGAGGGCATGTCCAGAATGTCTGTGATTGTGTCTCGCTTCTTTGCCATGAATGTCTCCCCCTGTTTTAAGGGGTGTCTGCTAGGCAGTTTGGTTTCATCTGGTATTGTTGCCATTCACTTTCCTGTTGTTACAAGTTTGACAGCCCGCATTGCAGCATCCTCGTAGTGCGTTTGGGCCAAGGCCGCAAGGCGAGGATCGAGTCCCTTATGAGACTCGACTAGATCGATTAGCTCAGCGGTCATGAACTTGACCTTGTCAACCAAGTCGTCGCTTGATGGGTTGAACGCTCGGCGGACTCGTTGTTCTCCTAGCGTCAGGCCTTCCTTCATCCTGTTTCTCCTTTCCTGGTGGTGGACGTGGACCTTAAGAGAACTCAGCTAGCCAGTCTCGATGGGATAAGATGGTTCCATCTCGAATGGCTTGGGGTTAGCTAAGTCGATAAGCTGTGTGGATGTGGTCTGCATCATACGCTTTGTCCTTGCGATTGGTGCGCAGAACCACTGACGAGAAGTACTGTGGTATCTTAGGCGAGAGCTTCGGCCCACGCCTTGAGGGGAAGCCCTTTAACTGTGCCATCTGGTTGGGTCTGATAGACCACATGGGCGATGACGATGACGTTGGTCTTGTAGTTATCATCGGTTATGTTAGCTAGGTTATTCTCTACCGAGTCTTGCGCATCGCCATAGGCTGCACGGATATCATACTTCTTTGAGGTAGTGATCTTCTCCTCGGAAGTCATAGGCCGCATCGCACAAGCGAGAGAGGGAGTCGATGACAAGGATGCAGTCAGACCCCCACTCTGCGGGACGGCCAAGGTCTACGCCCTCATACTTCCATCGCTCCATCATACGGACAGCGGTGGGGTAGGCTGTTGGTGAACTGACAATGGGCGCACCGGTAACCGGGTCAGGTATTCGCTCTTGTCCCGTAGGGTACTGGTACTCCACATTCTTAATAAGGTCTGGACAGTCTCTAAGGATGAAGTATTTAAGGACATCCAACAGATTGTCCATGTCAATGATACGCAGCTTGTATCCTGCTTTAACAAGCGAAATGAGAGAGCCTGTCTTTCCACTTTTACTGTCTCCTATTAGTAGGACTTTGTGTACTCATTGCTCTGGTGTTGGTCTAGCGTCGGCATATGCTATCTCCGTGAATAGGGGTATCTTGTCCCCGACCTTGACTGTATGTTGAAGTCCCCAATGTGCATAGTGATGTGTGCTTTCTTGCCTAAGCTAAAGCCTATTGTACCTAAGGGACCGACTTGATCTACCTCGAACTCGCCAAGGAAGATCTTCATCTTGTTCTGAGTGGGTTCCATATCGGCTGCTCTTTGAAGTCGGCCTTGATAAACTTCTCTCGTACGTTTGGGGACTTGGAACAGATATCACGGAACTTACAGCCGCCATACTTATCACAGGCGGTATCATTCATAGGCCAGTAACCATTGGTAGCATAGCTCTTGGCCGTGAAGCAAGCCAGTGCTGGAGGTCGAAGAGCCACTCCTCGATCTCACCTTCGGTGCGGTAGGTCATGCCCTCGGTGAAGCGGGTATCCTCCATCATGATCTGGCCTGAGCGAACGATGCCACCCCTTGATTGGGGTATCGAAGATGACACTGGATGCGAATGTGTATAGGGTCATCTGATTGTGTGGATGGAACTGGCCCCAATACCAATCGCTTGGTGTGGTTGTGGTGGTCTTGTAGTCCATAAAGAACTCAGTACCATTGAACTCAACCATCCTATCGATGTGACCACACAAGAGATAGGGTTGCTCTGGAATAGGACCGTAGTCAAGCTCAAGCCTGAATGATAGCTCAACTGCTGGTGTTCCATCCGAACGCTTGACTGTTACACAGGGATCATCCTTGTATTTATCGAGGTACCGGATCACGGACCGGACTAGGAATGTTCTGTTCTTCCACTTGTTCTCCGGCCTCCAGTCGTCGGTACGAAGTAGGAAGATCTTTGAGAGTGAGGTACAGGGCTTCATCGTGTTCGATTTCATCTGCGATTAGTAGTTGGTAGTCGTGCATAGCCTGATGAAACTCTGCTCCAAACCTTAGGTTCACGTCCTCCTCATTGGATGTATAACCTACGATCATCTTGTAGTAGTACAGACGAGGGCATCGCTTGATTAGTTCGAGAGATGTAGAGTCCCATGCGAACTGGATGTTGGTGCCTGGAAGGAATGGGCTTTCTTCTTCTTCTGACTCATCGATATATTCAGCCTCACTCATCAGAACCTCCTCTTCAAGGTCGATGTCTTTGGCTTGGGTGCTCGCATTGATGAACCTGGCTAGGACTGCTTGGACTTTCTCTGATGATTCTGCTTCACGCTTAGGCTTGGATACCTGCATCCCACATTGCTAGCTGTTTCGCTGATGTATGTTATGATGTTGTTGATGTCATCTGTTGAGTAGTCTGCCGCTCTCATGTCCATTGAGTTTGTCTAGTTCCTTAGTCAGTGTTGTTCCATTGCCTCTCGATATTTGATGTATTCTCTGACCACTTCACGCAGTTGTTCTGTGTGTACCCAGAAGAAAGGGTAACGATCCTTAAACCATTCTACATCGAGTGAGCGTACAAGTTTTTAAAGGTCACCGCTAGTATCGGTTCCGATACCGTCCGCATCTTTATGCGCACGAGCCACAGCTCGTCCTCATTTTCTGGCCAAGCCATTCATGATAAGCTGCTCTCGAGCTCGGGATCTTTGGCCTCTACCCTTGCCCGATACAGATGTTGTTGAAGGATCTTGCGGTTGTCTGTAATTATACAGATGCCGACTCGTTCCTCCAAGGCTTGCAACGCCAAAGTTCTAGCATCTTAGCCTCTCTCGCCAAAAATTTTGCGCTGGCGAAAAGTGAGACCCATGCCTAAAGTTGGCTTGTAGGCCTTCTTCTTAACCTTCGTGCTCCTTCTCTGGGCTTAGGGGTGGTTTCTTCATTATATCCACGCCGTGGCTGCTTCTTCTGCTCGATGATGCGTTCGACGATCGCCTTGAGAGGATTGATTGAGGCCATTAGAATCTCCTCTTCATGATGCATTTACAGACTTGGTTGGTGTTATCTTGACCGATATAGGCTGGTAGGTCAAGAGACAAGCTCGGGCTGCAAGGGGCTTGTCAGATAGGGACTCAATCTCGAACTCCCTTGCGTCGATACGCTCGAGCCTGAGCCATGCACTGTCGTCGCCAAGCTTTCGGATGCGCATAGTGATTGATCGTAAACTGATCGGCCATACATGGGATGTTCGGCCATATCGGAGCCTTGTTGTCATTACGATCTATTCGCCTACGCGAATGTAGCGTAGCCGGAAGTGATGGGCATCCCTCGTACTTAGCGAACTTAATCCTGAATGCCTTTCGAGTCAGCGATTGCCTTCTCCATCAGGTCAAAGCAATCGCTGTATGCCAGGCGAGAATGCATTGGATTCACCATTGCAGTATCCTCGGTGGTTAATCTCGAACAACTCCTGCTTTGCTCGAGTTGTGATGACGTATTTAAGGTTCAGGTCCTGTTCCTCCTTGCTGAGGAGTTGCTTATCAAGGTGATAGACTGTATCCCACTCCATGCCCTTAGCCTTGTGGCCGGTTGATAGATGGATCGTGCCCTTCGGGCAAAGATGTGGTTGGCGTAGCTGATAGCTTGCTCTAGGGTATTTCCCCAAGTTGCAAAGACCTTCATGCACTCGGCCTTATCGTCTATAACCGAGGCGGGAGCGTTGGTCTTTTCTAACTGCTCGAGCATCCACCCTTCGATCTGAGCTCTTCGATAAGTGACTCCGGGGAGTCCCTCTGGGCTTCCGACTTATTGAGAAGTTTGATGATTTTAGGGCCGATATCAGAGCCTGCAACCTGACACGGACCTTGTGAGACAGCAAGGCAAATGCTGCCCGAAAGAGTGGAGCGTTATTTCTACAGATAATTGCTGCTCCCTCTGGTATACTTGCAGGATCGAGTGTCGGCAGAACATCATAAACTCCTCCTGTCTTGATCCATCGCATATGTGGCACATGCCAGTGGACGGCCTTGACGATATTCTCAGGGCAACGGAAGCTGTAGCTTAGGGGCATCTCCTTCCATCTTGAACTTGGTCTTGGAGCTTGTCTATCTCCACCAGTTTCCACCCCGGAAATGGTAAATTGCGCTTGCCATCTGTCTCCACACGCAACGCAACCGACCTTCGTGAGCTTGTCGAGCAATGCATGTTGAGCCGGATCAGAGGTCCTGTCTTCGTCGACGAGAACATTGGGAAATCTAGGAAATGAACCTCCGAACAATGCGGGCATGTATATTTGATCGTCAAAATCAACTGACCCTGCATAAGAAGCTTGGATTGAAGTGAGGAGGACATCATCGACGATTTCTTGCTCGAACGGCGTGAGCGGGGTTTCAAGGCGGGCCGAGAGGCCGTCTCCACGATCACATAGTCGCCGAGCGTGCGGGTATTTACTCCTCGGGAATGTGAAGCCAAGGCAGCTCGGCCATGCTGGTAGCTCCGAGGATGTCCATAAATGACTCTTGGACTGCCCTGCGGTCCTCCCCTGCCGGTATTTGGGACTTCGGTGTCGATATAAGCTTTTAAGGAGTTCGGATCCCTTTCTTGGGGTTTGTGTCTGCTTTGCCATTGCCATCTCTCCAGCACCTAAGGCCTCGTGGCGTTGCGTGAGTGTGTCGATCTTGACGATCGAAGGAATTGTTCCGTTTGCCTGTCGCTCCTCAGCTTCTTTTGACAACGGACTTGTTGAAAGCAAGATACAAGGTGGGTTCGCGAATGTGGGGACATGCCGCCTTCGAGCGTGGTGGTCTCTTTCCTCCCTCCTGCAAGGGCATTGATTAGCAAATTGTCGGCCGATTGACGAATACGATCATAGATACTGACTTGTTCATCTGTTGGCTTGGGTTTACTATCGGTTTGTGTCAACATTAGTTTAACTTTCCTTGAGCCAGGATGGTCATTTGATGTTGCATTTGCTTGATCTTCGTCAGACGCTGCGAGCCAAGCAAGAGCAAGTTTGTGATCTGTCATTTGCCTTACACAGGTGTGCCATCATTGCTGTCTCCCTCCTGGATGCTTTAGCCGTATTCGAGGATCCTTGCGCAGGTTTCGCCGCGAGTTGGGATTGACACGGGGTTCTCCTACTGCATCAGCGATTACATTGTGGAGTCCATTCGGGTGAGATATCGGCAAAGGCCGAAGATGAAGAAGGTTGGGTCTTGGGTACATACGCAAGCCGATGGATGGCGGGCTGCGCATTACGCCAGTGTCAGTAAATCTACATAGCATGGAGCCTCCTATAGCATTCTAGTAGCTGTTCATGTACTAGCTTAAGGTTCTCCTTGGCCTTTTCTTCTAAGGCGATCTCTTTAGGAGACAGCGGCTTTGACCAGCATAGTGACGAATTATCCCAGCACGGATCTTGCCTTCATCTCAGGGGAGATATGGCCCAGGGCCTCTTCTCGAATAGTCCATCAGGTCGTTTCATAGTGAGCCATAAGGCTCACCATCAGGCACATTAGGATATACATTAAGAGCCCCCGACTATTGGCTCCTTGCCAGCCATGGTACATGCCAGTAATAGCCGAACAACACAGACAAGGAAGCCTATAGGCAAGGATCACGTCAATGCGCCGAACTCTGCGGTAGACCGGCACATTGATGTAAGCCATGCAAGGTGGGCCCATGCTGAACCAAGATATTTTAGCATGAGCCCTTACTCCTTACGCTACGTTACGCTTACGACGACGCCAAGCGAAACCAAGTAGGGTTCCACATGCAGCGACTAGGCCGGGAATACCAGCACCGACCGAAGGGCCGGGGACAGCAGCCGCGTTCGGGACAATGAAGAACGAGTCAGGACCATCGTTTGCGTTTTGGAGGTTTGCAAAGAAGATCAGCTGATCGCCAACATGGATGTCCGTGCCGAGGGTGATATTGAAGTCACCCAAGGTATAGTCGGGGAAGCCAGTGCCGTTGTTCTGTGTTGGCACTAGGGTAGGAGTTGTGAAGGCCGACAAGACCGTGTGAGTCGTTAGGTTTAGGAGGAAGAACGACTGTAGAGTCTCGTGGGCTATTGGTGTCGTTAACGTCAACAACCAATGGAGAAGGTTGAGTGTGGGGATCGCCGGTTGCGAGCAAAAGTAGGCTCGCAGGGAACGATCCGTCGTAGCCGATACCAACAGTGTTGGCACCAGGATTGCCTCCAACCCAAGATGTTGCTTTTGAGAAGAAGATTTCACTGGTCTGGTTACCGGCGTTCTTGAAGTTAGTATACCCAAAGTCAGCAGCTTGCTGAGGTTGGTTATCACCGCAGATAACACACTGGATATTCTGCAGGTTGGTTGCCTCCGGGGACCACCGGAGTCAATACAGCAGTTATCAACCCCGGTGGTAGACCATTGGACACCACCGAGGGTAACAAAGTCAGCCGAAGCCGGGACGGCCAAGGAGCTAGCAAGCATAGTCGTAGATAGCAATAGTTTACGCATGTTTGTTCCTCATTTGGGGGAAGATGAAGTAGCTTTTATTTGCTTCTGGACCCTCCTCTTGGTTATCCATCCACCCTAGAACCTTCGGTCCTTCATCTTGGGCATAAGCCTCGAGATGATGGGACATGCTAACTGTGGCCCCCGCAGGGAGTGGGGCTGTGCCTGTATCGTTGCATTCGTAATGATCCGGATGATCTTAGTGGAATGCCCCTCGATTAGAGTCAATTGGCTTGGTTGTGGAAGCCATTCTGATTGATATCCGAGCCATCGAATACCGATCATCCAGAGGCCAAGTCAGATATGGATAAGCCCTATGCCCAGATGTTGGAATGATCCACCAATAGCCATCATCGCAGGCCCCACAGTTTCTGCCATGTAGGCTTCGCCATGATCTAGCCCTTGCCTTGCACCTTCACAGAGAGGACAATGGATACGAGAGGCAACGTCAAAGGCTGGCTCGCCTGCCTCTAACCTTAGTGTAGGGATTAGGTGGGTCATCACAGTTGATCCCTTACGTTTGATCCTGTACCCAACAATGTGGAAGTTCTTGGGAGGTTGTGTTTAGCTTTGATGTGATCCCGTAGTGATCCCTTTACTAGATACCACTTATCACACATCGGGCATTTGAAGCTTTGTCCACCCATGTTCTACCTCAATGGAGCCTGACAAGCTGTGAGGAGTAGGGCTAGGCATATCAAGCCCATCTTGCGCAAAATCTCGCGTGCATTTATTCTCTGCGCAGGCGTGAACTTAAGCTTTTCCTTTGGACGACGTACCATCGCCGGATCGTAGGTGACCTCTCTCGATTTGGAATTGGGTTGGATCACCTTTGTCTCCGATTTGAGACGTTGCATTTCTAGACCTGGCGAGGATAAGGAGTTTTATTAAAGACCAACGACATCATTTGGCACCTTTACGGTATGAGATTGGTGGCCGTTGATACGTGGAAAGCTCGGCGTAGATGTTATCTGCGTCAGACCAGATCGAGAATGCCCAAGGTGGCTTAAATGCGCGCCCATCTCTCCTGTCGAAGCGCAGCAACTAGCTCCTTCAAACGATCAATCTCATTCAGATGCTGGAGAGCCTTCTCCGCATCTTTGGCGAATGCGGATATTCAGACCGCTCGATCTCGATGCGCAACTCATGCCTTCAATCGCGATGCCCGCGCGATGCGATGAGCGTGCCAATGCTTGTTGTCGGCTTTCCAGCCGCTCAATCTCGGCCTGCATCCGTTCCATTCGCTCGATACGGTCGATTACCTTCTCGGCTTGATTGTCGGCACCCATCAGAACCGCCGCCTCCACGATGCCCTGGGCGGCTCGTTCATCATCTTCGTCCTGTTTCTGGATCGTGGTAGAACCACCGATGGAGGTCCCAATCAAAGAACCAACTTGTGTTGATCCTTTCGTGGTGAATAAAAGCTTGGTAGCATTTGCCGATGACGACAAGAGTATCGCGAACACCAGCAGGACAGCTTCTCGGGGTGCTTCGAGATGTGATATATGAGCTTTCCTTACCATCTTTACCAACCTCGACCTCTAAGTCGTCAGTAAACTTGGTTATTCGGTAGGCATCTTCGATGCGTTTTGCATTGTAAAGACTCATGGCTTCCTCCATGTATCAGGTGGAAGTATCTCGACCACTCCATCTTTACGTGTGTAGGTCGATTTGAGCTTGCCTTCATGCAGAGCCAGTTGGATCATCTTGGCAGCTTCTTCACGAGAAACTCCAAGCACAATCATTGTCTTTACGATTGCTTCATCGATCCCTATCATGGCTTTGGCCCTTGAGTTACGGCCTTGGGCATCTGCTCTGGGACTTGTTGAGCTTCTGACGAGGTAGATATTGGTTGAGCCGGTCCATCTCTTGCGACAAGGCACCGTATTCTTGCTCCGAACAAGGTCATCATTTCCTTAACACGTAAGGCTCGTAAGCGGCCTTCTTGGAAGACTTCTTTCCGCCATGCATCGTTGTTCGTTCGCATGTTGTTGCTGAGTCCTATCAACAACTGTACTTCGGTCGATATCAGCCATCCGTTCCTCCTAGCGATACGGTTGGATACTTGGTTTCGTACTTGAGCTGCCATTCGTTTGCTTGCTTCTTCATTTCCGGCAAGCTTTTGATTGCTTAATGGTTGCTCGATCCAGAACTTGCTAATGAAACCTTGACCAGCATCGGTCTTGCCTTCGACATGCCATCGGCCGTTGAGTGGCACTTTGTGGTTGGATCAACAGATCGGTTCCTGACCGGGGCGGGCACCGAGGATGCGATATGCTCGGGCTTCGTTGTCTTCGGCGATTGCCTTAAGCTCCTCGACGATTTGCTTAAGCGACATTGGAGTCTCGAAGTGGGCCGCTCCGCCAGTCATGAAACGGAGCGGCCCTATACAACCGAGGACAATGTGGAGCAAAACCCCGGTCGTATAAAATGTTATCTCTTTCTCTCCATTGTACCCTATAGTATACCACAAAAAGGACGAAATGTCAGCTTAAAGTTCGTCGTCCAGCAACGAAGTTTGTCTTCTCTTGGAAGAAACCAGCTGGTGAAGAATGAAAATGCGTCCGTACTAATTGATTCGAGCTTAAACACCTGTTTTGTGAAGCCTTGCGATTGCACAAAGAACGTTGCGGGAACCGATCGTGAACGCGGCGGAACGAATTGTGGCGAAATTGTGAAATGGAACGCAACGTGAACAAATGAGAACGGACCGGGAACAAAGGGAGAACAAACTCCAGACCGGTATGCGCTGGACGCATAGCAGCCATGCAATAATAACATATCGTTCTCGTTTTGTCTGTGCTAGAAATGGGTGCTTAGTCGAAATAGCCTAGTGGAGCAGGCAGATGAGGAAAGCAATAGCAGCAGTCAGGCAACCAGACTGGAACGGTAAGGCAGTCTATTACATGGTGGATGACCTAAATCAGCATATAGCTACAATGGTCTGGGATCATTTCTCCAGCCAGTTCCAATGCAATTATCATGCCCAAGACCAGTGGAACGAACAGGTCAGGCATTGGCAATACCTTATTGAGCAAGCACAGCCTGAGGGCTGGTTTCATTGGCCTTCGACTGACCCGGAGGCTTGCCATGACTGATCCAGCACAACAGACTAGGGCAATGTTCTCTTTGTCATGGCTGCGGTAGATGCAGCTAAGGACGAAGGCTTTACCCATGTGGATATCTCGGCCTTGTAGGGAGGCACGTTGTGTCCCTATATGGGCTGGGATAGCTACACTAAGGCAGTCGAAACCTTGTGGGAAGTTGGAGCTTTCACGGTTAAAGGCAATAAGATAGTCATTAGGAGGGGGAAATGACCATTGATTACGAGAAGATCCTAAGAGCATATATCAGGCATGTCATCGGGCATGAGAACACAGACTTCCTCTATGGCCCATGGTATCCTGAAGGACTGAATGAGGATGAGCTTGCTTGCCTTCTCCAAGCCCATAAGGATGTGGATAAGGAGGACATGTCATGACTTTCTATTGTGCAGAGAAGGCTAAAGGCCATGATTGTGGTGCTAAAGCAACCCTTGGCATTCCACAATGCCATTACTGCTATGAGTATCAGCGAGGTTATGTCGAGCCTACTAGCCCATTGCCTTGCATTGAGTTCGATAACTGCTTAGCTATGCCTTATGACCATGTAATGCCAGTCATGAAGAAGGCATTGTTAGAAAGGTGACTACCTTTGGCCTCTACGGAGGCCCTTGGTAGCTACCCGGTAAGTAGCTAAATCCTAGGACTAGCAATGAGCACTTGGATTACCGGCCATTAAGCTCAGGATAGCCTAGACTAAACCCAGCCATTATGGAGAATTAAGATGGCTACAACTGAAGTTGAAACCGAAGTTGCTTGAGGAGCGTGATCCCGGCACTATCTTCAAGGTGCCTGTTGTTAAGGGCAAGACTTACCTTGAAGTTAAGTCCTGGCATCCTGCCGGACCATGTGTACCATGAAGCCCTGCTATTGGGCCTCAAGACCCTGCTCAATCGTGGGCAGACCAAGATCACCAAAGAGGCTTTCCCCGAGCCAGAGAAGCTTCGTGCTGAGGCTATGGAGAAGGCTGAGGAGACGCTCGAGAATATGTATTCGGGCAAGATCAGGGTTGCTGGCGGTAAGGCCAGTGGCAAGGTTCCAGGTGTGGTTATGACCGAGGCCCGCAGGATTGCTAGGGCATTGGTGAAGGAAGAACTCAAGCGGAGTGGCGTAAGTGGGCTCTCTGGTTGAGGCAAGCGTGATTACTGCTGCTGCCAATGGCCTCATCGCTTCACAGCCTGAGATCTTGGAGCAGGCTACTGAGGAGATCGAGCGTAGGGCCAAGACCAAGATCAAGATCGACATCAGTTCGATCCAGATCAGCCCCAAGAAGCTCAAGGCTGCCGAAGCAAAGCAGGCAGAGAAGGTCTTGTCGGCTGCAAAGACTGGCAAGATTGCGACTAGGGCACGTCCTAGCGTGAACTAAGCGTAAACGGAGGCCCCTTAAGTGGGGCCTCCACAATCCCTGAAACAGATTGAGGAATGTCATGTCTACAATGGTGGAGAGTGAAATGAAGGAGTTCTTCCAGCGGGTTATCGACAGTGTTGCTGAACTGTCATCCCAAGCGGCCCGTGTCGAGGGACTGGTGCAACAGGTCCAAGAGTTGACCAGTAGGGTTAACCAGTTCGAGCTGGATAACCGTACACTCTATGTCTCCAGGTCAACGAGGCTAACTACAAGGTGCAGGAGACTCAGGGTCAGCTTGCTGCTACCCAGAGCCATCTGGATCAAGAAAAGGCAGTAACTCAGGCCTTGCGAGATACTATCACTCAACGTGATGCTGGGGTTGTTCAACTTGAACAGTCCTTTCGGAATGAACAAGACTTTCGCAAGATCGCAGAGTCTGAGCGTGACGATGCCCGAGCCAGGGGTGGCTGAACTCGAGCGAGACTTGCAAGGAGCCAATCAGTACGGTAACGACATGGCTACCGATCGTGACCAGTGGCGTAGCAAGGCCAGTGAGCTTGAGGCGACGAATGCTAGCCCTCAAGCAGCAGATTGGACAGATTCAGTCCGTCCTCAACTCCCTTGCGTATCGTCTCTGGCGATCGTTGCCACAGGCTAAGGCATACCGTAAGCTTCATCGCAGCTATATGGAGGTAGGCGATGTCTCCAGTTCTAGGCGTTCAAATACTCGCAGTAACCAAACCTAAGGCCACACAGCTCATGTTTGTGCTTGGTGTGAGAAGTCTATCCCCTCAAGGTAAGGTACACGTTAAGGTTGCTTTTGAAGGGATAGGCGGCAGGATAAGGATAATCCTGTAGTTAACAGTGATCGTATCTGCGTAGAGTGTTGGACTAAGTAGCGAAACCCCGCTCATTAGCTTGAGCGGGGTTTCTTTAACCCTGACAATGTGGAGAGCAAGATGTCAGTCTTAGGATGGGATGAGCCATACCCACATGATGTGGTGAGGCTTCGTAACACAGCACACACAGCCAAGCACAGGGTCCATCTCTGTGCTGAATGCTTTAAGGATATCCAAATAGGCGAACAGTATATCTGCCAAGTCTATGTGGATCATGGCAAGATAGGGCAATACAAGGTTCATGTAGCTTGCCCCTTATAGCTTTGGTGTCCTTAAGTGGATTAAGGGGCTATGGTCATGAGACACACAATCTTAAAGAGGTGGCGAACCTTGGAGTGTTTTGTTATGAACATGCTAGCAATGGCTAAGCAAGCGTTCGAGAAGCAAGTTCCTAACCCTCGATCAGCCCATTACTATCTTCAACAGTTGATCTTAGCCTGTAGTATGGGCGAGATTACTGAGGAAGACTTAGTTGTGGGTATGGAGCAGATCAAGGCTTGGAACAAGGGGAGGAAGCGATGATGAGGCTAAGAGAGTATATCCCGCAGCTAATGGGCCTTGGCCAAGATGGCTCTAAGCGATATCGGACTGTGCCAATAGGTAACAGCTTAGCCCCTTGGCGTACATGGTTAGAGGAGGGTGATACACGTAAGGGTGTGGATAGGCCATTGGATAGGTTCGAGCTATTCAATCATAGGCTAAGGGCAGAGCTTTGGCGTTAAGGTAGCCCGTGGCCTTGTGCGAAGCTGGAGGAGGTTCTAATGGCTAATCCAATGAACATAGAGAGCGGCCAAGGCATATTGGAGATAGACCTAGATCGAGGCGTTATCTATTTCCATGACTTAGCCACAGGTAGAACCATCCTACGCATCTGTCGCTTAAAGATACCAGATAGCTTCGATGCGAGTAAGGACATGATAGATATCACACATATGGTAGGAGTGAGCTATGGCCACTAAGTTTGAACTACGCTTGATAGTCCCTGCTAAGCTGGTAGGCACTATCGTTGAGCTTGTTGAGGGTGAGGGGCATCCTTGTTGAGATGAAACCACACCATGACAACCACAAGCGTAAACATAATCCATATCCAAGGCACCATGTCACAGGCATGACTGCTGACCAGCTTATGAGTCAATTCCTTAGCAATCTCAAGAGCAAGGAACAGTTTACTACCAGAGCAGTCGAGAATGTGTTCAAGGAAGCAGAGCTATGCCAAGGGCACAGTGAGTTCAAGGCTTAGCACAGCCAAGAGGCTAGGAAGCTAATCAAGGGCATAGGCTCACGCCTTAGTGGTATGTATGAGAAGGCGTAAGCGTTGGCCCTATCATGTGGCGTTGGTCCTATTACACGTCAATAATGGAGGGTGTGATGGTACAGATCACAGACTTAGATCGTGACCTTGTTAAGCAGATAGATCGAAAGCTTAGGTTGTGGACTCAGGATAGCTTCGATCTATTTGCAATGGTAGATCGAGAGCAGGTAGCATCAGCTTGCATAATCGAAACCTTGCTATCGAACCTATGTGCTGGCCTTGTTAACTGTGGTGCTAATGATGATGATGTGGTTGACCTTGTGGTTGAGCGTATGGATGCTGCAAGGAAGGCCAATGCAAGGCTGATAGCCAAGCGTAAGGCATTGAACCAATGATGTAGCCCTTAGGCACATGGTATGATCTGTTAGGCCCATGGCATGACCTGCTGTGGGCCTTATTCATTGGTTATCGCGGTATTTGATATTCCCTACGATGCCTCTTATATTCCTGATAGCCTGATATGAGGCACCCCCAGGCACCAGAGCATGTCCATGGATGTTCTTGGTTTGTTCTCTCTTAAAAAAAATCACTAAGAGAATACTACACATCAGGCAACTATCCTCCACATCCAGACATTTAGGCACCCCCTCCTCATATCAGGCTATCAGAAACATGAGGGGCATAATAGAGATTATGGAATACCTAATTGGTCGCCCGTAGTCAAGGGTTTGAACAGCCTAAGCGATTGGCTAAGCTAAGCGATTGGCTTATTGGTTGAGAAATATCCTGTACGCCTAAGGGCCATAGGGATATTCACGGTTTTGTTCGATCACGCTTTCGTGATCCATTATCACGAACCCGTGATAATGCCGCCTTGAAATTGCCACAATCAAGGCGCCAAATGCCCTGGCCATCGGGACAACCCCATGGCCTACAACGTGGAGCAAGGCAATGGCAATTCTCCAAGACGTATCCAAGAACAGCTTACAGGCACAGCTTGATGCAGCTAAGGCTGAGAATGAGGCCCTTAAGGCTAAGCTGGCCAAGCGTAGCCCTACTGTTAGCTTCAAGGTTACGGAGAAGGGCGGAGTATCCGCTTACGGTATGGGTCGCTTTCCGGTAACCCTGTACCTCAGCCAGTGGCAGAAGTTGGTCAAGGCTATCCCAGAGCTTGAGGCATTCCTTGAAGATAACCTGGATAGGCTGACAACCAAGGACGATTAGTCCTACCCAATAGCTAAGGCTACATCGAACCCATGGCTTAGGCCATGGGTTCTTTTTGTTCTCGCGCGATGCCCTCCACCCCCGGGGCCCAAACGCGCGCCGTCGCCCGGGCCCACAGCAATACGTAACTGAACGAAAGCAAAATACCGATCGTTACGTACGCTACCGGACGCGCCATGGTCGCGCACCACTCGGTGCTGATCTTCGACGTGCTCGGCGTGCACGAGATGCTCTCCGGCAAGACGCCCGAGCCGGTCGCAGGACACGGCGATCACAAGGTGATCAGCGATCTCGCCGAGGTCTGGGCCGGCATCTCGCAGAAGAACGTGCAGGAGGCCTACCACGACAGCCTGCAGCTGAAGGAAGAGGCGGCGACGCTCTTCTCGCTCGGCTATCTCGACCTGCGCGCGCGCGCCCGCGTCGAGCGCCTGTTCTGGGACTGCTGCGAGAAGATCCTGCGCATCGCGCGCGAGCTGCCCTACGTGCCCGAGGATCTCGAGACCGCTCGAGAAGGGCCTCGGCCGACACCTACTACGGCAACTTCTCCGTCTTCCAGTCGGCGCCCGACCACTGGGCGGTCGAAGCAGCTCTTCCCGGTGATGCCGATCCACCGCCTCGACGAGAAGCCGACGCGGCGCGGCGTGCTTCGCCGATCTCACCTGCGACAGCGACGGCAAGATCGACAAGTTCATCGATCACGCGCGACGTGAAGGACGTGCTCGAGCTGCACCCGTGGAACGGTCAGCCGTACTACATCGGCGTGTTCCTGGTCGGCGCCTATCAGGAGATTCTCGGCGACCTACCACAACCTGTTCGGCGACACCGACGCGGTGCACGTGCGCTCGTCGGACCGACGGCCGCTACGACGGTCGAGCACGTCGTCGAAGGCGACGCGGTCACCGACGTGCTGCGCTACGTCCAGTACGACCGCGGCACGCTGATCGAGAAGGTGCGCCGCACCATCGAGATCGCCATGCGCGACGGCCAGATCAGCCTCGAGGACTCGGCCCGCCTGCGCCGCCGCTATGAAGAAGGGCTGAAGGCGAATACACCTATCTCACCCGCAACGGCGGATCGGACGACCGAAACACAAATGAGCACAGCGCGGGCGATGCCCGCAGCCCAATCACGCGTTGCGCGTGAAACGCTTCGCATCGCGCGGTTCTGCTTCCGCAGTAGTTCGACAACCACGCATAACCACGCAGCCGATTGGGGCCGCCTCAGGCCTTCTCGGTGTTCTCGGTGGTCATCCGCGTTCATCTGTGGTTCTTCTTCTTTCGCACCGGAGCATGCGATGTTCACAGCACGAGATCCGCAACGGCATCGCCTGGGTCACCTTCGACTCCGGCGGGCATGAACACGCTCTCGCAGGCCGCGGTCGAGCGACTGACGGCGCTGATCGCCGCGCTCGCGACGCGCACGCGAAGACGCCGCTCGCCGGCGTCATCCTGACGGGCAACAAGCTTCGGCCTCGGCGCCGGCGCGAACATCGGCGAGCTCATGGGCGCCGACCGGCCGCAGCTCGGCGGCGTTCATCGACGTGCGGCCACGAGCTGCTCTACGCGATCGAGGAGGGCCCGCTGCCCGTGGCTCGCGGTCGTCGACGGCTTCGCGCTCGGCGGCATCTACGAGCTCGCGCTCGCCTGCCGCGCGATCGTCGCGACCGAGAAGTCGACGCATCGGCTTCCCGGAGATCCGGCTCAACATCTTCCCCGGCCTCGGCGGCACGCAGCGCATGCCGCGCCGGAGCGGCCTCGTGAATGCGACCGATCCGATGAACGGCGACGCCGGCTTCACCGCCGTCCTGCACGGGCAAGAACTTCCGCGCGCGAGGCGGCGCCGCGATCCAGCATGGTCGACGCGGTCGATCCCCGCCGGCACCGACGTCGACGCGCTTCGCCGAGACGCTACCTGCGCGAGACCGTGCCGACGCTCGACGCGCGCGAGACGCCGCCCGACCTCGCGAACGCCGAGGGCGTTGAAGCCGATGGTGCTGCCGATGATCCAGCGCGCCACCGATGGGCCGGCCGAACCCGCGCGCGCCGTACGTCGCGCTCGACGTGATGGTGAAGGGCGCGGCGCTGCCGCTGCGCGAGGCGATCAAGATCGAGCGCGACGCCTTCGTCGACGTCGCGACGTCGCCCGAAGGCAAGGCCGGCATGCGCTTCTTCTTCACGCAGCAGCCGGTGCAGAAGCTGCCGAAGGGCTTTCCCGGGCAAGGCGCGCCGACTTGAAGAAGATCGGCGTCGACGGCGCCGACGGCTTCATGGGGAACGCGATCGCGCTGGCTCGCGCTCGAGGCCGGCTACGACGTCGTCGCGCACGTGCCGATGCCGAAGTTCGCTGCCGGCCGTGCCGGAGAAGCTCACCGCCAAGTACGAGCCGCGCGGTCGAAGAAGGGCGCGCATGAGCGCAGGCCGACCTCGACGCGAAGCTCGGCCGCGTGAAGGTCACGACGCACGCTCGACGCGATCTCTGCGACTGCGACCTCGTGATCGAGGCGCGCATGGAGAACCGCGAGATCAAGGCCGAGTTCTACCGCGCGCTCGGCGCAGGGCATGAAGCGGCCGACGCGCTCGTCGCGTCGAACTCGAGCTCGATGGGCCCCGGGCTGCTCGGCGGCTTCTTCGCCGACGGCGGCGGCAGCACCGCAGCACTGCGTCAACCTCCACTTCTTCAGCCCGGCCGAGCATCCGATGATGCAGCTCGTCGAGGTGATCCGCGGCCAAGGACGACGACCGACGACGCGGTCGCGACCGCGCACGCGTTCGTCCGCAGCATCAACAAGACGCCGGTCATCCTGCAGCGACGGCTCGCCCGGCTTCCTCGTCAACGCCGGCCTCGCCGCGTACATGCTCGAGGCCGAGAAGATCTACCGCGAGGGCACGCCGGTCGACGGCGATCGACGCGGCGATGCGCGACGACGATCTTCCCGATGGGCCCGTTCGAGCTCGGCGACCAGGCCGGTCTCGACATCGCCGCCGGCATGTTCGACACGATCGCCGCCGCCGGCGCTGCCGATCGACGCCGCCGCTCGTCTGGAAGCTCCGCGAGGCCGAAGCGCTTCGGCATCAAGAGCGGCGGCGGCGTCTACGACTACGCCGACGGCAAGAAGGACGGGCGTGTGGCCCGGGCCTCGCCGCGCTCGTGCCCGAACCGCGGCAGCCGTGTCGCCGGCAGGACGAGATCGTCGAGCGCTGCGCCAAGGCGCTCTATCGCGAAGGCGCGCGAGCTCTGCGACCGCAAGATCGTCGCCTCCGAGGAGGAGTGCGATCTCGCGTTCGTGTTCGGGATCGGCTTCGCGATGTACCTCGGCGGGCCGATCTTCTACGGCAAGCAGCGCGGTGGGACCGGTCCCAGCGGGATCGTCCCGGACCGGAATCTCTCCCACGGCCCAATCCGGCGGCTCCTTCAACAGCTGCGATTCCCAAACAGCTACGCGGATCCTACCGATTTGACCTAGCTTCGGTAGATTTTGCCAATCGATACCCCAGTTACGCGCGGCCTTGCGACTTCCTTTATAAGGAAAGGCGCTCCCACACCTGTAGCGCAAAGTTTGCTTAGGTGGGATTTGACCTGGCTTTTGGGAGTCCGCCCGTAGGTTCGGAACGCGTGGCCGAGGCGGATCCTCGGAGGTAACTATGGCGCAGCAGGGATCGGCGATCGCAGACGTGATCGCCAAGAACGAACAGGACATTCTGAAGGAGTGGATCGACTCTCAGCAGTCGTCCAATACCTACCGGCGCGATATGATCAACAAGGATGGCGCGACCTGCGAGAACAGTCGCGGTGCTTCCTGGACGTCCCGCCGGGTTGGCGGACGGGGGTCAGCCAACTCAACGGCGTCGCGTGGACGGCGCTCGTGAGCTGTGTTGCATATTCGCGCACGCGGGCGCGGTAGGGGTTTTCGGAAACGGCAGCGTTCGTCTTCGCCCAAGCAGCCGCTGTTCGAGCGCCTGCAAAAAGCAGGTCGTAAGGATCCCGAAGCGTTGGCCAATGCCCCCGGTACACAACGGCTTTGCTCGACCAGCTCGGTCTGCTACACGACCGAGATCTTCCAGCAAGAGCGCGCGAAGAGGTCATCGCGCGCCAGCAGCAGGAGATGCTGGAGCTCTCGACGCCGGTGGTCGCAGCTCTGGGACGGCGTCCTCGCCCTGCCGCTGATCGGCACGCTCGACAGCGCGCGCACCCAGGTCGTGATGGAGAGCGCTGCTGCAGGCGCATCGTCGACGACCGGGCGCCGGATCGCGATCATCGACATCACCGGCGTGCCGACGGTCGACACGCTGGTGGCGCAGCACCTGCTCAAGACCGTCGCCGGCGGCGCGGCTGATGGGCGCCGAGTGCATCATCAGCGGCATCCGGCCCGCAGATCGCCCAGACGATCGTGCACCTCGGCGTCGATCTCGCAGACGTGATCATCGAAGGCGACGCTGCGCCGACGCGCTTCGCGCATCGCCGCTCGGACGGCTCGGCTCGTCACGATCGCACCGCGGCGCCATGAGAGCGTGCGCCATGGAACGGATCCCGATCCTGAAGATGGGCGACTGCCTGCTGGTCACGCATCCAGGTCGACATGCACGACCGGCATCGCGCATGGCGCTGCAGGACGACCTGACCGCGACGCATCGCGCAGACCGCGCGCGCGGCGTGCTGATCGACATCTCGGCGCTCGAGATCGTCGACTCGTTCATCGGCCGCATGCTGGCCAACATCGCCGCGATGGCGCGGCGTGCTCGACGCGAAGACGGTGGTGGTCGGGATGCGTCCGGCGGTCGCGATCACCTGGTCGAGCTCGGCCTGTCGCTGCCCGGCGTCCGCGACCGCGCTCAACGTCGAGAAAGGGCATGGAACCGACGCGCGGTTTCCAGGCCAGCTTGAATCGAATGCGTCGCAACCCTCGAAACAGACGCGGCCTGTTACTCTGCTGGATTATGAAGACGTGGTGCGGGTGCTTATCTGTACGCGAATGGCGTCGCTGCAGGTTTTCCGCCCGTGGTCGACCAGGATTTGCGTAGATCGCCGTACAGCGAGCTGCGGCGCAATCGTTCTCAGCACGGCGGCGGCGGCGAGATGGCATCGAGACGCTCAGCAATACGTAACTGAACGAAGCGCGCTAC
>ERZ1370068.10609-contig-9292_pt1 | contig 32113 bp, 30 predicted proteins | sample MGYA00561227_ERZ1370068 | MGnify/ENA primary metagenome ERZ1370068 (study PRJEB38410, sample SAMEA6850437) | metagenome | study: Metagenomic assessment of the ecological functions of the soil: analysis of the soil microbiota associated with the...
GGTATGCTTCGTTCAGTTACGTATTGCTCGTTCCGCGACGCCCGAACGATCGCGACGGTTTACGCACAGAGCCGGCTACACGACCGCCCTCGTCGGCAAGTACCTGAACGGCTACGGGGTCGCGGCAGCCACGACGCGCGCTACGTCCCCGCCCGGCCGGGACGCGCTGGACGGCGTTCCTCGGCAAGACGGCGTACTACGACTACCGGCTCGTCGACCAGGGACGCGTGCGGCACTGCATGGGCGCGCGCCCCTCCGACGCTACTCGACGGACGTGCTGGCGCGCTGGGCGCGATTCTCCTTCGTGGCGCATGCGCGGGGGCCCGTTCTTCCTCGAAGTTCCGCGCCGTTTGGCCCGCACGAGCCGGCGACCCCACCGCCGCGCTACAAAGGACGCCTTCCAGCAGATTCTCCGGGAACAGGCCGCCGAGCTTCGACGAGCGCGACCTGTCGGACAAGCCACGGCCTACGTCCGCCAAGCTCGCCCCGCTGAGCCAGAAGCAGCTCGAGGCGGGCCGGAGCGCTTCCTGCCGCCAGCAGCTCGGCGGCGGCCTCGCGGCGGCGTCGACGATGCCCGTCCGCGCGCTCCGTGAAGGCGCTCGGGAGCCCGGCGCATGCTCTGGACGACGATGATCGTCTTCGCTCGCCTCCGACAACGGCGTCTCCTGGGGTGAGCACAACTGATCGCCGCGCGCAAGCTCGTCCCCGCAGGAGTCGATCCGCGTCCCGCTCGTGATCCGGTACGACCCGTTGAGCGCACGCGCGCCGCGCGGAGACAGTAAGCTCGCGCTGAACATCGACCTCGCCCCGACCTTCGCGGCGCTCACGGGCCGGACGATGCCGAGCGCCGAGGGGCGGAGCCTGCTGCCGTTACTGGCGGGTCGTCGCCGGCCTGGCGGCACGACTTCCTGGTCGAGCACCTCGTCGGGCAGCCGCAGCGCGACGTGCCGACCTACTGCGCCGTGCGCGGCGGGCAGTACAAGTACGTCCTCTACCAGACGGGGGAGGAGGAGCTCTACGACCTGCAACTCGACGCCGGCGAGCTCGAGAACCAGGCCTCCAACCCGTGCTCGCCTCACTGAAGGCGCGCCTGCGCTCGCGGCTCGAACAGCTCTGCGGCGCGACCGCCCAGCTACCGCGTTCTTGCCCCCATCTCGTCCCGCACACTCGGGCAGCGGGAGAGTGGCAGGTCAGAAGCGGGTCGTTACAGGCGACTGGCTAGCAGTGCGTCCCGGTCTCGCAGGTCTTCAGCACCAGCACGCCGGGCAGGTCGGTCTGGCGTCGGCGGCGGCAGCAGCCTGATCCGCAGTCGAGGAGGCGTCGTTCGCGTAGTTCGCCTCGCGCAGGAGGCGACCGACGTTGACGCGGTGGACGAGGTCGTAGTCGCCCGGCGGCGACGCCGCTGAGTATCGATCCACTGCGCCTCTCCTCGGCCGGGATGTAGATGTCGCCCCAGCCGACGGCGATCCCTTCGAGAGACGTACCGGGCTCCGGGGCCTGTCCTTCGCGTGGCCGCTCCTGGTCAGGCGTACCGCGTTCCAGGCGGGCCGAGCGCGTCGGCGGCGGCGAGCGGTGGTCGCTCGTGAGGCAGAAGCCGCGTCTTGTGGTCGCGGCACGATCGTGCCGACCGGCCAGCGTTCGCAGCTCGTACTGCTCGAACGGCAGCAGGTGCCCAATATGACTGTGCGTCGGGCTGACGTTGCCGCGCAGCCGTCGACCGCATCGACGCGCTCAAGCCGCCGCCGCGGACACTCGACGGCTGCTCGGCGCGCATCGTCTTGACGCGGCGCTCGTGCGTGGCCCTGGACAAGGGTGGCCCGTCAGCCCGACGTTCTCGACCGTCAGGTGAGACAAACGGGCAGCCGGCGGTCAATCGCGGAGCCGCCCAGCCGAGACCAGGCCGCCGGTGGCGGCCGCTGGTCGAGGTCGGGCGAGGAGGAGGCGGGGAGCTTCCGCCGGTTGCACTACCGCAGGCGCCAGCCGCGGCGATAAGCGGACGCCGATCCGCAGCCAAACCACCCCCATGCATTTCTAAGTACCCCACTTCAATGGGCCCGGCGTCATACAGGCACCGCTACCTTCCACAGTGGCGGGCCGCACGGAACACCATCCTCTGGGGAGCGGGCCGCTGCTCGTCGGCGGCCTGATCGCGGGCATCGTCGCCTGTTCTCCGTTCAGCTCGGGCGGATCGGCAGTTGCGCCGAACCAGGTGACGCTCGCCACCGCGCCGGCCGCTCCGCCTCAGGGGGCGGTCGTGCTTGCCGAGTCAGGGGACGCGACCGTGGCGCTGGCAGGTCCAGAAGCAGCTGACCGCGACGGTGCTCGACCCCAACGGCGACCCGAGTCGGGCCTCAATCTGTCCTTTCGGTCGCGGGGTCGAGCCTGCCCGCACGCTCCTGCGGCCTGGGGTGCTACCGGGCGACGGTTGCGACTGCGCCCGGCAGGTCGAGTGGTGCTGCCGAGCGGCACGGCGTCGTTCGGATCCCCGCTGGCGCGGGCCGGCACCACCGATTGTTCACCAGCGCGGCCCGCGTCTTCCGCGACCTGCCAGCCTCGTGCACGTGGAATCGCTGCGCTCCGGCCCGACTCGGCGGGCTCCTCACCACCTGGCGGATGTCCGCGCCGGACCGAGCTCGTCGTACCAGATCCGCGGCGGCGGCGTCCGCGGTCGTGATCGGAGGGCGATCGCTGGGATCAAAGGCGCGGCCGGGAGCGAAGTGGGTCGAGTCACAGTCGACGTCACCGCGAGGTCACGGCGCCGACCTGGTCGGTGACGCCACGAACGCCCACGTGCTCGGAAGTGCGACGGTCAACAGCCCGGCCGGTCTGGATCACGTCTCCTTCGTGACTCCGTCAGTACCGGCCTGGTTCACGGCCTGGATCGACAAGAGCGACGACCAGACGCTGCAGCTGAAGATGACCGCCCCGGCGCATTTCATGTTCCACCGCTGCACGCAGTTCAACGGCCCGGTGGCGATCGTCCCCCGGTCGCTCGAGGTCGGCAGTGAGGAGCTCAGGCTCCTCGTAGTGCTCGAGCACGTCGAAGAGAGACGACGAGCCCCAGGATCGCCCGCTGCGGCTCCCGCGCCGATCGCGATTGCGACCGCCAGCCGGACGAAGCTCTCCCGGGAGCGCGGACAGCACGATTCCGTGCAGGAACACCGGCAGCTTCGTCAGTCCGATGGCAAGGCGAGAGCCGAGGATCCGCCGGCGAGCGCCCGGGCGTTGCTCGACCCCAGGACCAGGAACACTGCCGCCACGAAGGTGACGACGGCTTCGTTCGCGCCCTCGATCCAGGCGCCCTGGGACGCGGTCGAAGCGGTTTGCGAAACCGGTCGCACTCAGGAGGGCCGCCGCGGCGCCGAGCGAACCGAGCCACACCGTCGCCGGACGGATCAGCGTCCGGCGGCCGGGCACGAGTGCAAGTGCACCGGCAAACGCCGCGCCGACAACGAGCCACGGCCAGGCCGCAGGCGCGCCGACGCGCTCGATCGTGCCCTGGAGGTCGGTGCGATGCCCGTCGACGAGAACCGGAATCCGCCAGGTTCCGTGCGTCACGCCACGAGGGAGCCCACGGACGACGTCGTGCCAGATCGCGGTTGGCCGCCGAGAGCGCAGCTGCCAGGACCGGCCGGCTCGAGGGCGGGCCGGCCGAGCAAGCTTTGCCCCGGCGGCGGTCGGCGACGCGGTGTTCACGAAGAAGCCCTCGCGAGTCAGCCGCAGGAACGGCTCACCGGAGATAGCCGAGCACGACCACTCGGTGGGCTCTGAGCAGCGTCAGGCCGAGCGCGAGATCCGCGCGGTAGACGCCGGACACGGAGGGGTAGGTCGAGCGGCCGCACCGACCGCGCGGTAGTCGACCGCGTCCCGGCTCGTACGCAGGTGCGCGCTCGCCGTCGTCGGCACCGCGAGCGTCACGACCGCGGCTACGACGAGGGCGCGCCGCATCACCTGGTGCGCCGGATGACCTCGATCACGACGACCCACGGCGACCGCCGCGGCGGCGACGGCGACCAGCGCGAGCAGGGCTGGGTCAGGGCGCTCATCCGCCGGCCTTGTCGAGGAGCGTGATTACGAACGGCTGCCCGCCCGGACGGGCGTCACCTCGAACCGAAGCGCCCAGTGCCCGACCATCACGAGCGCGGGCGCCGACTTCGAGAACGTGCCCGGCCGCGGACTCGCCGCGACGCGGTAGCTCTGCTCGCCCATGTCCATGTCGAGCATGTCGAAGCGGCTGAGCACCTGTGCGCCGCGAACCGGCTGGCCCGTTCGCGCGTGATCGTGACCGAGAACGTGTTCTGGATCGCGGCTCGGTTCGGCGTGACCGTCGACACGGACGCCGGTACGGCCCTTTCGAGACGACCTCGCGAGACGCGGCCCGGGCCGACGCGGGCCGCGATGTCCTTCACGCGGGCGAGCGCGCTCGCCGGCGGCGGCAGGCTCGTCAGGACGGCCGCCGCGAAGAGCGCACGCCGCGACGAAGAGGACCTCGCCCTGCGACGAGCCGCCGGAGCAGGACGGCGGCGCCCGGTCCGACCGAGGGCTGCGCACCGCGGCCTGAAGCCGCGGCTTCGTGCGGGCGAGGTTGACCGCCGCGAGCACGAGCGCGGCCGACGAGCAGCCCGATCTTCCACGAGGAGCGCCTGGCCGTACGAGGTCTGCCAGAGCGAAGCAGCGTCGGCAGCTCGAGGAAGCGACTGGCCGATCCCGGTGCCGATCAGCAGCCAGCACCGAGCAGAACGCGACGCTCGGAGAAGCGGGACGACGACGCTCAGCGCCGCGACGCGCGCTGCCCGCGGACGACGAGCCAGCCAGAAGACGACAAGACCGATCAGGCCGCCGAGCCAGACCGCGACCGCGGCCGCAGGTGGACGCGCGTCGAGCGGGAGCGCCAGGCCGCGCGGGGACTGCTGGCCCGCGTGGCCCGCGAGCGCCGGAAGGACGAGCGCGGCCGCCCCGGCGCGCGAGCGCTGCGGGCACGCGCGAGGCAGCTCGACCACCGAGCGCTGCGGACGCTCCGGGCCGGTCGACGACGAGCGCGCACTGCGCGCGGCGATCGCCGAACAGCGCGAGGACGAGCTCGAGGTCGAGGTAGTCCCGGCCGAACGCCGACGTCGCGCGCGACCGGGACGATCGCGCCGAGGTCGAACAGCCGACCGCAGCGTGAACTGCGCGGTCGCGAGCAGCACGTAGACCGGGGATCGCGACGAGCGCGACGCACGAGCGCGACCGCCGACGCGACCGACGAGTCGCGCGCAACGACACTCCCGCACGACCGCGCACCACCGGCCTGCGCGATCAGCGTCCGCAGCACGAACAGGCCGATCGCCGGCCAGCAACGAGAGGAAGACGACCCAGCGCGAGATCGAGCAGCTGCGTCGTCGTCAGCGGTCTCGCTCAGCGACGGGCACGCTGGAACTGCGGCGGCGGTCCGGGGTTCGGCCCGACCGCGAACGTGAACGCGCCGCGCACCGGGTGCCCGTCGGCCGAGATCACGCGCCAGAAGACGAGGTACCAGCCCTCCGGCACCTGCGCGCAGCGGCGTGACGAGCGTCTGCGGCGAGCCAGGCGCGCGCGGCGGCGGCCGCTGACGTGACCTGCCGGCCCGCCGCGTCGGTGACCGAGACGATCGCGAAGCGCGGCTCGATCGGCTCGCTGTAGGTGAGCGCACCTCCGGCGGCGGCGCGTTGATCGTCCGGCTCGCCACGGGCACGGTGCGCAGCAGGGCCGCATGCGCCCAGGCGGCCGCGGGCAGCGTGAGCAGCCGCAGCCGCGACCGCCGTGAGCACCGCGGCGCGTCTCACGTCGAGCGGCCGTGCCCCTCGTCGCCAGCCCGACGATCCCGAGCAGCGACGCCGATCCCGCCGACGACCAGCGCGACGATCGTCAGCGTCGAGCTGGAGCCGCCGCCGAGATCGGAGACCGCCGTCGATCGTCGGCGCGGGCGTGTCCGAGCTCTCGGAGCCGCTCCAGTCGACGACCTTGCCGTCCGAGTAGGTCTGCCGCACCTGGAACGTGTACGTCTTGTCTCGAGCTCAAGGCTGCCGTTGAACCGGAAGACGGCGTCCTCGTCGGTCGGCACCTTGCCGCCGCTCCAGGTCACCTTCTGGATCACCTGCTCCTCGCCGGAGCCGGTCGCCTGCTCCGCGCGCTTCCAGCCGGGCTAGGGCTCGAACGAGTCGATCGCGAAGCCGCTGCGGCACGGTCAGCTCGATCTCGGTCGTCGTCGCGCCCTCCTCCTCGGTCGGAACCGAGAGCGTGAACTGCTGCAGCACCTTCGACTTGGCGACAGGCGGGCTCATCGATCGCGTGCGCCGAACGCCGCGCCGGCGAGCACGAGCGCGAACCACACGCCGCCGCGGCCATGACCATGGCGATTCTCATCGGATCTCCTTCGCTCGGTTTGCCGACTAGGCCGGAGCGGCGGCGCGCGAGCGGCGCGCGCTGCGAGACGCGCGCGGGAGTCGCCGAGACGAGGCGGAGGCCTGCCGAACGGTCGCGTCGGCAGCAGGAGCTGCCGCGCCGGAGCCGCCGGAGCTCGCGGGCGCGGCGCGCATCCAGCCGACGGTGCTGGACGGCCTCGGCCAGCGCCGCGGCCGCGGCGAGCGCGAGCGCGGCGAGCAGCGGGATCGCGTTGCGGTGCACCGGGCCGACCAGGCACGAGCAGGCCGTGGAAGCCGATCCCGGCGCGCCAGTGCAGGTACGACTCGAACATCGCGAACGCGAGCGAGCTCGCGCGCATAGAAGCCGACGCGCGTGAGTGCGAGCCGCCGCGAAGCCGCAGGCGCGGCGCGCACCGCGCTCGGGCGCGAGCCGTGCGCGCTCGCGCACTCCGAGCGACGGCGAGCCAGAGCACCGTCACGCGCGATCGCCACCGCGGCAGCGCGAGCGAGACGAGCGTGACGACCACGCAGCGACGGCCCGCCGGCCGAGGCGCTCGAACCGCGTTGCCAGCGGGCTCGGCTGCGCGAGCGCGTAGGCGAGCCAGCGCGCGACCAGCACCAGCAGCGCGACCGCGGCCGGCCAACCAGGCGAGACGCGCTCTCATCGCACCGGCAGCGTAAACGGCGCGGTGACGATGCGGCCGCCGGTCACTGGAACTGGAGGAACAAGCCGCCAGGTCCCGGCGACCGGCAGCAGCACGCCGACGTTGAGCTGTCCCGGCCCGGCCGGGCGGCCGACCACCTTCGCGCCGCCGAGGATGCTCGTGCAGCCGGGCGTCGACGGCCCGCAGACGTGGGTGTGGAAGTAGTCGAGCGAGCCCGCGCGGAAGAAGATCGCGTGCGCGAGCGCGCCGAACCAGGGGTGAAAGGCGACCGAGCTTGCCGCTCGGGTCGGTGATCGTCGCCGTCAGGCAGTCGCGGGCTCGATCGGATGGATGCTGCTTCGGCGCGCGCAGCGTGATCCGGTAGCCGTCGACGGTCTGCACGAGCGGCGGAACGGCGGCAGCGGTTGCGGGTGGTACGCGCCGCCGACCCGCAGGTCCGTCGTGGAGCTGGAAGTTCCGCGGCGCGCCTTGACGGCCGGGTAGGCGTCCACCAGCACGTGGTACGGCCCGGGCGTCGGGAAGGTCGACCGTCTGCACGATCCGGCCGTCCGCGGCCGATCGGCGGGTGGCGGTGGATGATCACGCCGAGGTCGCGCCGCACGATGATCAGGTGGATCCCGGTGTGCGGGCCGGCGCCGCGCCGGTAGTGCGGTGAGCGGCGCGCCGGACGGCTGTCTGACCGTGAACGAGCGATGTGCGCCGTCCCGGGCTGCGCGACGCCGGTTGGGCGTGAACCCGGAGAGCGCGAAGGTGCGCGCGGCGCCGATCGTCGGCACGCTCTGGCCGCGAGGAGCGACGAGCAGCCGGCGACGGCGACCACGACGGCGCAGCAGAGCGAGGAGAAAGCGCGCCATCTCGCAGGCAGGATCACGACGCGACGGAGCGCCTGTCAAACCGGTAGCGCCGTTAACCGCTGCGCGTGCCGCTCGCGCACCGCCAGCTCCCGGGAGACGCCGCCGGTCGATCCTGATCGGCGCCGCGGTCGCTCTCGGCGCTCTGTTCGTTCAGGCGTTCGTCCGCCTCGCGCGGCGCCGGGCCGGATCACGCGCCCTGGACGCGCGGCGCTGCTGTTCGCGGCCGGGCTCGCGCTGCTCGTGCTGCCGCTCGCTCTCGCCGCTCGACCACGCTGGGCGACGAGCTAGCTGCTCTCGGCGCACATGCTCCAGCACGTTCTGATCGGCGACGCGGCGCCTGCGCTGCTGCGTCGTCGCCGTGCGCGGGCCGCTCGCTCTTCTTCCTGCTGCCGCCGCCGGTCCTGCGCCCGCTGGCCGCGTTCCGCCCGCTGCGCGCAGTGCTCCTCTCGGTGCTGCTGATCCCGCTGGTCAGCCTCGCGCTCTGGGCCGCAGTGATGCTACGCCTGGCACATCCCGCGGTCCTACGACTACGCGGCGGCGCACCCGCTCGTGCACGACCTCGAGCACCTGAGCTTCGTCGTCTGCGGCCTGCTCGTCTGGACGCAGCTCGTCGACCCGGCGCGGCACGGGCGCCTCCGCCGGCCGCAGCGGATCTTCTTCGCGCTCGCGATGCTGGCGCTCTGGCCCAGCCGCTCGTGGACGTGCTGCTCTTCAGCACGAGCCCGGCACTATCCGCGGTACGCCGACCAGCGCGACCGGCTCTTCGGCCTCGCCGCTGACCGACCAGCGGCTCGCGGGCGTCGTGATGATGATGGTCGAGCAGCTGCTGCACGCTCGGGATCTGCGTCGGGCTCCTGCTGCGGCCGTACCTGACCGAGCGAGCGGCAGCCTGCGTGCCAGCGCTCGCCGTCGCGGTGAGCGCCTCCGTCCTGCGTACGTCGTTCAGCTTCGAGCCGCTCTTCCTCGTGCTGGCGGTCGCGCGGTCTACGGCTACGTGCGGCTGGCGCAGACGTCGAGCGGCCGACGCCGGGTGCGCCGGCGCTCGTCTCGGTCTCGGCCTCGCGCTGATCGCGCGTCTCGCTCAACTCGCCGCTGGAGACGATCGCCGATCCACTACCTGCTCGTGATCCACCTGCTCCAGAACGTGATGATCGCGGACTGGGCGCCGCCGCTCCTCGTGCTCGGGCCTGACCCCGGCGATGCGGGCCGCGGTCGCCGCGCGCGGCGGGCGCGTGCTCGCGTTCGCCACGCGGCCGCGCTTCGCGCTGCCCCTTCTGGCTCGCCGTCTGGTACGGCGTCCACCTGCCGGCCTTCTACGACTGCGCCCTGCGCCATCCGCTGGCCGCTGAACATCGAGCACGGCCTGCTGATCCTCGCCGGGCTCGTCTTCTGGTGGCCGGTCTTCGCGACGCGAGCCGCAGCGGGTCTCGACCGCCGATCCGCCTCGTCTACCTCGGCGCGGCCTACGTCGGCTCGGCCTTCCTCTCGCTCGCGCTGATCTTCTCCGCGAGCGCGTTCTACGGCTTCTACGAGCGACGCGCCGCGCCTCTGGGGCCTCTCGCCGGAGAAGGACCAGAACCTGGGCGGGATCCTGATGAACGCGGAGCAGATGCTCGTCTTCTTCGCGGCGCTCTCGTACTTCCTGCTGCGGCTGCTCAGCGAGGAGGAGGAGTCGCAGCGGGCGCTGGAGGGCCAGTGAGGCGGCGCTCGCTCATTGCGCAGTGGCGGCGCTCGCGCTGCTCGTCCGTCCCGCCGCGCAGCGCGAACGGCGACCCTGCGAGCGACGTGCCTGCTCACCGACCAGGTCTTCCTCCCCTTCGAGGCGCCGATCTCAAGCCTCGGCGCGAGGACGGCTGCTGCAAGACCGTCGCGGCCGCGAACAAGAAGCGGCCTCAAGATCCGCGTCGCCGTGATCGCGTTCACGAGCGACCTCGGGCACGGCCGTCAGCGCTCTGGCGCCACCCGCAGGACTACTCGAAGTTCCTCGGCAGCGAGCTCGCCTTCGTCTACACGGAACCGGCTGCTGATCTCGATGCCGTCCGGCTTCGGGTTCTACAACGAGCCGCAAGCCGGTCGCGCGAGGAGCAGGCGTCGTCGGCGAAGGTCCGCCGGCCGAGACGCCGACGGCCGCTCGCCGAGTCGACCACCGCACGCCGTCCGTGCGCTCGCGGCCGCGGAGGGGTCACGCTGCCCGAAGTCTCGACCGGCGGCGGCCACGACTAGCGCGACCGCTCGATCATCGCCGCGGCCGTCGCTGCGTTCGTCCTGCTCGTGATCTTCGTCCCGGCGCGGTGGCTCAGGAAGAGCCCGAGGTGGCGCGCGATCACCATCCGCTGCACCTCGTTCGTGCCCTCGCCGATCTCGAGGATCTTCTGGTCGCGGTAGAGGCGCGAGATCGCGGACTCCTCCATGAAGCCGTAGCCGCCGTGGATCTGCAGCGCCGAGTTCGCGGCGCGGTGCGAGAGCTCGCCGGTGTAGAGCTTCGCCATCGCCGCCTCGCTGCGCGAACGTGCGGCCCTCGATCCTTGAGCCACGCCGCCTTGTAGACGAGCGCGCGGCCGGCCTCGATCTCGACGGCCATGTCGGCGAGCTGCGAACTGCACGGCCTGGAACTGCGCGATCGGCTTGCCGAACTGCTCGCGCTCCTTCGCGTAGGCGAACGCGAGGTCGTAGGCGCCCTGCGCGAGGCCGACGCCCATCGCGGCGACCGAGATCCGGCCGCCGTCGAGGATCTCCAGGAACTGCTGGAAGCCCTTGCCGCGCTGCGCCGAGCAGGTTCTCCTCCGGCACGGCGCACGTCGTCGAACGAGAGCTCGCGCGTGTCGGAGGCGCGCCAGCCGAGCTTGTCCATCGGCGCCGAGATCTCGTAGCCGGGCGTGCCGTTCGGGACGATCAGGTTCGAGATCTCGTCGTCGCCGGTGCGCGCGGTGATCGTGACGCAGGCCGTGATGTCGGTGCCCGCGTTCGTGATGAAGATCTTCGAGCCGTTCGACGATCCACTGCGCCGTCGCGCAGCTCGCGCGGTGGTGCGCGCGGCGCCCGCGTCGGAGCCGGCGCCCGGCTCGGTCAGCCCGAACGCCGCGAGCTTCGTGCCCGACGCGAGGTCGGGCAGCCACTGCCGCTTCTGCTCCTCGGTGCCGAAGAGGCAGGATCGGCATCGTCCCGAGCGAGGTGTGCGCCGCGACCGTGATCGCGACCGACGAGTCGATCCGCGTCAGCTCCTCGATCGGCGATCGCGTACGAGAGCGTGTCGGCGCCCGCGCCGCCGTACTCCTCCGGGATCGGCATCCCCATCAGGCCGAGCTCGGCCAGCTCCGCGACGAGCTCGTACGGGAAGCGGTGCTCGCGGTCGAGCTCCGCGGCGACCGGCGCGACCCGCTCGCTCCGCGAACTCGCGGACGGTGCGCGCGGACGAGCTCGTGCTCGGGCGGCAGGTCGAAGTTCACGCGGCCGAGGCGCGACGCGAGCTCGGCGATCAGCCGGACGCCGTACCCGTGCCGCCGCGCTGGCTCGAGGTAGTCGCCGCGCGAGCGCGCAGGAAGCGCGGGCCCGGCGATGTCGGCGTGCGCCCACGGGCCCTCGCCGGCGAACTCCTTCGAGGAACTCGGCCGCGTAGCACGGCGACGGCCTGGCGCAGGTCGGACGAGTTCTTCAGGTCGGCGAACGCCGAGTCGACGTAGCGGCGGTAGCGCGGGTGCATCGGCAACGGCCAGGCGTGGTCGCCGCTCGCCTCGCCGGCGGCAACGATCTGGTCGCGCCACGCCGTCGTCGTTGGCGAAGACGCCCGCGTAGAGGTCGCCGAGCGCGAGCTCCATCGCGCCGGTCAGCGTGGCGAGGTCGAGGATGTGCGTCGCGCCGCTCTGACGCGCGTACCAGAGCGCGTCGGCGAGCACGAGCCGGCCTTCCGCGTCGGTGTTCGTGACTCTCGATCGTCTTGCCGTTCGCCGCGGTGAGGATGTCGCCGGGCCGGTAGGCGTGGCCGCCGGGCATGTTCTCGGCAGGCCGCGACGACCGCGATGCACGCGCATCGGCAGGCCGAGCTCGGCGATCGCGCCGGTCGCTTCGATGACCGCCGCGCCGCCGGCCATGTCGCCCTTCATGTCCTCCATGTGCAGCGGCGGGCTTGAGCGAGATGCCGCCGGTGTCGAACGTGATCGCCTTGCCGACGAGGCCCGAGCACGAGGTCGGCGTTCGCGTGGGCTGCGGCGGCTCGTAGCGCAGCACGACCAGCCGCGGCTCGGTGTCGCTCCCCTGGCGACCGCGGCGAGCGCGCCCATGCCCTGCTCCACGATCTGTCTCGCGTCAGCGCGTCGGACTCGACGTGCTGGAGCTCCGACGCAATCTCGGCCGCGCGCGCGGCGAGCCGTTCCGGAGTGGCCTCGTTCGGCGGGCTGTTGACGAGATCGCGGGCGCGGTTGACCCACTCGGAGATCGTCGCCGTGCGCTCGACGCCTTCGGTGACGCCCGTGCTCCCCGCAGAGGACGAGGGTCGTCAGCCTCGGCTTGCTGGTTGTCGCGCTTCCAGCGGGCGGGGTCGTACGCGCCGAGCAGCGGTGCCCTCGACGAGCGCGCGGGCCTGTTCGTCGACCGACACCGGCAGAGACGAGTCGAGCCCACGCGAGCGAGGTCGTCGAACTGGCCCGCCTCCTGCGCGACCGCCGCGCCCGCGGTACGGAGGGCATCGGCGTCGATCGAGTCGCGCGGGGCCGAGGCCGGCGACAGCGATCACGCGTGGCCGGCAGCCGGCCCCGACGTGCACGAGCATGGGCGTAGCCGAGGTCGCTCCTGACAGCTCGCCTTCCTGGAGCAGCTGCTGAGGAGGCCGTCGAGCGCGCGCGTCGACCGCCTGGGCCGTCTCCGCCAGACCGCTCTGCCGGTCAGCGGGACTGCGAGAGTGTCTGCATCGACCTCCAGTTGGTGCGACGGCTTGCACCTCGACTTTCATCGCCGGCGCGATGCTAGCCGACTCTCGGCCGTGCGCTGCGTCCCGGAGGAGGGCGCACGTGCGCGTCAGGCGTTCTGAAACCGAGCTTGTGCGGAAGACGGTCATGCCGGCAAAGCCAGCATGACCTCTAGGCGGCATCGCAAGCGATGCCTTAAGGAGCTATTCCTTCGTCCTGCTTCGCGCCGATGAAGGATCATGGCTTGCGGCCCAGCTCTTCGGCCTCTGCGTGCATCCCGCTTTCGGCGAAGCCGTGAACCGTCTCGATGGAGTCGCTGCGCTGCCCGGATCGCCGGAGACCCGTCGCTGGGCGGCAGGAGCTTCGCGCGGCTGAGCTCCCCGCCGGCGGCGATCGAGCGCAACCGCGTTGCAGCTCGCCCGCGCGCAGTGGGAGCTGCGCGCACGCGCTGATCGACCGAGCACCTGTCCGAGACTGCCGGCTCAAAGCGCAGCGTAGACTAGCCCTCGGCGGCCGCGTGCGGGCCGAGCTCGACAAGCGGGCGATGGCGCGTGCTTTCCGCACGGCCACTGCTGCGACCGACTTCGCCAACGGCGCGCTGCCGGCGCTGCTGCCGTTCCTGGTCGACCGGTTCCGATCTCTCGTACACGCTCGCGGCGACGCTGATCCTCGCCTCCGACGGCCTCCTCGTCACTGATCCAGCCGCTGTTCGGCGCCTGGTCGGACCGGCGCGGCGCGCTGCTGGCTGCTGCCGGCCGGGGTCGCGGTCGCCGGGATCGGAATCGCGCTCGCCGCGGCCTCGCCGACGTACTGGCTCGTGCTGCTGCTCGTCGTCGTCTCCGGGCTCGGGGTCGCCGCGTACCACCCGGAGGGCTCGAAGTTCGCGGCCTACGCGAGCGGCGCAGAAGCGGGCGAGCGGGATGAGCCTCGTTCTCGATCGGCGGGAACATCGGCTTACGCGCTCGGGCCGACCGCGACGACGCCGCTCGTGCTCGCGCTCGGGCTGACCGGCGGGCTGCTGCTCGCGCTGCCCGTGTCTCGCGGTCGGCGGCGCTGCTGCTCGCGCTGCTCCGTTCCTGTCGCAGCTTCGTCCCCGGAGACCGGGACGCGCGCAGCCGGCAGCGGCGAGGACCGGCCGCGGCGCGCTCGCCGTGCTGCTCGGCGTGATCGCCTTCCGCAGCGTCGCCTGGTTCCGGGCTGATCACCTTCGTGCCGCTCTGGGAGGTCTCGCTCGGCCACTCGAAGGCGCACGGGAGCCACCTGCTCTCGCTGATGCTGCTCGCCGGCGGCCTCGGGACCTCGCTCGCCGGACCGCTCGCCGACCGGGTCGGGCGGACGTCCGGTGCTGATCGTGCGAGCCATGCTCGCTACCGCGGCCGCTGATCGCTCGTCTACGTGCTCGGTCGGCGGCGTCCTCGGCGCGGTACGCGCTCGCGCTCGTCGGGGTCGTGCGTGATCGGCACCTTCGGCGTGACGATGGTGATGGCCAGGAGTACCTGCCGCAGGCGGATCGGGATGGCATCGGGCCTCGTCGATCGGGCTCTCGATCGGCCTCGGCGGGATCGCCGCCGTCGCCCTCGGCGCGCTCGCGGACTCGGTCGACCTCGCGCGCGGCGATGTACGCGGCGGCGGCGCGCGCCGGTCGCCGGGTTCGTGCTCGCGCGCTGCTCCCGTCGACCGCGCTCGCGCGCGCGCTCGCGCCGGAGCCGGTGCTGTAGCCTCGCGCCGCGCCATGACGAGCCCGAGAGAGTTCTTCGAGGCGCTCGAGTCGCGGATCGACCCGGCCAAGGCGGCCGGGCATGACCGCGAGCTTACCGCTTCGAGATCGACGGCGCGGGCACGTGGACACGTCGACGTCGACGACGGCAAGGTCACGCGTCACCGAGAACGGCGGCGACGCCGACTGCACGATCTCGGCGTCCGCGGAGACGTTCACGAAGATCGCGCAACGGCGAGCAGAACCCGACCGCGGCCTACATGTCCGGCAAGCTCAAGGTGAACGGGCGACATGGGCCAGGCGATGAAGCTCCAGAAGCTCTTCTAGGCTCACTCTTCGAGCTCGACGCAGCAGCGTCGCCGCCGGCGACGCGGTCGCCCTTCGGCTCACGTGGACAGCGCGGACGACCGCCTCGTAGGGCGAGACGACCGGCGTCTCCATCTTCATCGCCTCGAGCACGACCAGCGGCTGGCGCGGCTGCGACCGCGGTCGCCCTCGCCGACGAGCACCCGGATCACGGTGCCCGGCATCGGCGCGGTCAGCGCGCTCTGCTCGCGCCGCGCCGTGCGTGCGCGTCGCGCGCGTCGTCGACGTCGGGCGGCGGCGCGGGCGGCGGCGGCGGGCAGGTTCAGCCGGAAGCCGCCGCGCCCAGGCGGCGTCGGCAGGCGCAGCGGCGGCGGCGGAGAGCGGCGGATGCTCGGTCGAGGAACGCGGTCGTCGTCTCGCCGGCGCGCAGCGCCGGGTGCGCGACGAGCCAGCGCAGGAACGGGAGGTTCGTCGACCACGCCGCTCGACCTCGGTCTCGGCGAGCGCTGCGGCCAGCCGGTCGAGCGCCTCGTCGCGCGTCGGCCGTGCGCGATCAGCTTCGCGATCATCGGGTCGTAGGCGAGTGCCGACCTCGTCGCCCTCCTCGACGCCGGCGTCGACGCGGATGCCCGACGGGCAGCCGCAGCCGCTCGATGCCGGCCCGGCCTGCGGCAGGAACGTGCGCGGGTCCTCGGCGTAGAGCCGCACCTCGACCGCGTGACCGCGCAGGCCGCGGCTCGTGCTCGGAGCGGCTCGCCCTGCGGCGATCCGGAGCTGCTCCGCGACGAGGTCGACGCCGGTGACGAGCTCCGTGACCGGATGCTCGACCTGGATCCGGCCGTTCAGCTCGAGGAACCAGAAGTCGCGGCCGTCGAGCATGAACTCGGCCGTGCCCGCGCTCCGGTAGCCGATCGCGCGGCGCGAACGCGACCGCGGCCTCGCTCATCCGCGCGCGCAGCTCGGGTCGAGCGCGGGGAGGGCGACTCCTCGAGCACCTTCTGGTGGCGCCGCTGGATCGAGCACTCGCGCTCGCCGAGCGCGACGACGTTGCCGTGCGCGTCGCGCGAGGAGCTGGATCTCGACGTGCCGCGGCCGCTCGACGTAGCGCTCGCAGAAGACGCGGTCGTCGCCGAAGGCGGCCTTCGCCTCGCGCCGCGCCGCCGCCAGCGCCTCCTCGAGCTCGCCGGGCTCGCGCACGACCCGCATGCCGCGGCCGCCGCCGCCCGCGGCCGCCTTGACCACCAGCGGGAAGCCGATCTCGTCCGGCTCGCCCTCCGGCACGACCGGCACGCCGGCCTCGCGCGCGATCCGCTTCGCCTCGAGCTTGTCGCCGCCCGCGCGCAGCGCCGCCGGCGGCGGCCCGACCCAGATCGAGCCCGGCCGCCTCGACGGCCTCGGCGAAGTCCGGGTTCTCGGCCAGGAAGCCGTAGCCCGGATGGATCGCGTCGGCGCCGGTCTCCTGCGCCGCGCGGACGTGCTCCTCGGCGATCGAGGTAGCGACGAGATCTCGACCGTCTCGTCCGCCGACGCGCGCGTGCAGCGAGCCGCGCGTCGTCCGGCGCGACGACGGCGACGGTCGCGATCCCGAGCTCGCGGCAGGCCCGGAAGACCCGCAGCGCGATCTCGCCGCGGTTCGCTACGAGGAGCTTCGCGATGCCCACGACAGGGTCGCGCTTCTCGAGGAACGCGCGCAGGCCCTCCTGGCCCTCGTCGCTCGTCCGGCGCTGGGCGATTCGTCGCTCGGTCGCCGAGCCCGTCGGGCCGCTCGAGCACGAGCTTCTTCGCGTGCCGCGCCGCCTCCGGCCCTGCGCGTGCGCAGCTCGGCGACCATCCGCTCGACCGGCCGCGTCGAGGTCGTCGGCGACCTCGTGGACGAGCCCGATCCGCAGCGCGGTCGTCGGCGTCGAAGCGCTCGCCGGTGACGAAGTAGCGTCGCGCCGCGCTCGCGCCGATCTTGGCCAGCGCGAACGGCGAGATCACCGCCGGGATGATCCCGAGCTTGACCTCGAGAAGGCGAACACTGCGTCGGGCGCCGCGACCACGATGTCCGCAGCACGCGACGAGCCCGCACCCGCCGCCGAGCGCGTGGCCCTGGACGCGCGCGACCACCGGCGCCGGGCACGAGTCGATCGTCTCGAGCATCATCCGCAGCCGCCGCGCGTCGGCCACGTTCTCCTCGTAGCTGAGCTCGATCGCAGCTGCGCATCCACTCGACGTCGGCGCCGGCCGAGAAGCTCTTGCCCTCGCCCGCGAGCACGACCGCGCGCACGTCGTCGCCGACCTGCGAGAACGCCGTCGGTCAGCTCCTGCGATCAGCGCGGCGTCGAACGCGTTCCGCTGCTCCGGCCGCGCCATCGTGACGCGGAGGAGATCGCCGGCCTGCTCGACGCGCAGCGCTTCCATCCGCGCAGCATCCTAAGGCGTCGCTTGCGATGCCGATCTGCAGGCAGTGCCGCTTTGCCGGTGCGGCCGTCTAAAGTTGATCCGATGTTGCGCGGAGCGCTCGCGGCCGCCGTCACGCCACTCCGCGACGACGGCGCCGCCCTGGACGAGGAGGCCTTCCGGCCGTACCTCGACTTCCTCGCGCGGGCGCAGGGCTCGACGGCAGTCCTCGCGCTCGGGACGACCGGCGAGGGCATCCTGCTCTCGGCCGCCGAGCGCGCGCCGCGCCGCGGAGCTCTTCCTCGACGGGCCGCTGCCGGTGATCGTCCACTGCGGCGCGCAGACCACCGCCGGAGACCGTCGCGCTCGCCGAGCACGCGGCGGCGTCGGGTGCGGCCGGGGTGGCCGTGATCTCGCCGCCGTACTACGCGCTCGACGACGACGCGCTGCTCGCGCACCTCGCCGCGGCCGCGCGCGGCCTGCGCTCCGCTGCCGTTCTACGTCTACGAGTTCGAGGCGCGGAGCGGCTACGCGGTGCCGGTGCCCGTGCTCGAGCGGCTGCGCGAGCTGGCGCCGAACCTCGCCGGGCTGAAGGTCTCCGACAAGCCGTTCGAGGCGGTCGAGCCGTACCTGCTCGAGGGGCTCGACGTCTTCGTCGGCGCCGAGGCGCTCGTCCCGCGGGCATGGAGCGCGGCGCGGCGGGCGCGGTCTCGGGCCTCGCCTCGGTCTTCCCGGAGCGGGTCGTCGCGCTCGTCCGCGAGCCGGTCCGGCGACGTCGCGGAGCTGCGGCGCGCGCTCGACCGCTTCCCGTTCCAGGCGGCGGCGAAGTACGTGCTCGGCGCGGCGCGGAGTGCCGGTGCGCGAGGACGTGCGCGCGCCGCTGCGCGCGCTGACGCGACGACGAGAAGCGGGAGCTGGAGCGCGTGGCTCGAATCGTTGTAGCCGGCGCGGGCGCGATCGGCGCCTCGCGTCGCGTTCCACCTCGCGCTCGCTCGGCGCGCGCGACGTCGTCCTGGCCGACCGCGGGCGAGTCGCCGGCGGAGCGACCTCGAAGGCGATGGGCGGCGTGCGCCAGCAGTTCTCGACCGCGGCCGAGGTGCGGCTCGCCCAGGCGAGCATCCGCTTCTTCGAGGAGCTCGGCGCCGCCGTTCTTCGACCAGGTCGGCTACCTCTTCCTCGCCACGACCGAGGAGGGGCTCGCGGCGCTCGAGGAGCGGCGCGACGCTGCAGGAGGAGCTCGGCGTGCCGGTCGAGCAGCGTCGACCCGTCGCTTCGTCGACGGCCTGCGACGACGGACGACGTCGCTCGGCGCGGTCGTCTGCTGCGACGGACGGCGTCGCCGACCCGCCCGCGCGTCACGCGCGAGCTCGTCCGGCGGGCGCTCGAAGCTCGGCGTCGAGGTGCGCGAGGAACGCGACGCGCGCGGACCTCGACGGCCGACGTGCTCGTGATCGCGTGCGGGCCGTGGTCGGCCGAGGCTGGCGCGGCCGCGCGGCGTCGAGCTCCCGGTGCGCCCGCTCTGCCGCCAGCTGCTGCGACGACCGAGCTGCCGGAGCTCCCCGGACGACCTGCCGATGGTGCTCGAGGCGGAGACCGGCTTCCACTTCCGCCGCCGCGGCGACAGGCTCGTGCTCGGCGATGACCGATCCCGAGCCGCGCTGGGGCTTCGAGGAGCGCGTCGACGAGTCGCTGTTCGCCGACCGGCTCGAGCGGCTGCGCCACCGCTACCCGCCGGCGGCCGAGGCGACGATCGAGCGACGCGTGGGCCGGGCTCTACGACATGACCCCCGACGCGCACCCGATCCTCGGCGAGGTCGCCGACGGCGTCTACGCGGCCTGCGGCTTCTCCGGCCACGGCTTCATGCAGTCGCCCGCGGTCGGGCGCGCGCTGGCGGAGGAGATCCTCGGCGAGAGCCCGAGCGCTCGACCTCGGCCCGTACCGCCTCGAGCGCTTCGAGGACGACGCGCGACTTCCCGGAGACGCTAGTCCTCTAGCTCGGAACTCCTCGCCGATCTCGGGTCCTGCCGATGAGGTCGCCGGATGCCGCTGGACGCCCGTTCAGCGAGCCGGAGAAGGCAGATCAGGCCGAAGCGCTCCGCTCGGCCGGCATCCGAGATCCAGACGTCGCCCTCAGGGCAGGTCGGGCAGCTTCGCGCGCAGCTCGTCCAGCGTCGTCCTCGAGTCAGCGACGTTCCAGAGCAGGAAGCGAACCGGCTCATGCGCCATCCTTGCATCGCAGCGTGTCGCCATGCCGACGGCGCACGGCAGCCGGCTCACTGGTCGGCATCGCAAGCGATGCTCAGTCGTCGGCACGCCGGGCGTCGGCAGCTGCGCGATCAGCTCCTTGATCTGGCGCAGGCACGTCCGGCCTCCTCGTGCCCGAAGTCGTCCAGGTAGGAGTGCAGCGCCGCGCGCAGCAGCGCGCAGCTCGTCTTCGGTCAGCTCGAGCGTGTGGTTCAAAACGGCCCCTCGGCTCGTAGCTTCCGCGCCGCGCGCCGACGGCGATCATCGTCATGCCCTCGGGCCCGGCGACCGGCACGCGCGTCGTCCCGGGATCGAAGCGCAGGAACGTTCCGACCGCGAACCGGGATCTCCTCGCCCTCGATCCGGTAGACGCCCGAGCCGCGGACGATCACGTTGACCTCCTCCTGGCCGGTGTCCGGCCTCGTCGTGCTCGTGGCCCTCGCTGTTCGGCGGGATCTCGAACCAGTTGATCCCGAACGCCTCGACGCCGAGCTCGCGCGCGGACGAAGCGAACCGCGCCGCCCGGGCCCGGCGGCCTTCGATCTCGTCGACGTTGATCGATCGAGTAGCCCATCCGCTACATCCTGAAGACGCCGAAGGTCGTCTCGGGGATCGGCGCGTTCAGCGCGGCCGCGATCCCGAGCGCCGAGCACGCGGCGCGTGTCGAGCGGGTCGATGATGCCGTCGTCCCAGAGCCGGCGCGGTCGAGTAGTACGGGTTGCCCTCGGCCTCGTACTTGGCGCGGATCTCGTCGGGATCGGCGTCGCCGACCATCGTCAGCACGGTCGCCGCCTGCTCGCCGCCCATCACGGAGATGCGCGCGTTCGGCCACATCCAGAGCTGCCGCGGCGAGTAGGCGCGCCCGCACATGCCGTAGTTGCCGGCGCCGAACGAGCCGCCGACGATGACGGTGAACTTCGGCACCTCCGCGCAGGCGACCGCGGTCACGAGCTTCGCGCCGTCGCGCGCGATCCCGCCGGCCTCGTACTCCTTGCCGACCATGAAGCCGGTGATGTTCTGCAGGAAGACGAGCGGCACGCTGCCGCTTGCAGGCGAGCTCGACGAAGTGCGCGCCCTTCGCGCGCCGACTCGCCGAAGAGGACGCCGTTGTTGGCGAGGATCCCGACCGGGTAGCCCTCGATCCGCGCGAAGCCGCAGACGAGCGTCTCGCCGTAGAGCGCCTTGAACTCGTGGAAGCGCGAGCCGTCCACGAGGCGGGCGATCAGCTCGCGCGGGTCGACCTGCTGGCGGAAGTCGGTCGGGATCAGGCCGTAGAGCTCGGCCGGGTCGGCCGCGGGCTCCTCGGCGGCGTCGCGACTCCCAGGGCAGGTCGCTTCGGCGGCAGGTCGAGGTTGCGGACGATCTCGCGCACGAGCGCGAGCGCGTGCTCGTCGGAGGTCGCGTAGTGGTCGGCGACCCCGGACGGCCGCGCGTGGACGTCGGCGCCGCCGAGCTCCTCGGCGCTCACCTCCTGGCCGGTGGCGGCCTTCACGAGCGGCGGGCCGCCGATGAAGATCGTGCCGGTGCCCTTGACGATGATCGTCTCGTCGCTCATCGCGGGCACGTACGCGCCGCCGGCGGTGCACGAGCCCATCACCGACGGCGATCTGCGGGATGCCCGCCGCGGAGAGCCGGGCCTGGTTGTAGAAGATCCGGCCGAAGTGGTCGCGGTCGGGGAAGACCTCGGCCTGCAGCGGCAGGAACGCGCCGCCGGAGTCGACGAGGTAGATGCACGGCAGGCGGTTCTGCTCGGCGATCTCCTGCGCGCGCAGGTGCTTCTTGACCGTCAGCGGGAAGTAGGTGCCGCCCTTGACCGTCGCGTCGTTGGCGACGAGCACGCACTCGCGTCCCTCGATGACGCCGATCCCGGTGACGATCCCTGCGCCGGGCGCCTGGCCGTCGTAGAGCTCCCAGGCGGCGAGCGCCGAGAGCTCGAGGAACGCCGTGTCCGGGTCGACGCAGCCGGTCGATCGCGCTCCCGAGCGGTCAGCTTGCCGCGCGAGCGGTGCTTCTCGAGCGCCTTCTCGCCGCCGCCGCGGGCGACCTGCGCCGGTTCGCTCGCGCAGCTCGCGCGACGAGCTCCTCCATCTGCGCTCGGCGTGCCGTCGAAGGCGTCAGGGCGCTCGGCCTGCGAGCGTGAGCACTGCCACGGGCTGAGCCTACCGCGTGCGTCTTTCGTCACGGTGTCTGACCCGAGGGAGAGTTCCTCCTGAGCAGGGAATGTGGAGAGTTCGGTGATTGCTTCCGCGCGGGTGTCTGACCCCCTGACTTGCGTTAGCGTCGAGCGTGCGAATTCACCCACCTTGGGTGAACCGGGGCTCAGGACCGTGCCGCGCGTAGCCTGGTGCCGGAGTGCCGGGCTCCCGCAGCTGCCACACGCCCGCGCGTCCTCATCCTCGGCGGAGGCTTCGCCGGGGTCGGCGCCGCGCAGAAGCTGAAGGACGCCGACGTCGACGTCGTGCTGGTCGACAAGCACGACTACCACACCTTCCAGCCGCTCCTCTACCAGCTCGCGACCGGCCTGCTCGAGACCACGGCGGTCGGTCACTCGCCTCGCGCGACCTCGTTCGAGACGCAGGACAACGCACGGTCCACCAGGCGACCGGTGACGGCGATCGACCTCGACGCGCGCGAGGTGCAGTTCGACGGAGATGGCGCCGCTGACGCTACGACTACCTCGTCGCTCGGCGCTCGGCGCGGAGGTCAACTTCTTCGGCGACCGAGGGCGCGCCCGAGCACGCGCTTTCCGATGTACACGCTGCCCGACGCCGTGCGCCTCAAGGACCACGTCCTCGAGCGCTGGGAGGCGGCCGACCGGCGACCCGAGCCTCGTCGACGACGGCGCGCTGAACGATCGTCGTCGTCGGCGGCGGGCCGACCGGGCGTCGAGACGCGCAGGCGCGCTCGCCGAGCTCTACCGCGGCGACTTCGCGCAAGGACTACCCGAACGCTGTCCGCAGGACAAGGCGCGGATCGTGCTCGTCGAGGCCGGCGCCGGAGCTCTTCTCGATGTTCAAGCCGAACCTCCGGGAGTACGCGGCGAAGGCGCTCGACGGAGCGCACGGTCGAGGTGATGACCGGCGAGGTCGTCGAGTCGGTCTCGCCGACGCGCGTGACGCTCGAAGTCCGGGACGGAGCTCGAGGCGCACACGCTCGTCTGGGGCGCCGGGCTGCAGGGCAACGCGCTCGTCCAGATCGCTCGGGCTCGAGCTGCGAGCGCGGCAACCGCATCGGCGTCGGCCCGGACGCTGACGCGTCGCCGACCACCCGGAGGTGCTACGCGGTCGGCGACATCGCCGCGATCACGGACGCGAAGACGAAGCAGGTGCTGCCGCAGCTCGGCTCGGTCGCGCTCCAGTCCGGCGAGCACGCCGGCGAGACGATCGCCCGGCATCGTCGACGGCAAGGAGACGAAGCCGTTCAGAGTACCAGCGACAAGGGCACGATGGCGACGATCGGCCGCGGGCGCCGCGGTCGTGCAGATGCTCGGCGGGCGGACGATGAAGGGCAAGAAGGCCCAGCTGGCCTGGGGGACGGTGCACCTCGCGCTGCTGCCGACGAACGAGGATCGCGCGAAGGCGGTCGTCGAGTGGGCCGGGGCGGCGCTTCACGCACCAGCGGGCGGGCCGGATCTCGGTCGGCGCGAGTAGCCACGCTGATCATCCCATCTGGGCGATGCTCTGGCCGGCTCCGGCGTGCCGGGTTGCCGCCAGGGCCACGGAGCCTGACAGAGCCCATCTCTAAAGCTGCGACCGGGAGAGGAGCAAGCGCATGACTACTAGTGCGGAACCAGCGCTCGCCGTGCGTCGAGACACGGCAGGGCGGCGACGCCACCAGGCGGAGGCCGACGTGCCTGGTGGTCGTTCGGCATCACGGGCGACCTCGCGAAGGTGATGACCTTCCGGTCGCTCTACCGGCTCGAGCAGCGCGGCCTGCTCGACTGCCCGATCGTCGGCGTCGCGGTCGACGACTGGACGGTCGACCAGCTCGTCGAGCGCGCGCGCGAGTCGATCGTCGGCACCGGCGAGCAGCTCGACGAGGAGGTCTTCGACGCGCTTCGCGGCGCGGCTCTCGTACGTCGCGGCGACTTCGCCGACGCGGCGACCTACGAGCGCGTCGCCGACGGCGATCGAGCGGCGCGCAGCAGCCGGTCTTCTACCTCGAGATCCCGCCGTTCCTGTTCGGCACGGTCGTCAAGGGCCTCGCCGAGGCGGGCCTGACCGAGAACGCGCGGTCGTCGTCGAGAAGCCGTTCGGCCACGACCGCGCGTCGGCGCGCGCGCTCGCCGACGAGCTGCACCAGTACATCGACGAGTCGCAGCTCTACCGGATCGACCACTACCTCGGGAAGATGGGCCTCGAGGAGATCCTCTACCTGCGGTTCGCGAACACGATGCTCGAGCCGATCTGGAACCGGAACTACCTCGAGTCCGTCCAGATCACGATGGCGGAGGACTTCGGCGTCGAGGACCGCGGCCACTTCTACGACCCGGTCGGCGCGCTGCGCGACGTCGTCGTCAACCACCTGATGCAGGTCGTCGCGGCCGGCGCGATGGAGCCGCCCGCGCGGCGGCGACCCGACACGACTCAAGGACGCGCAGGTCGCGCTCTTCCGCGCCGTCAGCGACGGCCGACCCGGCGCACTACGTGCGCGGGCAGTACGACGGCTACCGTCGACATCGACGGCGTCGCGCCGGACTCGACGACCGAGACCTACGCCGCGCTGCGGCTCGAGATCGAGAACTGGCGCTGGTCGGGCGTCCCGTTCTTCATCCGCACCGGCAAGCGCCTGCCCGCGACGCAGACCGGAGCTCCGGCTCGTGTTCAAGCACCCGCCGCGGCTCGGTTTCCCGGCGTTCGACGACGAGCCGGAGCCGAACCAGCTCGTGGTCAAGCTCGACCCGTCGACGGGCGTCGAGCTGGTCGTCGACGCCCGCAGGCCGATCGCGCGGACGGCCGCGCCGATCGACGCTCGACATGGAGTTCGCCGAGAGGGCGGCGAGGGCGCGACGCCGTACGAGGTGCTGCTGCACGCGGCGCATGGTCGGCGAGAGCATGCGCTTCACGCGCCAGGACGGCGTCGAGGAGACCTGGCGGATCATGCAGCCGCTGCTCGACGCGCCGCCGCCGGTGCACCCGTACGCGCCGGGATCGTGGGGCCCGGAAGGCAGCGAGAAGCTCGTCGCCGGGCCACGGCCGCTGGCACGAGCCCTGGGTGGCGGCATGACGACGGCCACCGCACGCCGAGCCACACGCCGCAGAGCGCGGCTGCACCGTCGCCGTTCCCGCCGATCGCGGACTACGCGTTCCTCTCGAACTGCCACACGGGCGCGCTCGTCGCGCCGGACGGCGCGATCGACTGGCTCTGCGTCCCGAGCTTCGACTCGCCGAGCGTGTTCGGCAGCCTGCTCGACCGGCGAGGCCGGCTTCTTCCGGTTCGGCCCGTTCGGGATCAACCACCCGACCGCGCGCGGCGTACGAGCCGGGAACGAACGTGCTCGGTGACGACCTGGAAGACGCCGACCGGCTGGATCGTCGTCCGCGACGCGCTGACGATGGGGCCTGTGGGACCACGAGGACGCAGATCACGCCGCACACCCGGCCGCCGGCGGACGACGACGCCGACCACATGCTGGTCCGCACGGTGGAGTGCCTCGAGGCGCAGCGTCGGAGGTCGAGCTCGTCTGCGAGCCGGTGTTCGACTACGGCCGCGACGCCGGCGGAGTGGACGCTGCGTCGACGACGGCCGCCACGCCGCCGACGCGACGCGGCGCCGGGCAGACGATCCGCCTCGCAGTCCGACCTCGCGCTGGGCATCGAGGGCGACCGCGTCCGCGCGCGGCACGTGCTCGCAGCCGGGCGACCGCGCCTACTGCGCGCTCTCCTGGGCCGAGGGCTTCGCCGCGCCGGAGAACGTCGACGAGGCGCAGGCGAGGCTCGACGGCCACGACGCGCTTCTGGCGCGCACTGGCTGAGCGCGGCGCGCATCCCGGATCACGCGCTGGCGCGACCCGATCCAGCGCTCCGCGCTCGACGATCAAGGGCCTGACCTACATGCCGACCGGCGCGACCGTGGCGGCGCTCACGACGTCGCTGCCCGAGACCCCGGGCGGCGAGCGCAACTGGGACTACCGCTACACCTGGATGCGCGACACGACGTTCACGCTCCAGGCGCTGCACTGGCTCAACCTCGAACTGGGAGGCCGACGAGTTCATGCAGTTCGTCGCCGACCTCGAGCCGACCGAGGACGGGTCGCTCCAGATCATGTACGGGATCGACGGCCGCCGCGACCTGACCGAGTCGACGCGCGACGACCTCTCCGGCTACGCGGGCGCGCGAGCCGGTGCGGATCGGCAACGGCGCCTTCGACCAGCGCCAGAACGACGTCTTCGGCGCGGTGCTCGACTCGATCCTGCTCCACACGCGGCGCACAGCCAGCGCCTGCCGCGGCGGCTGTGGCCGATCGTCCAGACGCAGGCCGAGTGCGCGACGAGCGTCTGGCGCGAGCCCGACCAGGGCATCTGGGAGGCGCGCGGCAAGCCCGCAGCACTACGTCTCCTCGAAGCTGATGTGCTGGGTCGCGCTCGACCGCGCGGCCAAGCTGGCCGGAGATCCGCGGCGACCCGACAGCTGCAGGCGAACGTGGCAGGCGACCGCCGACGAGATCCGCGCGGACATCCTCGAGCACGGCGTGACCGAGCGACGGCGTCCTGCGCCAGCACTACGAGACCGGACGCGCTCGACGCCTCGACGCTGCTCGGCCGCGATCTTCGGCTTCCTGCCGGGCGACGACGAGCGTCTCCGCGCAAGTCGGTCGACGCGATCGCCGACGAGTCTGACCGAGGACGGCTTCGTGCTGCGCTACCGGACCGACGAGACCGACGACGGCCTCTCGGGCAAGGAGGGGACGTTCCTGATCTGCTCGTTCTGGCTCGTCTCCGCGCTCGGCGATCGTCGGCGAGCTGCAGCGCGCCCGCGACCTGATGGAGCGGCTGCTGCGGATCGCCTCGCCGCTCGGCCTCTACGCCGAGGAGTTCGACGCCGACACCGGCCGCCACCTCGGCAACTTCCCGCAGGCGTTCTCGCACCTGGCGCTGATCGAGGCGGCGGCGCGGATCATCGTCCCCGAGATGATGGAGGAGTGCTGAGTGACGGCGGGGGCTCGGCCGAGCCCCCGCACCCGACCTGGAGTGGCCTGACGAGCTGGACGCGCTCGCCGCTGCGGCCGAGGCACCACACGCTGCGGCTCGAGAACGAGCGCGTGCGCGTGCTCGAGAACGTGGATCCCGCTCGGCGCCACGACGGCGGTTCACACCCACCGCTGGCCGAACGTGCAGTACGTGCTGAGCACCTCGGAGTTCGTCGGCGCGACAGCGCTGGAGCCGTGCTCCTGGACACGCGCGGAGCCAATCCGCCTCAGCCGGGGGCGACGGCTCTGGTCCGTGCCCCTGCCGCCGCACTCGATCGCAGAACGTCGGCGGGGGCCGACCTGCACCGTGATCATGGTCGAGCTGGAAGGGCTGACCAAGGGTCAGAGAATCGCGATCGGGCGTTGGCTGGCGAGCCGGTGCCTCCGGTGATGCGGAGTGGCGCCGCGACGAAGAGGAACTCCCAGCGCCGCGCGTGGGCGCAAGCCGCGAGGAGGTCCTCGAGCCGGAGGTGAGTCCAGCAGGTGAACGCGCATCTATCGCCGCGATCGCGAGCACGTGGATCGGAAAGCCGACCCCGTGCGGTGCTGCTGGGAGCGGTGTCGGCGTTCGTGATGTCGGTCCCCAGCGCGGCGCGATCCCAGCTCCGCGAGGAAGGTCGCGGCCGTCGGATGGAGTCCCGACTTGGCGTTTGGCGTGTCCCACGATCCGAGCTCGCCTCAGCCGGCGGGCGTGGCCGGTTCGGACCAGGAGGATGTCCCCTTCGCGAACCGAGACTCCTGCTCGCGCTCCGCTGACTCGAGCTCGTCGGAGAAGACGTGCTCGCCGGGCTCGAGCCACGGAACGCCTCGGATGCGGGGATGTCGAGCAGCACGCCCCGACCGACCAGCCCGTCCTTGAGAACCTCGATCGACTCCGCTGCGGCGCCCCGAGACGTGACGGCAGCAGCCGGCCTCCCGTTGTAGAGCGACCCCTCGTAGCCGACGTGCGAGAGCGCGTCGATATGCGTGTGGGTGTCGCTGTGGTAATCCACTCCGACGTAGTCCTCGGCGATGCTCACCGCGGCTCGTGGTCGCCCCACGCTGTCATGCGGTGCTCGGCGGGCTGCGGGTTGTCGGGGGCGGCGGTGGTGTTCAACGGCCAGCTGAGGCAGCGAGACCGCGAGCCCCCTCGCGCGACGAGCCGGGCAGCCGCCGTGACACGTTCGGGCGTGAGGTGGTTCAACGCTCCGCGCTCGTCGTCCGCTCCCCGTCGCCCCAGGCTGCTCACCGCTCGAAAGAGCTCGGCCGAACTCTGTTCCGCGGTGACGTGCGTCTGATCGGGCTCGGACTGCAAGCTACGGTCGAGCATCCTCCAAGCGCACCGGAGGGCGCTTCATCCCGTCCGGACGATGCACGGCCCGGACGTTCTCGGAATCGTCGCAGCCGCGGCGTAGCCGAGCGAGTGAGAGTTACCATGGACGCGTACGACGTGATCATCATCGGAACCGGCGCGGGCGGCGGCACCATCGCCCGCCACCTCGCGCCCTCGGGCAAGAGGATCCTCCTGCTCGAGCGCGGCGACTGGCTGCCGCGCGAGCCGCAGAACTGGCTCGCGCAGGACGTGTTCGTCGACAACCGCTACGTCTCGCGCGGACACCTGGTACGACGGCGAACGGCAAGCCGTTCCAGCCGCAGGTCCACTACTTCGTCGGCGGCGCCACGAAGCTCTACGGCGCCGCGCTCTACCGGCTGCGCGAGGAGGACTTCGGCGAGCTCGCGCACCACGACGGCATCTCGCCCGCCTGGCCGATCTCCTACGACGAGCTCGAGCCCTACTACACGCAGGCCGAGCAGCTCTACCAGGTGCACGGCGCGCGCGGCGAGGATCCGACCGAGCCGCCGGCGAGCGCGCCGTACCCGCACCCGGCCGTGTCGCACGAGCCGCGGATCCAGCAGCTCGCCGACCAGCTCGCCGGCCGCCGGCTACCACCCGTTCCACGCGCCCTGCGGGATCATGCTCGACGAGGCAGAACATGCCCTACAGCACCGTGCGTGCGCTGCGCCAACTGCGACGGCTTCCCGTGCCTCGTGCACGCGAAGTCCGACGCCGAGGTGCTCGGCGTGCGGCCCGGCGCTCGAGCACCGACAACGTCACGCTGCTGACGAACGCGAAGGCGGTCAGGCTCGAGACGAACGCCGGCGGGCACGGCCGTCACCGGGCGTCGTCGTCGAGCGCGACGGCGCGACGGAGACGCTACGCCGGCGACATCGTCGTCGTCGCGTGCGGCGCGGCGAACACGGCCAAGCTGCTGCTCGCTCTCGGCGAGCGACAAGCACCCGAACGGGCTCGCGAACGGCTCCGACCAGGTCGGCCGCAACTACATGTTCCACGACAGCGTCGGCCGTGCTCGCGCTCTCGCGCGAGGAGAACCCGACCGTCTACCAGAAGACGCTCGGGCTCAACGACTTCTACTTCGGCAGCGACGACTTCGAGTACCCGCTCGGCAACATCCAGATGGTCGGCAAGTCGCAGGCGCCGATGTTCCGCGGCGAGAAGCCGGGCGAGACGAAGCTCGCGCCCGAGTGGACGCTGGAGCGGGTCGCCCGCCACGCGATCGACTTCTGGCTCTCGACCGAGGACCTGCCGCAGGCCGGACAACCGGGTCACGCGTCGACGGCGACGGCAAGCTCACGCTGAGCTACACGGAGACGAACGCGGAGGCGAAGAAGCGGCTGTACGACAAGCTCAAGTCGATGCTCGGGCAGCTCGACATGAACCCGGACCACCTCTTCCACCGCTTCGCGTACATGAAGAACGACATCCCGGTCGCCGGCTGCGCGCACCAGGCCGGCACCTGCCGCTTCGGCACCGACCCGGCGAGCGTCGGTGCTCGACGTCGAACTGCACGCGCGCACGAGCTCGACAACCTCTACGTCGTCGACACGAGCGTCTTCCCGAGCATCGGCGCGGTCAACCCGGCGCTCACCGCGATGGCGAACTCGCTCCGCGTCGGCGACCACCTGCTCGGGCCGGCTTCAATGACGCCGGCGAACGGGGCCGTCAGGCTCTCCGCGGCGACGACCAGCACGCCGCGTCGCGTGACACTGACGGGCGGGGCTCCGCTCGTACTCCGCTCGCGGGGCGAGATGTCCTCGACGGGTATCCCGCCGGCGAAAGGGGCGGAGCACGTCCGGGCGCGTGGCGGCAGCGTCCTGATCCCGTGGCCCAACCGGCTGGAGTGGACGGGAGCTACGAGGCTCGACGGAAAGCGGCACCAGCTCGGAAAGGTCAACGAGCCGGAGCGGGGAGAAATGCGATCCGCAGGCTGGGCAGTTTCGCTTTGGCGACGCGGCTCGGTGGCGAAGCGCGGGGAGAAGCGCGCGGTGGTGGGGCGGCTGCTTTCGAGGCTCGCAGCCGGGTTTGCCGTCTCGCTCGCGCTCAGCACATCGGCATCGAGTACTCCCCTTTATGCCGCCGCGCGGTCTGCGGTGCAGACGACTCGCGGTCAACGTCGGGACGGAGCGCTGCCCTTGCGGCAGCGGAGCGGCATCCGTACCTGACCCTCGGCACCGAGAACGCCGACGGCGCGATCCTCCGGGCACCCGGCCGGGTCGTGCTGCAGGTGGACGATCGCGGCTCGCCGCGTGGGAGCCGAGCCCGTCGAGGGCACGGCGTACGACTTCTCCGCCCGAGGCAGATTGGCTCCACCCGGCTTGACCACCAGCCTTCGCCGGCCTCCACCGCGATCAGGACGGCCTCGCCCGCGTCGCGCTTCGCCGACCCGGCTCGCGCGGCACGTCGCCTCGCTCTGGGTCGGTTCGAGTCCTACCGGTACCCGCAGCTCTTCACGGGTGACCCGCTTCCCGGACGCGCGTCGCCAGGCGCAGCCTGGCGGTCGAGCCGATGAGCCCTGTCCGGCGAACGCCTTCCGCACGGGGAGGATCCTCCTGAGCCAGAGCGGTCACCACGACCCGGGGAAACGCCCCGCCTAAGCGCGCGGCAGTGCTCTAGCCTTCGGGTGACGGACCCTCGTCCACGGTCGAGCCTCGGGCCGCGTGATGAGCAGCACGCAGCGCGGGCCCGCCGTGGCAAGCACATTATCCGCGTGATCAGCCCTTCGGCCGTGGCGGGTCGAGATGGGCCGTGTCGGCTCGTCGAGCACGAGCACCCGCGATCATCAGCAGCGCGCGGGCGAGCGGTGATCGCGCTGCCGCTGGCCGCCCGAGAGCTCCCGGGTCCGCTCGCCGACGAGCGTGTCGAGGCCGTTGGAAGCCGGTCGACCCAATCCCAGATGCGCCGCGCGCAGTGCCGTCTGAGCTTCTGGCGTCGCTCGCCCCTGCGGGCGCCAGCGTCAGCCCGCGGATGCTGGTCGAGAACAGGTGCGCGTCCGCCCGGGATATCGATCGCCTGCGTACGTCCTCCTGCCGGTACAGGCGTCCTCGCTGACAGTGACCCGTCCGGCCTCCGGTCAGGAAGTGCGGAGAGGTCTGCAACGGTCGTCTGGTTAAGGCCGCTGCGCCCGAGCAGGGCGATGGTTCTTCCCGGCGCGAGCGTCGTAGGCTGGTGGCTTCCGCCGAGTGCTGGCCGCCTGTCAGGCGCGCGGCGGACGCAGATCGTCCTCGCTGCGACCGTGCAAACGGCGCTCTGGGCAGCGGCAGCGGATCACGGATCGCGACGATGCCACCGTCGTCGCGATCCGTCAGGATCGAGTGACCCGCCGCTCCCGCCGCAGCAGTGGCCCGAGCTCAGCCTCAGCAGCGGACGCACTGAATGCCGCCAGCGCGACGAGCGCGATAGCGCGATCAGCACGCGGTCGAGGCCCCGGTCTCGTGGGCAGACCGCCACGGCCAGTACGCCGACCACGGTTGTGCTCGTGACGAGCAGCCGCAGGCCGTCGCCTGTGCCGTCGGCAAGCGCAGCTGGCGGCGATCTCGCACCAGGCGAGCGGTGTCGGCACACCGACGCCGCGTCGTACTGCCGGTGGCCAAAGCGACGATCTCCGCGTTCTGGCGCGGAGCGCCCTGACGACCCGCTTCCATGCGCCTCGCGCGGCCCAACCGCGCCGAAGAGCTCGCGCGAATGCGGTGTTGCCACCGGCACGACGATCCCTGCGGCGAGCAGGCCGATCCCGAGGACGCTCGCCGCCTGGTGGTGGCACCATCGCCGCGACTGCGACCGACCTGCCGCCGGCGACGACCGGTGACCAGCGGCGGGATCAGCCCGCGCAGGGGAGATGATCTCTTTGAGCGAGTCAGACGTCAGCGACGAAGCAGAGCAGGTCGGCGGGCAGACCCCGAGCCCGGCCGGTGCCAGCGGCCGACCTTCTGTAGACTCCGGCCTGCGTGCGCCTGTAGCGACCGCAGCGCCACGTCGAGACGTCAGCCGCTCGGAGGCAGTTAGCGTCAGCGTGGACGGCTGAGCCAGAAGAAGCGGACGCCGACGTGATCGCGCTGTCAGAAGTGAGAGCAGCCTCGCTGCCGCCGCCCGGGTGAGATCGTGCAGCAGCAATACGTAACTGAACGAAGTATAC
>ERZ1370068.7503-contig-6416_pt1 | contig 32107 bp, 41 predicted proteins | sample MGYA00561227_ERZ1370068 | MGnify/ENA primary metagenome ERZ1370068 (study PRJEB38410, sample SAMEA6850437) | metagenome | study: Metagenomic assessment of the ecological functions of the soil: analysis of the soil microbiota associated with the...
GAATACACGCTGGCGAACTCGTTCTGTTGCGCCGCCGCGCGGGACGCCGCCGGAGCGCCAAAAGGGCAGTTCAATTCTCCAGCCTCATCTTCTAAAGAAGTATTTCGCGCCCTTACGCGCCGTCCTTGGCGCCTTAATGCGTGGACCAAAGACCCGGCTGCTCGCCCGCTCCCAACTCATCCTCCGCAGCGTGCGCTATCACTGGCGCGCGAACCCTCGGCGCGCTGCTGGCGGCCGCGGCGGGCCAGCGGTGCTGACCGGGGCGCTGATCGTCGGCTGCGATTCGGTGCAGCACCTCGCTCCACATGGCTGGGGTCGAGCGGCTGGGCACGACTCGGGCGGCGCTGATCGGCGGCGACCGATTCTTCAAAGGCAGAGCGATCCTCGCCAGAGCGCGTCACGCCGCTGAGCCGTAAGATTTCAACGCTGAATTCAGAAACGGCCGAGCCGCTGCCTGATGCTGCCGGGAATCTGCGCGCATGACGTCAACCGCTGGCGCGCGAATGAAGTCCAGTCGCCGGGCATCCGCGGCTCGATTCTGGGAGGTGGAGAACATCTTCTCGCGCTGGTGCTGCGGAAGGCCGCGGGGAACCAGCCGGGCGAAGTAGCGATCAACACGCCGCTGGCGCATCCTGCTGCAGCGCAAGCCGGCGCGACTCGATCCGCATCCGGCTCTACAGTTCGGCATTTTGCCGCACGATGCGCCTCTGGGCCTGACCGAGGAGCAGAGCGCGTTTCTGCGTTTGAGAGTGAAGATTGTACCTGGCCGCGCGGCGTCGCGCGCTTTTCCCTGCGCGCCGAGCAGAGCGCGCCGCCGATCGCGTTCGTAGCGCCCAAGGAACTGCAGTCGGTTCACGAGAGCACGCCGCCACGTGCTGCTCGTGTGCGGTCCGCGCTCGCAGGTTCAACCCCAACGCCGGAGCGGCGGCGGCGGTGGAAATCGACAAGGCGTGGATGGAAGCTGACGCGCAGCTCGCACTGCGCGTCGAAGCGAAATTCTGCGAGCTGCGCACGGCGCGCGTGTTCTCGACACCGTGCTGAGCGATGAACTGCTCGCCAGCGAAAAGGACGCGCAGCCGCTGACCACTTACTTCGTCAACGCGATCCGCGCGAATGGGAAGGAGACACCGTGCTCGATGTAGACCGCGGCGGGATCGCCGCTGACCGAGCTCAAAGACGATGAAATCGCGCCTAACGATTGACCGGGGCGGAGACCCGCGCGAAGCCGGGTGATAGTGTCGAACTGGGAGTTTTACGTCATCGGCACGCAGCGCGCAAAGTCGAGACGCGGAAGGCGTCGTTCAAGCTCAAGGCGATCGTGCCGCTAAGCGGCGAGTATGCGGACCGCGGCTTGATGCCGGACTTCCCGGGATTTCAATGTGGAATCGACGGGCGATTGGAAGGCCGGGATTCCGATCGACAAGAAGAAAATCCGCGACAAAGACGAAGGTATTGGAAGAGCCACCGCGGCACGCCGAAGGCGTTCATCGGCTCAAACGGGGCGTGGAGTTGTGGCGCAACCGCTTGGCGCGCACACGGCGATCCGCTTCGCGCCAGCAACGGACTGCGAGCAGGCATTGCGCGCGTGGATCATGGCGCGCCTGGCGCGGCTTGTGGAGAAACCGGCGTGGCCGTCGTGCCGGTGAAGGCGCGCAGGCGCTGCAGCCGCCAGCCAGGCGATGATTTCGGCGGCTTGTTTCTGGGGCTGAGTTTTTTTCTGATCGTCGCGGCGCTGCTGCTGATGGCGCTGATCTTCCAGGTTTGATGTCGAGTCGCGGGCGCGCTGAAACCGGCGTGCTGCTCTGCGCTCGGCTTCACGGCGAAAAGCGTGCGCCGACTACTGTGGGCGAGGGCGGGTTACGCCGCCGCGGGCGATGCTGCTCGGCGCTCGGCGGCATGTTGTACGCCTACGCGCTGCTCGGCGCGCTGAGTTCGCGCTGGCAGGACGCGGTCGGCGGGGCGTACCTGGAATTTCACGCCAGCCTGCTCTCCCTATTTTCACAGGAGCGTGGCCACGGTCGCCGTCGCGGCGCTGGCGATTTGGTTCGCGGTACGCAAACAAGCCGCGCGTCCGGCGCGCGAGTTGCTCAACGAACGCGGCGCGCCGCTGTGTTGTCCGCCCCGGTCGAATCCGCGACGGAAAACACTGCCGGGGCCGTCTGCCTTGTCATCGCGGCGGGTCTGATTGCGTTTGATTCAAGAGCAGCGGGCCGGCTGCGGCGGGATTGTTCTTTGGTTCGGGGCGCGATGCTGCTGGTGAAGCGCTAGCGGCGGTGCGCTGGATTCGTCGAGCGCGCAGGCGAGACGGGCAGCCTGTGCCGACGCTCGCCGCGCTGTAATCGCGCGGCGCGGCGCAAGCCGGGCGCAGCCAGGCCACGGCGGCGGCGGTAAAAGGCTGGCGATCGGCGCGTTTCTGGTCTGCGCGATCGGTGTGAACGAGCTCGACGCGAACGCGGGTGCGAACCTCAAAGACGCGTCCGGCACCGGCGGCTTTGCGCTCGTCGCGCGCGACCATTCCGATCTCTCGAAGACCTGAACTCCGCCGATGGGCGCGAGAAACTCAACTCGAAGACAAGCGCCTGGACTCGGCGCAAATTCATGCGCTGCGCGTGAAAACCGGCGACGAGGCAAGCCGCCCAATCTGAACCGCAAGGCAACGTCCGCGCATCGTCGCGCTTCCAAAATCATCCATCAGCGCGGCGGCTTCACGTTCGTTGAGAAGGCGCCGGCGAGTGGCGCGGCCGACCAGAACGAATGGGAAGCACTGTTAGAAATGGCACCGGCGACACTATTCCCGCGGTGTGACGCAGTCGCTGCAGTGGGGCGCTGCATTGCATGAGTCTCGGCGACGAGCTTCCGATTCGCGACGAGCACGGCGTCGAAAAGAAATTGAAATTTGTCGGCGCGATCGCGAACAGCGCGATGCAGGGTGCATCATGATTTCGAAGACGATTTTCTGAAACTTTTATCCATCCGAGAGCGGTTACCGGCAATTCTGATCGACGCACTCGCCGTGACGCCGCGGCCCACGGGCGATGTCCTGTCGCGCTGGCTGTATGGACAACGGCTTGAAGGTCGCGTGGGGGCGGCGGAACGGCTGGCGGAGTTCAACGCGGTGCAGAACACCTACCTGGCGATCCAGCGCTGGGTGTTGCGGATGCCGCTGCTAAAAGTGCCGGCTGGGACTGGTCAAAGCTGCGCAACATGCTCGACCGGCGCGCGGCGCCAATGATGCTGCGCGTGTGATCGGCTTCTCGCGTGCGAAAGTGATGTGGATGGTCGTCGCCGGAGCACGCGTGGATTCTGTCGCTGGGACTGGGCGCGGGAATTTTTCGGCGTTGGCGGCGATCGCGCCGTCGCGCGCGTCGGGCGGCGCGTTTCCGGGAGTCGATGTGCGTGATGCGTCCCGGTATCAATCGCGGTCGGGATGGGTCTGGCGCTGGCGGCGGCGTGGCAGCTGCGCGCGCCGGTGCTGGCGGGATTGCGGGGAGATTAACGATGCCGCGGGAAGTTCAGCGCCGGTCAAGAAGGACTCGGCTGGCATGGCGCTGGGTGCGCGCCGGGCTGATCGCGCTGCTGGCGGCGGTGGCGTCTCGCCGCGGTGGGTGAAGGTGGCCTCGAAGAAAGTGCGCTTATCAGACGCCCGACGAGCTGCGAGCGGAGATGGAAACCGGCGCGCCGCAGCTCGACAGGGTCATCGAAACGCTGCAGCGCATGGACACCGATCACCGGCGCGAGGTGATGCAGAGCCCCGAGATGCAGCGGTATTTTCAGAAACTCACGCCGGCCGACGGCAAACGGCTGCTGATGGCCACGCTCGACCGCGGCATCGCGCAGCAGATGGAGCGCTATCACAAGATGAGCAAGGCGGAGCGCGCGCAATTCATCGAAGAGGGAAAAGCTGCGCCAGCGGGAAGAGCGCGAGCGCATCATGAAAATGTCCATGAAGAGCGCGACAAGCGCCGCGCGATGCTGCTGAGCGACGCGAACTTCGAGGAGATGTTCGAGAAGGCGATGAAATCGTACCTGAGCGTGACGACGAGCGAAGAGCGCGCAGTGGTGCTGGCGCCGCTGTTCGAGGCGCGCTGCAGAACGCAGTTGATTCGCGGAAGATATGGCAGCCAGGAAGTGCGACGCGGAGCGTCGCACCACCATAGGAGGTGTAGATCTTTGCCATGCGCATTCCCTCATCGCGTTGACCTTTTCTTTCCAGGTTCGTAAGAGCCGGCGAAATTCCCGCGCTCCGCTTCTGACGCCAGAGCAAGCCCAACCAGCCTTCCAGCTCGCCGCCGATTTGAAAATCGAACTCGTCGCCTGGGTGAGCCGCTGGTGATCGATCCCGTCGACATGGCCTTCGACGAAAACGGGCCGCATCTATGTTGCCGAGATGATCGACTACCCGTTCGTCGCCAACCCGCCGCTGGGCCGCGCGTACCTGCCGAAAGAACCGACGGCGACGGCCGTATTGACAAATCGACCGTCTTCGCCAGGAGGGCCCGGCTGGCCCACGAGCGTGTGTGTTAAAGCTGAACGGCGGCGTCTACGTCGCCGCCGCCCCTTCTATATGGCTTCCTCAAAGACACCGACGGCGACGGCAAGGCCGACGTGCGCCAGAAATCTTCTCACCGGCTTTCGGCAACAAAACGTTCAAGCCCGCACGAAACAATATCAAATGGAGCATCGAGAATCGCTTCGTCGGCGCGAGCGTGGGGGGAACGGCGGTAAAGTCAAATCGCCGTTCAAACCGCGTCGCGCAACCCGAGTTTCAACTCAGCGGCCGCGACTTCGCTTTCACGCCCGACGGCAAAATGGAAGGGCCACAGGCGGCGGCCAGTTCGGAAATTCATTCGACGATTTCGGCCGCCGCTTCGTTTGCAGCAACCCGTCCAGGCCCGCCACGTGGTCCTGGTGAACGCCGCTACCTCGCGCGCAACCCCGCGCTGCTGATTCCGTCGGCCCTCACCTCGATCGCCGTCGGCGACGCCGGCCCCGTCTTCCGCACCAGCCCCGTCGAACAATGGCGCGTGACGCGCACGCAGATGCGCATCAGCGGCGCGGCCACTGGCCCGATCGAATTCGGCGGCAAAAAGTCGCCGGCTATTTCACCTCCGCCACTGGCATCACCGTCTACCGCGGGAGCGCACTCTCGGACCGCAACAGCCTCTTCATCGGCGACGGCGAGCAACCCGTCCGTCCACCGCAAAACGCGCTCGTCGCCCAACGGCGCCACCTTCAGCCGAACGCGTCAACCCCGGCAGCGAATTCTGACCTCAACCGACACTCTTTTTCCGCCCGGTCAACTTCGCCAACATCGACGGCGCGCTCTACATCTGCGACATGGCCCGCGTCTGCATCGAACACCCCGCGTCGATCCCCGAAAGCCTCAAGCAGAACCTGAACCTCAACACCGTTTCTTCGCGCGGCCGCATCTGGCGCGTGAGCAAAAAGATTTCTGCGCAACCTGGCAAAACCACCTGCTTGCGAACGCCGCCACTGCCGAGCCGCCTGTCGACGCGCCCTGCAACGCTTCGACGGCTGGTGGCGCGTAATACAGTTTCGCGATTGATTCACGAGCGCCAGGACAAGAGCGCCGTGCCGCTGCTGGAAGCGCTCGCGGCTAATAAGGAGGCGCGTCCAGCGGCGCGCGGTGGCGCTGTGGACGCTCGACGGGCTGGGCGGGGCTGAACGCCAACACGCTGCAAAGGAAGCTCCGCGAGAATCGCCCAACGTTCGCGAGCAGGCTTTACAAGCTCTCCGTGGCGCACGTGCCGGGAATAGACGGCATTTTTGACTGACATCGGAGCAAGACCCGCGCGCGAAAGCGTTTTCAGCTCGCCCTTTCGTTGGGCGAGTTCAGTCCGCTCGGCTTGGCCGACGCACTCCTCGATATTCAAACCGGCACGGAGCAATTCCGATTCACCGCCACGCCCATTCAGACCGACGCCTGGATTCGCGCCGCCACTGAGCTTTCCTGGTCGCATTGCGCACCAGAGCTTCTGAAAATCACGCAGGCCAGCACAAATGAAACTCTTTCGCCACGACCCCGGCTTTTACCATCGGTGTCCGCAATAAAGAAGTCCGAAGTGGAGGAGGCGTTGGAGGCCGCAGGCACCTTCGCTCCAGTCACCCGTCGGCCTGGCTGGAAGGCCTGCTGCGCAAACGCGTGCGTCTGATCGGAGCATCCCGGCTTCAGAGCGATCTCAAAGGGCAGCGGCCATGCTTCGCGCCAGGGACAGTGCTTGAAGAACCGCGGCTCGACATCGTCCGCCTCCGGCCCATGCCGATGCGGCATGGCGCTCGAATCCTCGCCCCGCTCATTCCCAACAAAGACGAAAGCCCGCGATCCAAGGCGCCGCGCCCGCTCCCTTGCGACTATCGACGACCCCGCGCTGGGCGAGCGGCTGCTGACTCCGTGGTCCACGCTTGCGCCAAGCTTGCGCACCGAAGCCCCGCGTTCTCTTCAACCGCCCCGCGCGCCTGGCGCAATTGTCCGCGGCGATTGAACAGAAAAATATCCGTCGATGAGCTTCACGCCTGAACTGCGTAAATTGCTGAAGCTGAAGACCAGCAGCGTCGACACCGACCGCAAAGCCCTCATCGCCCGCTACAGACCCGCGCTCGATCTGAAAGGCGACGCGGCGCGGCAAGGAGTTGGTGCAGAAGAATTCACAGGCGAGCTGCCACCGCGCGGCGGGCCGGAAATGAGCTCGGCCCGGACCCGAAACCGTCAGCCACCGCGGCGGCGAGGAACTGCTGGTTGCGATTCTCGATCCGAACCGGGAAGCAGTACTGCCAGTCGACGATCAAGACCACCGACGCCGCGTGCTCGAAGGATTCTCACCAGCCAGAGCGCCGCGAGCGTGACGCTCAAGCGGCCGCTGGCGAGACGCTGTTTGTGCTGCGCTCGGAGATTCAGCACCGCGCGGTGTCGGCCTGCTCAATGCCGTGATGCCGGAGAATCTCGAAAGCGCTCAATGCGCAGATGGCGGATGTACCGAGTTCCGTGAAGTCGTTGAGCAAAATAGGCGAGGCCCTGATGCGCGTCATTCTGATTTTGTTGAGCATGTCGTTTCTGCCGGATGCGATTCGATTGCCGGTGCGCCCGCGCGCGACGAAGCGGGGCGCAGATCCGGTCGGCGTGTTCAGTTGCGACGCCACGCGCCGGTGGGCATCCGCTCTGCGGCGGGTGGATCAAGCCGCTCGAGGTCGGTCGGGCGATCCGCTGCTGGCTGAAGGGCGTCGTCGTCTCGGACGGCACGGACGCGCTAGCGTGATCTGCGCGCTGGACTGGGTGCCGGCTGCATGGCGGCGCGCTACGACATGCGTTCCGCGAGAAACTGGCGCGCGCGCGCGAACATGCCCGCGTGTCGCAGGTCGCGCGTGCAATGCCTCCACCAGCACAACGCGCCGCTCGCGACACGCACGCCCAGGAGCTTGCTCGACAAAGTTCCCAACGGGCCGGCGAAATCTCGACCTGAAGTTCTTCAATGCAGCTCACCGACCGCGCTGCCGCGGCCGCGAAAGCGTGCGCGCGGCTGCGGCCGGCGACGCATGTCGGGTTTCGGCAAGGCGCACAGGTGGAGCGCTTCGCGTCTGAGCCGCCGCGTGAAGATGCCCGACGGCACGATCCTGGTGCGGATGACACTCGATGAAAACCGCCGCGGCGCGCGAAGCGCCGACGGGCCTGATCGATCCGTGGCTGCGCACGGTGACATTTTCTACAATGGCGACGCGCCGCTCGCGCGCTGCATTATTACGCTTGCGCATCCGCAGAGTTATCTACGGCGACGGGCCGCGCCACGTCCGACACGGTCGCGGCCTGCGGCCGCGCGCGGCTGGAGCGCGAAGAATGGCGTGCCGCAAGATTTATTTCAACGGCTGCGCTGGCGACGTCACGGCCGGCAAATACAACACACCGGCACGCCGGCGGACCGCGTGGCGCTCATCGCAGCGCCTTGTACGACGGAATGAAAGGCGCCGTCGCGCGACACGCCGCGTGCCGCTGACTGACATTGAACTGGACAACGACCGCTGTGACTGTTCACGCCGCGCACGGAGCCGGAATTCGATGAAGCGACGCTGCGCAAGACGCTCGGGGACGCGAAGCTGCGCAAGCGCATTCCGCGGTTCGCAGCGCCGCGCTGATTGCTCGCGTGGTACGAGCGGCTGCCTGCGCAAGCGACGCCGATGTTGAAATCAGCGCGCTGCGCATGGGGCCGGTCGCGCTGATGCATCTGCCGGGCGAGGCGTTCATCGAGTATCAGCTTGCACGCGCAGACGTCTTGCTTCCGAACGATTTCGCCGCCGTCGCGTCGTACGGCGAAGGCAGGCCGTGGGCTATATCTGCGTCGACGCGGCGCTGGCCGGAAGGCGGCTGCGAGCCGACGATGTCGCTGACGGGGCCTGGGCAGCGAGGAAGGCGCTGCAAGCGGGATTGCGCGCTGGGGAATCAGCAGCGGCGCGAAGGCGGTCGGACACGCGCTCGGACGACGCCAACGATCGGGCCGTCCGAGCGCTTGCCGCGTGAGAATCTGTCCTGCTCTATCGCGACGAGCGACGAACGGCGCGGCTCAGCCGGTGCGGCTCGATCAACGACTGGCGAAGCAGCGCCGCCGCGGAGATTCTCGCCGGGCATGCAGGCGCCGTGATGGGCGCGCTTGCCGGGTGGCCGAGAGCGCTGCGCGCTCGATATGAAAGTCAGAAGAGGAGGTGGACGCGGGACTGTACGTCCGCGGCGGCTGATCACGTACGCGTCCGAGCCGGTTCGCGCGTGCCGGCGTATCTTTGCATCGTGCCCGAATCGGCGCTCGCGAGTGGCGCGAACATTCTCCGGCGGTGCTGTGTCTGCATGGGACGGACAATGTCGTGGTGGCACGGCGTCGTCGTCGGCATCGGCGACAAAGCCGAACCGGCAGCTATGCCAGCGAACTGGCCGGAGCGCGGCTCTGTCGACGCTCGCGCCGAACTATCCGCTGCTCGCGAAATACCAGCCCGACTTGAAGCAACTGGGCTGGCAGAGCGGCACGCTGAAAGCGGTCTGGGACAACATGCGCGGGCTGGATCTGCTTGAATCGGCTGCCGTACGTGAAACCGCGGCGCGGTTCGGCACGATCGGCCAGTCTGCTCGGCGGGCACAATTCCGTCTTCACCGCGGTCTTCGATGAGCGCATCAAAGTGTGATCGTGCACAAGCTGCGGACTCGATTCGTTTCTCGATTATTACGGCGGCAACGAACAGAATCTGGCTGCCTGAGAAGGGCTGGTGCGCAGACGCGCTACATGCCGCGACTCGCCAACTTCCGCGGCCGCCTCGCTGAAATTCCGTTCGATTTCCACGAGCTGATCGGTGCGCTCGCGCCCGCGCGATGCCTTGCATCGTCCGCGCCGCTTAAAGATTCGAACTTCAAATGGGGACAGCGTGGATCGCATCCGCGCTGCCGCGCGGCCGGTGTGCGATCTCTACGGCCGCGCCGAGCACGTCTGAGGGTCGAACATCCGACTGTCCGCACGATTTCCCGCCGGAGCATGCGCGACGATGGCGTACCGAGCTGCTTGATCGCGTCTAAAATGAGTACCGTAAATCCGGGCGCTTTGGTCGTGCCTCCGCAGGCGCTGCAGCGTGGGGAATTGAACTGGCAAGCCGTAAATGCGTTAAGTTATCTCGCCGGAATGACGAGGCGCCGATCCAGGGAAGCCGGGGCGTATGGCCGCGCGCGAAGGAACGCCTTTGGCCAGCGGCGTGTCGGGCTTGGTTTCGCGCAAGCCGACGGCATCGACGATCTCGCGTTCGATCCAGACGCGATAGGGCTCTTCGGTGATCGCTTCGATCACGAGACCCAGCAATCCGTATCCGTGGTTCGAATATTTGAGGCGCGTGTTGGGCTCGATGGCGAGCGGCAACTGAAGCTCGGCCATCAGCTCCTTCCGGACCAAGATATGGTCGGCTGATCGGTGAACTGTCCGGAGGTCGGCGCCGTCGCGGGTGAGGCCAGCGCCGTGGCGAAGAGATCTGCGCGATGGTCGCCTCCAGCGACTTGCGGGTGCAGGTCCCTTCACATATTGCCCGACAGCATCGTCGAGCCGCAACTTGCGCCGTCTCGCGGAGCTTCATGATTCCGGCAGCGGTGAAACTCTTTGAATGCGACGCGATCCGAAACCGGTGCGCGCGGGTCAGCTTTTCGCCGGTGGCGAGGTTCGGCGTGCCCGAACGCGTGTTCGGCGACGATCTTGCCGCGATGGGCGATAGCGACGTGATGCAGCCGGGTCGCTGTGACGCCCGCAACTGAAATTCGAGCCAGTCGCGGATATAGTCCGATCGCGGGTTGCACCACGGATCCATGTGCGCGTTCTCCCAAAATGTCAGGATGATTGCAGTGACCGGAGATGCCGTCTGAAAATTTCAGCAACAATGTTCTTGGATGCTATCCGACAAAACAAAGCCGGCGCAACCTTGAAGGCTTGCGCCGGCTGACTTGTATTGCCGAACTCAGTAAACCAGGCCGGTGCCGGGCGGCTTTTCGAGCGCCGCGGCGAGCGAGCGATATTCCTCGCTGTCTGGTGCCGGCCAGAGCGGCGATCCGGTTCAGGTGATATTGCGCCTGATCGCGGTTGCCCTGTTCGACCTGCCACAGCCCGTAATACTGCCAGGTCTTGACGTGGTTCGGGTCGGCCTTCAGCGCGCGCTCGTACCAGATCTGCGAGACCTTGTAGTCGCCGAGCTTGCGATAGGAATAGCCGATCAGATTGGCGACCGCGGCGCTGTCGTCGTGACCGAGCGCCTTCAGTTGCTCGATGCGCGGCGGCATAGTCGTTGCGGTCATAGATCGTGGCATAGGCCGCGCGATAACCCTTGGCAGAATGCCGCATCCTCGATGCTGGGGCTGGATCTCGCTGGTCTTCTTCTTTGCCTTCTTGGCTCGCAGGAGGCGGCGGAGGCGCGTCGCTATCGGGCGCGGCGTACGCTGACCACGGGCGCCGCGACCAGCGCCATCGACGAACATTGCCAGCGTCAAAAGCCTGATCGCGAATTTGCTCATGCATGCCTCCAGTTGACGGCGTGAAGATCAGAACGCCTGACTTCGTGAAGATCAGGAAGCCTGACCTCGTTAGAGATCAGGCCACCTGACGCGTGAAGATCAGTAGACGAGGCCGGTGCCCCGGGCCTTTCGAGCGCTGCGGCCAGCGAGGCGGTATTCGTCCGCTGCCGGGTCCCGGTCAAGGCGGCGATCCGGTTCAGGTGATATTGCGCCTGATCGCGGTTGCCCTGTTCGATCTGCCACAGAGCCGTAATACTGCCAGGTCCTGACGTGGTTCGGATCCGCCTTCAGCGCGCGCTCGTACCAGATCTGCGAAACCTTGTAGTCGCCGAGCTTGCGATAGGAGTAGCCGATCAGATTGGCGACGTCGGCGCTGTCGTCCTGGCCGAGCGCCTTCAACTGCTCGATCGCGGCGAGCATAGTCGTTGCGGTCATAGATCGTGGCATAGGCCGCGCGATAGCCCTCGGCGAATGTCGGATCGCTCGATGCTGGAGCTCTTGTCGCTTCTTCTCTTCTTCTTGCTTCCTTGGTGTCAGCGATGCCGGCGGAGGTGCATGGTTGTCGCCGCGCTGCGGCATAGGCGTCGTCACGCGGCACGGCGATCAGCGCCATCGCGAACATTGCCAGCGTCAAAAGCCTGATCGCAAACTTGTTCATGCATCTCTCCTGATTTCCGATTGGGACGATCCTACACCGAAGCCCGCTGACTTGAACACCCGGATGGCTCGGAACATTCCCGGCAATGCATGCTTAATTTGAGAGGACTTTGCGGTACCGCATCCTCACCGTGCCGGCAGGAACATGACGAAGATGTCATCCAGATGAACGAAGTCCATCATTGCGCTTCAGCGATGGGTTCAGCGCGCGGCACGTAACGGTCGTCCAGCATGATCGACGAGCCCGGCCATTCCGACCGGCGACCTCGCGATCCCCGCTGAATGAGGGAGACAACCATGTTGAAGACCATTTCCGCAGCGTTGCTCGCCGTTTCCGTCGCTCGCCGCTCCCGCAATGGCGGCCAGCTCCGGCAAGACGGCGCAGCGCCGGCTGCCAAATCGGCACAGGTGCCGAGCGGCTGAACGCCGAACAGGCGCAGGCGAAGCCGAACGCGCTGAACGCCAATGCGCAGATGGGTCGCCATCACGTCGAGCATGTGCAGCCATCATCGTCGCTCACAAGAAGATGAGCGCGCTCAAGACGCACCAGGTCTTCGAAGGCCACGATCAAGCACGTTGCGCCCGCCACCAAGCGCGGCTGACGCTGATCCGCGGGCGTGGCTCGACCACATTGCCCCGCCGCGACCGCGGATATCAGGCCCGGCCCGCCGCCATTGCTTCCCCAATGGCCGTGGGCCGGTGCTGTCTTTTCAGCGAAGCTATCTGTTCGACCGAGACGCAAAGCATTGAGATGGCGTCAGAACTGCACGAATTCCCTTTCATCGCTGGAACGGTCCGAACGCGCTGCGGGCGTGCAGAACGATCGAAAACGGGTTGCACTTGGGGATATCAGCAAAGCGCGCGGCGATCCTGCTGCTGCCGATCGCGCTCGCGGCCTGCGCGGGCGGCGACGAGGCAGAAGCATCACCTATACCGACGATCGCGGCGTCGCCAACCAGCCATATCCCAACAACTACCGCGCCGAATTGCTGGCGTTCATGAAGACCTATCTCAACAATCCGCGTCGGCGTGCACGATGCCGCGATGGCCGAGCCGGTGCAGCGCACCGTCGGCGGGCGGCTTGCGTTATGTCAGCTGCCTGCGCTTTGCCCCGCGCGAATCCGACGGCAGTTATCGCGAGGTGCGCGAACGCGCGGTCCTCTATGTCGATGGCCGGCTCGACCGCGTGGTCGAGAACGCCAGCGACATGCTGCGCCGGCGCGGTCTATGCGCCGTTCCCGGAGTTGGAAAAGCTGACGCGCTAGTTAGCGATTGCTGTCGGCGCGCAAGCTGCGAAACCCAGCCGAGCACGTCACTCCAGACATCGTGAGATTGGTCGAAACAGTCAGCCGCCGTGTCCTGTCCGAATCGGGCAGTCGCGCGACCGGCGCTATCGGGGACGCGCGCGCGGCGGCGCTGCGCGCGCCGGAACCGCGATCACTTTTCAGCGAGGGTCGAACCTGACCATGTAGCCATGGTCGACGCAGAGCATAGTGATAAAGTACCCGGGCTAACCGGCGAAAACCCGGCGATTCGCGATGGAACAAAGAGGCGTTGTTGCCGCGCCGTCACAGTTGCGAGCCATCGGCGGCTCCGGCATTGCCGCGAAGCAACCAAATTGAGGCCACGTTGTTTGATGAGGGTCAGCAACGACGACTAACGGGGAACTACTCATGAAGAGACTTTTGCTCGGCGCAGCCGCCATTGATCGCGTTTCGCGGCTCCGCGGCTTCGCGGCTGATATGCCGGCCGCGCACCCTACACCAAGGCTCCGGCCTATACCGCGCCGGAAGTGGTCTATAACTGGACCGGCTTCTATATCGGCGGCCATCTCGGCGGCGCGTTCGCGGGCAACAACAGCCTGGAGGGCAGCGGCGGCCGCTTCATGGGCGGCGTGCAGGGCGGCTTCGATTACCAGTTCGCATCCGAACTGGGTGGTCGGTGCCGAAGCCCAGTACAGCTGGCTTGCCAGCAACAACAACAATGGCGTGCTTTTTCCCGGGTGGCACGCTGGTGACCACGCAACAACGACCAGCTTGGCTCGGTCACGGGCCGGCTCGGCTACACCTGGGGTCCGGCGCTGCTCTACGCCAAGGGCGGCTACGCCTGGCGCGACAACAACAATATCGGCGTCACCGTCGCCGGCGTACCGGCAGCCGTTTACCACCAATGGCAGCCACAAGGACGGCTACACCGTCGGCGCCGGTCTCGAATACATGTTCGCGCCGAACTGGTCCGCCAAGGCCGAATACCAGTACTACAACTTCGGCAGCACCACATTCACGACCGGGCCCGCCGACATCGTCGGCACCGGACTTCCGGAACGACGAGCACACCGTCAAGGCCGGCATCAACTATCAGCTTCGGCTGGGGTGGCCCGGTCGCGGCGCGCTACTGAACCGGTCTGCTTCGCGCTACGAAAAGGCCGGCCTCACGCCGGCCTTTTTGTTGATGAGGACTGGACGAAGCGGCGCAATAGCCGGCATTGCCGGCGTCCGAAAAATGAAATTTTGCGGTGGCGCGGAACTTCGGCGTCGCGATCGGCTATTATGGATTTCGAGCGGTGGTGGACAACGAACATGCGTGCTTTTGCGTTGGGGCTGATTTTATCGGCGGTCGCGCTGCCTTGCGCTTGCCCAGACCGTCCTGAAATCCGAGCCTCTCGTGCTTGCGCCCTATGAGATCGCCTTTGTGCAGGATGCTTCATGTCCGGTCGGGAAGGTGCTCAAGGTCACCGGCGCGATAAGGGGCCTGCATCGCAGGAAAGGCCTGCGTGACGCTCGCCGCCGAGCAGGCGTCGCTGGCGGTCGCGACGCCCTAGCGGGTGTCGTCCCGGCGAACGCCGGGAACCCCATCACCATTGGTGTTGCTTTCGTCGGCGGGTGACTGGGCCTGATCGCGCTAACGGGCCTTCTGCCCGGCGAGGATGAAGGCCGCAAAGTGCGCCAGCCGGCCAACATCGTTGGGATCGATCGAATTTGTGCCATGGTGGCCCCTCGGTGGCCCTCGTCCTGCAGTGGTTCAAAAAGCAGCCTGTGTTGCCAACGAGAAATACCACGGCGGCAGATCAGGCATTTGGCGTGAACAAGAGGCGCGGCCAGGAGTAAATTGTCAGGCCGGCTGAAAAAATGCCGGGTGACTTCGGCCAATCCGATCGGCTGCCTTTGCACGGGAAGCCCGGCTGCCCTGCTGCGAGCCGAGGACCAATCCCGCCGGTTTTGGCGTTGGAGGTTATGCCCCGTTCCGAACTCAGCTGGAATTCCAGTTCGGCTTCCGATCGCCTCGGCCTTGTTTCTGGCGGGATCCTCGTGCGGGTCCGGCCGGCAGGGCCTGATCTCGTAGTCGTTAGTCCAGCACCGGCCGCGGCGCCGCCTTTTCCTCGCTTCCGACACCGCGTCCGACCACCAGCCCGCTTTGCCGGGCGAGCTTCCAGACATCCGCCTCGGTCGGATAGGTCTTGCTCAGCTTGGCCTCGTTGCAAAACAGCGCGTAGGGCATCGGATCGCTCCGGTCAAACCACTCCAACGCTGCCGATGCGATAGGGTTTCAGGCCGGCGAAGGCCGGCGGTTCACGCGCAAGTGAGGGAGCAGACAGAACGCCTGCGTCGCGGCCCGTCTGTTCGCGGCCATCCCTGAGTCGTAAACGAGTCCTGAATCGCCCGAAAAATAATCCCCGAGACTCTCCGGCCAGAATCGCTCGGATGTTTTGCGGGCCATGAGAATCGATCCTGCAAGGCCTCCTGCCAGCGGCGTGCATCATCGCGCTCACCGTCGCGCTGCTGGCAGCATGCGCAGCCGAACGTGGTGCTGGTATGGCGCCTGGCTCTAGCCGATTGACGGCGCGACTATTCCTACCCATCATGCGCGAGCAAAGCGCAGGGCGCCGCGACGAGCGGCGGCTGCCGGATATTGCAGGGATGGGGAGGCCGGATGATCGAGGCGCTCAAGGCGCGGGTCAATGGCGATGCAGGCGCTGGTCCGGCGCGGGCGGTATCTCACGACGACCTTCCTTCTGGAAGTCGGCGCAGACCGCCTGGCTGATTTCGATCTTCGAGGGCAGCATCGTGTCGGTGACGTCGAGGGCCCTTCGTGATGCCGTCGTCGTCCTTTGCGCTGCGCGCGCCTGAGGAGGAATGGGAAAAGTTCTGGAGCAGCCGGCCGCCGCCGGGCTCCAACGATCTGATGGCGCTGATCAAGCGGCGCGTGCTGAAGGCGCGAAGGCAATCTTCAGATCTTCATGGCCAACCTGCGCTACTTCAAGGAGGCGCTCGGCCAAGCTGCGCACGCGAGGAGCCGCGGCATGAGCGCGACATTCGAGCCGATCGTCGGCCGCTACATGCATCTCGATCTGTTCGGGCGGCCAGCACCGCCTCTATGTCGAGGAGGCGGGCGAGGGCACGCCGCTGTTGTGCCTGCACACCGCCGGCGCCGACGGGCGGCAATACCGCGCGCTGATGAACGATGAGCGCGTCACGCTCAACGCCACCGCGTCATCGCCTTCGACATGCCCTGGCACGGCAAATCGTCGCCGCCGGCCGGCTGGCACAACGAGGAATACCAGCTCACCTCGGCGCAATACACGACGATGATTCTTGAGATCATGACCGCGCTCGAACTCGACCGGCCGATCCTGATCGGATGCTCGATCGGCGGCCGCATCGCGCTGCATCTGGCGCTCGAACATCCCGAAGCGTTTCCGCGCCATCATCGGCTTGCAGGCCGGCGCGCATGTCGATCCCTATTACGATCTGAACTTCCTGCACCGGCCCGACGTGCATGGCGGCGAAGTCTGCCGGCGCCATCGTCTCCGGCCTGGTCGGGCCCGATGCGCCCGACGCGGAGCGCTGGGAGACGCTGTGGCATTACATGCAGGGCGGCCCCGGCGTCTTCAAGGGCGATCTGTATTTCTACAAGCTCGACGGCGACATCCGCGGCCGCGTCGCCGCAGATCGACACGCGGCGCTGCCCGCTGTTTCTGCTGTCAGGCGAATACGACTATTCCTGCACGCCGGAGGAAACGCTCGGCCGTCGCCAACAGCATTCCCGGCTGCGAGGTCACCATCATGAAGGGCCTCGGCCACTTCCCGATGAGCGAGGACCCGCAGGCGTTTCTTGAAGCATCTGCTCGCCGGGTGCTGGAGAAGATCGGGGGCCGCTGATGACGGTGGCGACGGCAGCGCCTGGAACGAAACCGGGCGGCGCCGGCTTCACATGCGCCCTGGCTATTTCACGCAGCGGAGCAGGACGCGGAATCATCGCCGACGAGGACGCGCATCTTGGCCGGGGGTGGCGCTGCAATATTCGTCACGCTCCCGATGGAACCGCTGTTGGTGCGCGCGAAAGTTGCGACGCCAGGTATCTGATCCGTCCCGGCACCTCGCCGGGGACGCCGGTCGCGCGGCGGGGACGCTCAGTCGCGCGGCGGGGACGTTGAACGGGATGCTGGCCGGCGGCTGCTCGACGATTTTGATTGCTTCGATCGGTTTGATCGCGTCGATCGGTTTGGTCGCCTCAATCGGCGCTGCCTCAATGCGAGACTCTGCCCAGCGCTTGGCGTCCAGTCTCCTGGCGCCGAGCTTCCTGTCGTTGACCGATTGAACAAACGCCATCGTTTGCGCGATTAAGAGATCGCGTTCTTTACCCATTCCATCGCCACACTCTCACCCAGAAACACTTCACCGAGAACGCTGTGCGGAATCAAGAGTCGTGTGGCGCCCGCAGCTCAACCCTGTGGATAACGCGCGGCTCATGTCAACTTTCAACGGAGCGGCTTCCGGTCTTTCCGCGCCGGCAACGGCTTTAAGATATGCGGCTGCAGCAGGTCAGCCTCGATGCGGTAGTCCTTCGCCGCCTTCTGCAGACGCTCGGTTGTGAGGTACCAGAACGCAGCGCGCGCCAGACCGATCCGCCCTCGCTGCCTGCTCCTTGAGATAATGCACCTTGTTCATCTACCCGCCTTCATTCGTCAGATAATTTGAGGCGAATGCGTTCGTTCCTCAGCATCACACGAGTATGGATAAGATTCTGCAAATTCCGTGCCGAAGGCCACAACGCTCTCGATGGCTTCGATCGAGACGAAGCGCCGGTTGAAAAGATTGAACTCCCGTCCTTCGGCTGCAGGACGCGAGATGTCGACCGGCCCGGCTCGCTCTTCTCGTTCAGAGCACCTGAAAGCCGTGGGTTCCATCGCGAGCGAGCTGCTCGGACGAGGCCGAATTCCCAATCGAGATAAGCCTGCATCGCGGCCGCCGCGTTGTCGGTGCCCTCATAAGGTACCGTCAGACGTCGTCGACTTCCTCGACGGCGCGTAACAGGCCGCGCGCTCGATCGGCAACCCGGCTCGCCTCCCCACGCCCGAGTTCCTCCCCGCCAGAACAGCGACCGGCCGATCGGTGAGATCAGTCGCGATCGGCGGCGGCGTAACGCGCCAGGGTGCCGTCGCAGGAGGGTCAACGTCTGTGCCGCCGGCGGCTCGGCGGGCAACCGGTGCAGCGCCTCGGCGAGCCGCGCGCGAACCACGAACCAGGCGCCAGGCACGTGCCCGGCGGCATGGCGCGGGCTTGCCGCCAGTGATCCACCACGTCCGTCTCATCGAGCACCGCCGCCAGCGTCTCGGGCGCGAGAGCGTCAACGCGTCAGTCGCCGGGAAGTGCGGCGGGCGGCGAGGCGGGCGCGCGCCGGTTTTCGAGTTTCCGCCTCCCGGCGATGCCGCCCTCCAGAACATGGACGTTCCGCCATCCCCATCTGGATCAGCCAGGAGGCGGCGAGGGTGGCGCGGACTCCACCGTCGTCGGCCAGCACGAGGTGGGCGTGCCGTACGCCGACCCATCTCGTCCGTCGCCTCGCACCAATTGCCCGCCCGGCGCTGCAGCGCGGTTGCTCCGGCAGATGACCGGCTTCGAATTCCTCGGATTGCGCACGTCGAGCAGGAACAGCGTGAACCCCTTCGGTTCCCGCCGCCATTGCCTCGACCGTATCGCGATCGATCGGAGCGAACACCCGCCCGGTCCGCCAGCGCCCGCGCCCGGTTCAGTGCCGCCGCGCGCGCCGCCGCCGACAGCTCTGGGAAACCGCCGGCCGGCGCCGCGATCGAGGTCCAATCCGGCGAGCGTCCGCAGCCGATGGTGCCGTTGCGCAGCGCGAACACCGGGTTGGGAATTCCGGCATTGATCGCACGACTCGGGTGCCGATGATCGAGCGGGTCCGTCCGGCGCAGCTTTGACGATCACCGTCGCCTCCGGCCGAGGGGGCCAGATCGTGCAGGCGCAAACACCAGTTCGCCGCCGCCCGGCACGCTGGTGCCGGTGGGGATCGACATGGCAGCGATACTCCTCGAAGCGACGCGGGAATCGAGCACGACGACGTCGGCCTCGTTCCGCGATCAGCCGATCGACCTCCGTCGGCGGAGAGCTGATGGCGTGTGGCGCCCCGAGACTCGACCAATCTTCGCCGAAGGCCTTGCTCGGCACGTTGACGTCGATGAAAACCGTCGCCGCCGGCCCGCCGCCATCCGTCGAGACCGCCTGTCGAGCCGCGCGACGTTGGTGTATAGCCAAGCGCGCCCAGATCGGGCCTCGGCGCGCTCCACCAGTCCGCCGCCAGTCATCATAGAGAACGATCGGTGCGTCGGAGGCGCGGGCACGAGATCGAGCACTTTCAGCTCGGATCTGACTGAGCGGCAGCGAGCCACCGCGAACAAAGCGGATGGCCGCGCGAGTAGGGTCCCTCTTCGCGCACGTCGAGCAACGCCATCTCGCGCCCTTCGGTCAGGGCGGCGCGAAGAACGGCCGCGGTGGAGACGCTGTGAGCCATCGCGGGTCTTCCTTGTTAAGCGCGTTCGACGATCGCTCGGTCTTTGCGGACACCGCTGATGCGGATGTGCGGGCTAAATATTTGACTCGCCTACGTGGTGCCGGTTGAGCAGCATTGAACTCCCGCTGACCTTCAAGGTTTTACAAAACCACGGTACAGTACCGGCACCTGAGCGCAATCGATAGGCGAGGTGCAAGCGGACGTGCACGCCGGCCTCCTCATCCTCGGCTTGGCGGCGCGAAACTCTGCTAACATTGGCGCTCCCCGCCGGTTCCTCTTCACTGTCACTTCAGGAGACTAGCCCATGCCCTTCGACTTGGTCCCGCGCGGCGGCTGCGTGGTGCGATCTGCCCCTGCCAGAAGCTCGACGCCGTGACGGATGTCGCCTTCGCTCGCCGGCCAGCGTGGTCGGCGGTCGGAAGCGAGCTCAAGGCCGATCCGGGAACCGACGTGCGCGACGTGTCGGGTTACATCGTCACCCCGGGTTTGATCGATCTGCACACCCACGTCTATTGGGGCGGCACCTCGCTCGGCATCGACGCCGAGGAGTTCTGCCGCACCTCCGGCGTCACCACGGCGGTCGACACCGGCAGCGCCGGCCCGGGCAATTTCGCGGGCTTCCGCAAGCACGTGATCGAGCCGAGCCAGGTCCGCATTCTCGGCCTATCTGCATGTCTCGCACGCCGGCATTTACGGCTTCTCGCATCGGGTCATGGTCGGCGAGAGCGAGGAGATGCGGCTGATGAATCCGATCGACGCCGTCAAGGTGGCAGAGGCCAACCGCGACCTCATCGTCGGCATCAAGGTGCGGGTCGGCCTCCACGCTTCGGGCACCTCGGGGATCGTGCCGCTCGACATCGCGCTTGAGGTCGCCGAAGCAGGTCGGCATGCCGCTGATGGCGCATATCGACCATCCGCCGCCGAGCTACGAGGAGGTGCTCGCCCGCCTGCGCCCGGGCGACGTCCTCACCCACGCGTTCCGGCCGTTTCCCAATACGCCTGCCACCGCCCAGGGCACGGTGAAGAGGGTGGTGCTGGAGGCGCGCGAACGCGGCGTGTTGTTCGACATCGGCCACGGCAAGGGCTCATTCGCCTTCAAGACCGCCCGCGCGATGCTTGCCAACGGCTTCTATCCCGACACCATTTCCTCTGACGTCCATGCCCTCGTGCATCGACGGGCCGGCCTTTGACCAGGTGACGACCATGTCCAAGTTTCTGTGCATGGGCATGCCGCTTCCCGATGTGGTCGCGGCTTCGACGGTCAATGCGGCGATGGCGCTGCGGCGTCCCGAACTCGGCAGCCTCAAGCCGGGAAGCGTCGGAGACGCCACCCTCATCTCGATCCAGCAAGGCCAGTTCGACTATGTCGACGTCGTCGGCGAGCATTTGATCGGCGACCGCAAGATCGTGTCCGAAGGCGTCGTCATTGGCGGCCGCTGGTGGCATCCGAAGGAATCGTCGAAATTCAGGCGCCTCGCAGGCCAGGGCGCGCCATAAATAGATGTAATCGCTCGAAAATGTGATCGCTTGAAAAGGCATTCTGCTTCATGCTCGACGCGGACCTCGGCAGTGGAGCGAGCAGGGCGCTGCTGGCATATCACTTGCAAGAAAAAGGGGACTGATCACAATCGGTTTGACTGGCCCGTTTCACCTCACTCACGTTTGGCGCCGAACCCTCGGCCAATGAAACGGGCGGAACCACTATCACAACGCCAGACTGGGAGAGCACGATGGATCGCAGGACTGTGTTGAAGGGATTGGCCGGGGTAGGCAGCCTGGCGGCGACGGGCGGCCTTTCGATGCCGGCCCTTTCCCAAGGCGCCGCAGCACGCACCTTTGCGCTTCGTGCCCCAGGCCAACCTCGCGAATTTCGATCCGATCTGGGGACCCAGTATGTCGTGCGCAACGCCGCCGCGCTGGTGTGGGACACCCTCTACGGCGTCGACGCCAAGCTGCAGCCACAGCGCCAGATGGTGGAGTCCGAGGAGGTGTCCGATGACGGTTTGGTCTGGACCTTCCGGCTGCGGCCGGGGCTGAAGTTCCACGACGGCGAGCCGGTGCTGAGCAAGGATGTGGTGGCGAGCCTGGCGCGCTGGTCGGCGCGCGATCCCATGGGGCTGATGCTCAAGGCGATCCAGAACGAGCTGACCGCCGTCGACGACAGGACCTTCAAATGGTCGCTGAAGGCGCCTTATCCGAAGATGCTGCTGGCGCTGGCCAAGAACAACTCGCCTTGCTCCTTCATCATGCCGGAGCGCCTGGCGCAGACCGATCCGTTCAAGCAGATCGGCGACTATGTCGGCTCGGTCCAATGAAATTCGTCAAGGGCGAGTGGGTGCCCGGCGCCAAGGCGGTGTTCGAGAAGTTCGCCGACTACGTGCCGCGGCAGGAGAAGGCGTCCTGGCTCGCCGGCGGCAAGCGGATGCTGATCGACCGCGTCGAATGGGTGGTGATCCCGGACCCCGCCACGGCGGCGGCCGCGCTGCAGAATGGCGAGGTCGATTGGTGGGAGAGTCCGATCCCCGATCTGGTGCCGTCACTCAAGAAGAACCGCAACATCGGCGTCGACATCGCTGACCCGCTCGGCAACATCGGTTCGTTCCGCATGAACCATTTGCATCCGCCCTTCAACGACGTGAAGGCGCGGCGAGCCGTGCTGATGGCGCTCAGCCAGGAAGACTACATGCGCGCGGTGGTCGGGGACGACACCGCGCTATGGAAGACGTTGCCGGGCTTCTTCACGCCGGATACGCCGCTTTACACCGAGGAAGGCGGCGAGATCCTGAAAGGCAAGCGCGATTTCGATGCGGCCAAGAAGCTTCTGGCCGAGAGCGGCTATGCCGGCCAGCCGGTGACGTGCGTCGTGGCGCAGGATCAGCCGATCACCAAGGCACAAGGCGATGTCACTGCCGATCTGTTGAAGCGCCTGGGCATGAATGTCGACTTCGTCGCGACCGATTGGGGTACGGTCGGCTCCCGCCGCGCCCAGAAGACGCCTCCGGGTCAGGGCGGCTGGCAGATGTTTCACTCCTGGCACGCCGGGGCGGACTGCATCAATCCCGCCGCCTACACCGCCATCCGCGCCAATGGCGACAAGGCTTGGTTTGGCTGGCCGACAAGCCCGACCGTGGAAAAGGAAGTCACGAATTGGTTCGATGCCAAAAGTCTCGATGACGAGAAGGCTGCGGTCGGTCGCCTCAACCGCGCGGCGCTCGAGGACGTCGTGTATGCGCCGACGGGTTTCTTCCTGAGCTACACGGCGTGGCGCAAGAACGTCTCCGGGATCGCCAAGGGACCGCTGCCCTTCTTCTGGGACGTATCGAAGACCGCATGACGGCGCGGTGAACCCACATGGTCTCGTATATCCTCCGGCGCATTCTCTCGACCTTGCCCGTGATGGGGATCGTCGCGCTGTTCGTCTTCAGTCTGCTCTACATCGCGCCGGGCGATCCGGCGGCGGTGATCGCAGGCGACCAGGCGAGCCCCGCCGACGTTGAGCGCATTCGCCAGGGCCTCGGCCTCGACCGGCCGTTTCTGGTCCAGTTCGGGACCTGGCTCTGGCATATCCTGCACGGCGATCTCGGCACCTCGATCTTCACCAACCTGCCGGTCGCCGCGCTGATCGCGCAGCGCATCGAGCCGACGCTCTCGCTGATGGCGATTACCCTCGTCCTGACCATTCTTGTCGCCGTGCCGCTCGGCGTGGTGGCGGCGTGGAAGGCGGGAAGCTGGGTAGACCGCACCATCATGGCATTCGCCGTGTTCGCCTTCTCGCTTCCCGTCTTTGTTGTCGGATACGTCCTTGCCTACGTGTTCGCGCTGCAGTTCGAATGGCTTCCGGTGCAGGGCTACACGCCGCTGGCCGCAGGTTTCTGGCCATGGCTGCAGAACCTGATCCTGCCGGCCGTCGCGCTCGGCTACGGTCTACATCGCGCTGATCGCGCGCATTACCCGCGCCTCCATGCTCGAGGTGCTGCAGCAGGATTATGTCCGCACCGCCCGCGCCAGGGGCCTGACCAGCGCAGCATCCTGTTCGTTCACGCGCTGAAAAACGCAGCCGTTCCGATCGTGACGGTGATCGGGATCGGCATCGCGCTATTGATCGGCGGCGCGGTGGTGACCGAAAGCGTGTTCGCCATTCCCGGCCTTGGCCGGCTGACGATCGACGCGATCCTGCGCCGCGACTATCCGGTCATCCAGGGCATCGTGCTGCTGTTCAGCTTCCTCTATGTGCTGGTCAATCTGATGGTCGACGTCACCTACACCCTGGTCGATCCGAGGATCCGCTATTGACCGTCTCGACCACCAGCACTGGCGCCGGTGCCGCCGGGCCTCGTCATCGCGCCGCAACTGCCGGATCTGCTGCTGCCGGTGGCAATCCGGCGCGGTGTCCTCGGCTTCCTGCGCAATCATCCGACGGTTGCGATCGGCGGCGCATTGCTGCTCTGCCTCGTATTGGTCGGGATCTTCGCGCCCTGGCTCGGGACCGTCGACCCGACCGCGCTGGCGCCCGCCAAGCGCACGCGCTCGCCCTCCGCGGACTTCTGGTTCGGCACCGACGTGCTGGGCCGCGACATCTATTCACGCGTGCTCTACGGGGCACGGGTCTCGCTCACCGTAGGCCTTTCGGTGGCGCGTACTGGCCTCGCTCGCCGGTCTCGCGATCGGCCTCGTCTCGGGTTTCGTGCGATGGGCGGACGGCATCGTCATGCGGTTCATGGACGGGCTGATGTCGATACCGCCGATCCTGCTCGCCGTCGCGCTGATGGCGTTGACACGCGCCAGCGTCGGCAACGTCATCCTGGCCATCACGGTTGCCGAAATCCCGCGCGTCTCGCGTCTGGTGCGCAGCGTCGTGCCAGTCGCTGCGCGAGCAGCCCTATGTGGATGCCGCCATCAGCCTCCGGCACGCGAACGCCGATGATCATCCTGCGCCACATCCTGCCCAACACGCTGGCGCCGATGCTGGTCCAGGCAACCTATATCTGCGCCAGCGCCATGATCGTGGAGTCGATCCTCTCCTTCATCGGCGCCGGCACGCCGCCCACCATTCCGTCCTGGGGCAACATCATGGCCGAGGGCAGGGCGCTGTGGCAGGTCAAGCCCTACATCGTGTTCTTTCCCGCCGCGTTCCTGTCCGTCACCGTGCTCGCCGTCAACCTGCTCGGCGACGGCCTGCGTGATGCGCTCGATCCGCGAATGGCCAAGAGCCTGTAATGCGCTTCATGCCAACTGATCCGTTCGCCGTACAGAATGCGATTGGCACAACCGACGGGCGCTGGCTTCACGGCAGTGAGGCCGCTCCAGGAACGAGGTTCTGATCCGATGGCATTGCTCGAAGTCCAGAATCTGCAGACCCATTTCCGTACCCCCGAGGGTATCAACCGCGCCGTCGACGGCGTCTCCTTCCATGTCGACGAAGGCGAGACGCTGGCCATCGTCGGTGAATCCGGCTGCGGCAAGTCGGTCACCTCGATGTCGCTGATGCGGCTCATCCCCGAGCCGCCGGGCAAGATCGCGGGCTCCATCCGCTTCCAGGGAACGGATCTGCTGCAACTCTCCGAGCGCGAGATGCGCGCCATCCGCGGCAACGACATTTCGATGATCTTCCAGGAGCCGATGACGAGCCTCAATCCGGTGCTGACCGTCGGCCGCCAGATCGGCGAGACGCTGCGGATGCATCAGGGGCTCGACAAGGCAGGCCGCGGAGGCCCGCGCCATCGAGATGCTGAACACTGGTCGGCATCCCGGAGCCTGGCGCGGCGCGTGCGCGAATATCCGCATCAGCTCTCCGGCGGCATGCGCCAGCGCGTGATGATCGCCATGGCGCTCGCCTGCAACCCAAAGCTCCTGATCGCCGACGAGCCGACCACGGCGCTGGATGTCACGATCCAGGCGCAGATCCTGCAGCTGATGCTGGACCTCAAGCGCCGCGTCGGTGCGGCGATCGTTCTGATCACCCATGATCTCGGCGTGGTCGCCGAAATCGCCGAGCGCGTCATGGTCATGTATGCCGGCCGCAAGGTTGAGGAGGCGCCGGTGGCCGAGCTGTTCCGCTCGCCCCGTCATCCCTATACGCAGGGCCTGCTCGGCGCGGTGCCCAAGCTCGGCTCTTCGCTGTCAGGCGCGGCGCGGCGGCTCGCCGAGATCCCCGGGCCAGGTGCCCAGCCTCAAGAAGCGGATCGAGGGCTGCGTCTTTGCCGGACGGTGTTCGCTGGCGACCGATCTCTGCCGCGAGGTCGCGCCGGGTCTCGAAGAGAAGGGGCCCCGCCACATCGCCGCCTGCCATTACGCGCCGAAGGCGGCGGCCGCGGCATGAGCGTCCCGCTGCTCCAGGTCAACGACCTCAAGAAGCATTTTCCGGTCCGCGGCGGCCTGTTTCAGCCGCAAGGCCAACTGGGTCTATGCCGTGGACGGCGTGTCCTTTGAGGTCGAGCGTGGCGAGACGCTGTCGCTGGTCGGCGAATCCGGCTGCGGCAAGTCAACGGTCGGCCGCGCCATCCTGCGGTTGTTCGACATCACCGCCGGCCAGGTGGTGCTGGATGGCCAGCGTATCGACAGCCTTTCGCCTGCGGGGCTGCGCAGCATGCGCCGCCGCGTGCAGGTGGTGTTCCAGGATCCGTTCTCCAGCCTCAATCCGCGGATGCGCGTGCGCGATATCCTGGCCGAGCCGATCCGCAATTTCGGCCTCGCCAAATCTTCCGCCGAACTCGAGGCGAAGGTTGCGGCGCTGATGGATACGGTGCGCCTGCCGCGCGACGCGCTGAGCCGCCGGCCTCACGAATTTTCGGGCGGCCAGCGCCAGCGCATCGGCATCGCCCGGGCACTCGCGGCGGAGCCCGAACTGATCGTCTGCGACGAGGCGGTCTCGGCGCTCGACGTCTCGGTCAAGGCGCAGATCGTCAACCTGCTGCAGGATCTGCAGCGGGAGTTCGGCCTCGCGCTGCTTTCATCAGCCACGATCTGGCGATCGTCGAGCATATGACGCACCGTGTCGCCGTGATGTATCTCGGCAAGATCGTCGAGATGGCGCCAAGGCAGCAAATCTTCTCCGCGCCGAGGCATCCCTACACCAAGGCGCTGCTCTCGGCCGTGCCGGTGCCGGAGCCCGGGGCCATCCGCAACCCGATCATCCTGAAGGGCGACGTGCCGAGCCCGATCAATCCGCCCAGCGGATGCCGCTTCCACACCAGGTGTCCATTCGTGTTCGATCGCTGCCGGACGGAGGAGCCGCAGCTTCGGTCGATCGAAGCCGATCAATGGGTGGCGTGTCATCTCGAAGCACTGCCGGAACAGCCGGGACCGGGCCGGTAATAGCCAGCGCTTTTGTCTTGCGCTAGAGTTTGGAGATTAACACCACCACACAGGTCCAGAATGCAGATCCGGCCAGGCAACGATGATTTGCTTCTGATAATCGATGTGCAGAACGATTTCTGCCCCGGCGGAGCGCTTGCGGTTGCCGACGGCGATGCCGTGGTGCCGGTCATCAATCGTCTCGCGGAGCGCTTCGATCACATCGTGCTAACCCAGGACTGGCATCCTCGGGCCACAGCTCCTTCGCCACGTCGCATCCGGGTGCGAATCCCTTCGACAGCGTCGCCATGCCATATGGCCAGCAAACCCTCTGGCCCGAACATTGCCGGCAGGGCACGGCCGGGGCGGCTTTTCACCCGGAACTGGCGATCGACCGGGCAGAGCTGATCATCCGGAAAGGCTTTCGCCCCGAGATCGATTCCTACTCGGCGTTCTTTGAAAACGACCGGCGCACGCCGACCGGTCTCGCCGGCTATTTGCGCGACCGCGGCTTGCGGCGAATCTTCATGGTTGGGTTAGCTACCGATTTTTGCGTGCATTATTCCGCCGTGGACGCGCGCCGGCTCGGCTTTGATACCGTGCTTGTCGAGGGTGGATGCCGGGCCATCGATCTGGCGGGCTCGCTCGATGCCGCCTGGGCAGGGATGGCCGCGGCCGGCGTCCAGCGTGTCAGCGATCTTTAGTTGGCGATTCTGGCGGCTTTTCCTGAACCCGGTTCTGTCCCAGACTGCCAGTCAAACTGACAAATGGGGAAGGAAACCACATGGCTCCCGGCATCGAACGGACCGCGGCATTGATTGCAGCGGAGCATCGCGAAGGAAAAAGACTTTCATACGCTTGAAGGCCTCCCGATCTTGAGACGGCCTATCGGGTCCTCAAAAGCTGTACCTTTGGCGAGATCATTGGTAATGACGGGATCGCCGGCTACAAGATCGGCCTCACGTCGCAACGCATGCAGACGATGTGCGGCATCGACCATCCGATTTCAGGAGCCATCTTCGGACGGCGCGTGATGCAAAGCGGCGCGAGGCTCCGCGCCGCCGATTATCATCATTTGGGTCTCGAATTCGAGATCTGCACTCGCCTGGGACACGATCTCGCGCCGCGGAAAACTCCGTACACACGGGACGAGATGGGCACAGCCGTCGATGCGGTCTGCGCCGCGATCGAACTGGTCGACGATCGCCACGCAGATTATGCGGTGCTCGACTGCAACTCATTGGTCGCGGACAATTCGTGGAACGCCGGAGTAGTCCTCGGCAACTTCGTCGCGCCCCCTTCGAACCTCGCAGGCGTCGTCGGCATTGCCTACCAGGATGGAACCGAAATCGGGCGGGGCACCGGCGCCGATGCGCTGGGTCACCCCTTCGAGCCTCTTGCGTGGCTCGCCAATCATTTGGCGGCGCAGGGGGATGGACTAAAGAAGGGTGACATCGTGATGACCGGCAGCATCGTGACGACCCGCTTTCCCAAGGGAGCGTTCAGCTATCGTTTTGACGTGACGGGTCTTGGCAGCGTCGAAGTCAGGCGGCGCGTAATTCCGCTGTCGTCCTCAGTGATCCACGTTCGACTAGCGATCGGCCGGAGTTCTGCGCCCACGCGACGCGCTGAGGGTTCACTCGCGTGGCGTCTGCGATCGTGCGGGCCTGCAAACTTCTTCCACCATCCCTCCTCGTGTCTCCGGGACCACCAGTCATCGGAAAATGCACAATTTGGGTGCACGGTTGGAGTTATTGCCCATTCTATGAGTATATGCTCTGATTGAATCTAGGAAAACTTGCGATGATCAGGCCCGATCTCATCATTTTCGACTGCGACGGCGTGTTGGTCGATAGCGAGGTGCTGAGTTGTCGCTGCCTTTCGGAAACTCTGGCCGCGATACGGCATCGATCTTGGCGTCGATCAGGCGCTCGATCTGTTCCTTGGACGAAGCGTGACGGCGGTCTTCCAGCATTATCGAGGCGTTGGGACGCGCTGATCCCTGAGCAAGTTTGCGGCCGAGTCTGAGGACGGGGGTTCGCGCTGCGTTCTTTCGCTCGCTCTGCCCGATTGAAGGGGTGAAGTCGGTGCTGGAGGACCTGCGCATCCCGCACTGTGTCGCCTCGTCCAGCGATGTCGATCGGGTGTCCTTCTCGCTCTCGCTGACCGGGACTTGCGCCGCATTTCGACACGCGGCTTTATACCTCGCAAATGGTGGAGCGCGGCAAGCCGGCGCCCGACCTCTTCCTCTACGCGGCCGAAAGGATGCAGGTGGATCCGCATCGCACCCTCGTGATCGAGGACAGCGTCAGCGGCGTCAAGGCGGGCAAGGCGGCCGGCATGACCGTTTGGGGATTTGTCGGAGGCAGCCACTATCAATCGCGCGACGGCCAGGCCATTCTGCGCGAGGCGGGGGCCGATCGCGTGTTCGGTCGAATGGCGGATTTTTGGCGAACGGATCGGTAGGCGTTTGATGGCAGCATCCGACAACGAGAAGTCGCGTCTGGACGAAGCCGCGCGGGCCGGCTGGCTCTACTTCATTGCCGGTCACACGCAGGATGAAATCGCCAAGATGCTGAAGGTTTCGCGCGCCTCGGCCCAGCGCCTGGTCTCATTGTGCCTTGCCGAGCGCCTGATCACCTTCCGCCTGGAGCATCCGATCGCGGCCTGCATGGAGCTGGCGGCGCGGCTGAAAGACTCGTTTCATCTTGCCTACTGCGAAGTCGTGCCGACCGATCCCGCCGCGCCGCTGTCGGCCGCCGGGATTGCCGAGCGCGCCGCGAACATCCTGAAATCGACGTTGCGCACCGAGAAGCCGGCGATCGTGGCGCTTGGCACCGGCAGAGCGGTGCGGGCGGCCGTCGAACGCGTGTCGCCGATCGACTGTCCGAACCACCAGATCGTGTCGCTGGTCGGAAACATTTCGGCCGACGGCTCGGCGAGCTTCTTCGACACCGTCGGCCGTCTCGCCGACCGGACCAAGCGCGCGGCACTATCCGATGCCGCTGCCGTTTTTGATGTCGTCCGAGCGCGAGCGCGACCAGATGCTCGAGATCGATCCGATCGCCAGGGTGAGGGCGGTCGCCGCCAAGGCCGACCTGCGGCTGGTCGGCATCGGGCAGATGGATCGGCAGGCGCAGGTCCACGTTGACGGCTTCGTGTCGCGCGAAGAACTGCTCGAGATGATGCGGCTGGGTGCGGTCGGCGAACTGACCGGCTGGGCATTCGACGAGCGAGGGGCACATCATCAACGGCGGGACAAACCTCCGCCTCACCAGCATTCCGCCGCGGGTACCCGCCGAGGCCCTGACCATCGGGGCAGCGGTCGGCCGCGCCAAGGTTTCGGCCATCAGGGCGGCGCTGAAGGGGCGGCTGCTGAACGGCCTGATCACCGACGAGGCGACGGCAGGCGCCATCCTCAAGCCGTAGCGAACCGGCCGGCCTTCAACCCCAGTCGCGGCGCGGGTCGCACCGCCGGGGCCGATCCCGAGCAAGTGCGACCCACCGAATCCAGCTTCCTGAGCCTGCAAGTTCGGTGCAGAAGCCCGATTCCGATCCTTGACAAGGCTCGGGACTCGGTGTGAACATAATTGCAAGGCGTGGGCATATGCTCAATGCCAGATAAGGGAGGTTACCGTGAAGCACGTCCTCAGCGCCCTCCTGGGCGCGGCTACCCTGTTGGGCGCAGCCCCTTCCATCGCACAGACAACTCTGACCATCGCCACCGTGAACAACGGCGACATGATCCGGATGCAGGCGCTGACCAGCGAGTTCACCGCCAAGAACCCCGACATCACCGTGAAATGGGTGACGCTCGAAGAGAACGTCCTGCGCCAGCGCGTCACCACCGACATCGCGACCAAGGGCGGGCAGTTCGACGTGCTGCACCATCGGCACCTACGAGGTGCCGATCTGGGCCAAGAAGAACTGGCTCATTCCGCTCGACAATCTCGGATCCGACTACGACACCGCGGACCTGCTCCCCAAGATCCGCGACGCCGTCTCGGTGTCGGGCAAGCTGTACGCCGCGCCGTTCTACGGCGAGAGCTCGATGGTCATGTATCGCACCGACCTGTTCCAGAAGGCCGGCCTGACCATGCCGGAAAAGCCGACCTGGGATTTCGTGATCGATGCGGCGAACAAGCTCACCGACAAATCCGGCTGGCGTCTATGGCATCTGCCTGCAGGGGCAAGGCGGGCTGGGGCGAGAACATGGCGTTCCTGACCGCGATGTCCAACTCGTTCGGCGCGCGCTGGTTCGACGAGAAATGGCAGCCGCAATTCGACAAGCCGGAATGGAAGAAGACGCTCTCGACCTATGTCGACCTGATGAAGGCCGCAGGCCCTCCCGGCGCAAGCTCGAACGGCTTCAATGAAAACCTGGCGCTGTTCAACTCCGGCAAGTGCGCGATGTGGATCGATGCCACGGTGGCGGCATCCTTCGTCACCAATCCCGAAGGATTCCACAGGTGGCCGACAAGGTCGGCTTCGCGCTGGCGCCGAATGCCGGGCTCGGCAAGAACGCCAACTGGCTGTGGGCATGGAATCTCGCGATCCCCGCGGGTTCGAAGAAGACCGCCGCCGCGGAGAAATTCATCGCCTGGGCGACCAGCAAGGACTACACCAAGCTCGTCGCCTCAAAGGAGGGATGGGCGAATGTGCCGCCCGGCACGCGGACGTCGCTCTATCAGAATCCTGAATATCTGAAGGTTGCGCCGTTTGCCAAGCTGACGCTGGCGTCGATCGACGCCGCCGATCCGAACAAGCCGACCGTGCAGCCGGTGCCTTACGTCGGCGTGCAATACGCGGCGATTCCGGAATTCCAGGGCATCGGCACCACCGTCGGCCAGCAATTCTCGGCGGCGTTGGCCGGCTCATCGACCGTCGACGCTGCGCTCGCAGCCGCGCAATCAGCCACCGAGCGCGAAATGAAGCGCGCCGGCTATATCAAATAGCGCGCCGCGCCAATCTGGGCTGCCGACCGGCCGAAGGCCACGGACGGCAGCCACATCTCCTTCCCAGAGATAGCAGGAGGCGGCGATGGCGACGCAGCAAACCCAGGTGCTCGGAAGGGCTCTGCTGACGCCGGCTGTCGCATTGCTGTTCATCTGGATGATCGTCCCGCTGGCGATGACGATCTACTTTTCGACGCTCCATTACAGCGCTGCTGGACTCGGAAATCGGAGCCTTCGTCGGGCTGGAGAATTTTCGATATTTTCTCACCGACCCCGCGTTTCTGACCGCACTGCGGAACACCCTGGTGCTGGTCGGCTCGATCCTCGCCATCACCATCCTGCTCGGCACGCCGCT
>ERZ1370068.9222-contig-8014_pt1 | contig 32101 bp, 56 predicted proteins | sample MGYA00561227_ERZ1370068 | MGnify/ENA primary metagenome ERZ1370068 (study PRJEB38410, sample SAMEA6850437) | metagenome | study: Metagenomic assessment of the ecological functions of the soil: analysis of the soil microbiota associated with the...
GATGTACTTCGTTCAGTTACGTATTTGTACTGGGTGAGCAAGGAGCGTCCGCTGGTCCTCTTTTGCATACATTGCGACACTATGGTTCAACTGCGGAAAACGCGGCCCAGGAGATCGTGAGAAGGAACTTCCCATGTTCCGCCGAGAGCGTTTGATTGGGCTTGGACGTCACGAGTACTTGCTGCTTGCAAAGTTCCTCTCCCTTGCCGCATCACCGTGGTCCAAAGCTTGCTGCTTTACGGCGTGATGCAGCTTTGCACCAGCGGCATCGGTGGCGCCGTCGGATGGCAGCTTCCGGGATTAATGCTGGCCGCGTGCGCTGGCGGTGGGCATTGGACTGGCAATCTCCGCGTGGGCGGAAGTCTCTTCTCAAGCGGTCATGATCGTTCCTCTCACATCGATTCACAAATTCTTTTCTCAGGCTTCGCTGCCGCCGGCAGGGACATGAAGGCTGGACCGTATTCGTTTCAGGCTGATGCCCAGCGCGGCAGTCAGAGCGTGATGGATACAAGCCTGTTCTGGCAGAAGAAAATCAGCGGTTCGATGCGCGTGGACTATCCGTCAGCGTTCTCGAATCTCAACCGCGACAAGTCTCTAAGAATGGGCAGGTTTGTGCGAACGCGAAACCCACGTGGTGGGGGGGCTTGGGACCTTGCCTGGCTTGGCCAGTCGGCGCATCATTGGGCGGCGTGGTTGGCGCCTTCGCGGCAAGAGAGAGGATAAAGCAGATTCTGGAAGAGATTTGCTCTAAGCCATTCCGAACAGGCGCACCGGCTGGTATTTTCCTTTCAGTCGGTGCTCTCCCAGATCGTTGAAGTCGATGCCTGAATTGGGAAGAGGTGCTTAGAAAATCCTGGGATGCTGCGAGTTTCTGGTCGAGTTGCTTCATGACGCTTTCGATCCGGAAGACCGTGTTCACGGTGTCACCAATGATGGTCGCGTCGCGCTGGGCGACGAGTCCCATGTTTCCGCAGGTTACGACTCCATGATGGAGCGCAATGGCAATTTTGAAGGGCTTTTCCTCCGGCATCATCCAGCGGCGTCCGGCAGCGGTTTTCAGAGCGTGAGGGCGCTGTCCGGAGCGCCTCGCGATTCACGACCATCCTGCGCCACGCGCGTCAATAGGCAAGGACGGCGTCGCCAGCTGAATTTGTCGATCGTTCCGCCTGCCTCATGGACGATGTTTCCCGCATCCCGAAACCATTGGCCGAGCGTGCGCGCGAGCTCATCCTCTGAGAGGATCTCCGCCATCGTGGAGAAGCCGCGTGTCGCAGACCATTACGGCGGCGATCGCGTTCTGGTTGTGCGCGTGAGTGTCAGTTCCCGACGCGATCGTAACATCGTAAGTCGCGTCCTGCGAGGATTGTTCGGATTGTTCGAAGATGAGTTCGTTGTTGGTGATCGGCTGGACACGCTCCGGTCAGTAAGAACAGTGGGGGTGATGACGCGCCGGCCGTTCACAAACGTGCCGTTGCGGCTGCCAAGGTCCATAATCTGGAACTGGTAAGCATTGTAGCAGCGGATGACCGCGTGCTGGCGCGGACGTGCGGGTTGGTGTGCAGGCTGACTGTGTTGTCGCGGCTCCGCCCGATGGTGGCCGTATTGCCGACTTCAACCTCAAAGGCACCTCGCCTTCCGCGGGACGCTCAATTTTGCTGGCATAAGGAACTCCTTTTCTCGGTCAAGACGCTCAGACGCTAAAGATCTCGCCGACCCGACGCTTTCAAATATATCGTCGAGTCGGTCCGGGCAGATCGAAGCTCGCCGAAACTCAAGCAGGCCTGGTGTCGCAGGATTGTGATCATGACAGAGGCTTGCGGTCAGTGGACGCCTGGCCAAGATGCGCTCTGCATATTTGGCAAGAATATCAAATTCCAGGTTAACCTTGCTCCCTTCGACCATCTCCCCAGATTTGTTGCGCGCCGCGTGTGAGGGATAATCCAGACGACAAAGATTTTTCGGTGAGTTCGGCCACTGTGAGGCTCACTCCATTCACGCAGATTGAACCCTTCCATGCCACGTAATGTGAAAATTGGGTCGGCAGCTCAAACTCAAGTTTCAAATCGCCCTTGTGCTCCTCGTGGGCAACCAATCCCGCCGTGCAATCCACATGCCCTTGGAACGAAGTGTCCGCCAAGGCGCCCGTCGGCTTGCAATGCACGTTCGAGGTTGACTTTGGAGCCTGGCTGCAAGTGGCAGAGGTTCGTGCGCAGGAGAGTTTCTTCGAGAAGATCGAAATCGAGGTGTTCCTCGCTCTGAGAGGCGACTGTGAGACAAGCGCCGTTCACCGCAATGCTCTCGCCAGTGTGGATCTCATGCGAGATTTTTGGCGCCACTAGGGCGAGATGAATCGCATTCGCAGTCCGCCGCAGCCACAGGCATTCGCCGACCTCTTCAACGAGACCGGTGAACATCACAAGATCCTCCGTTTCAAAAAGACGGTGAAACCATCACGAAGATAGGAATGGGAATCGTCAGAGCATAGCGCGCGGTGGGGTAGCCGAAGGAACTCGGCGTGCGGACGGCAACCTGCCTTAATGATGTTCTTGACCATGAAATTTGGGCCTTTCCAATAGAGTGCATCTGCCCCGAAGAAAACGGCAGATGGCGAAATCGCAACGAGAAAGTGATTGTTTTGCTCGGTGAAGCCTAGGATCTTTCTGGATGCGTTGCCGGCTGTTCTTTCTCCTTCTATACTCTCTGCTTTGTTCGTGCGCATCGGTGAGTGTCAAAAGATCGAACTCCTCACGGTACGTCCGCCGACAAAGGCGCCGGCGAAAAATCCTCGTCAAGCCTCCGACTTTTAATGATCCCGGTCTGCGTGTTGATCGCAGCGGAGTCCAAGCTGAAGACTTTCAAATACGAACTACAGGAGAAATTCATCCGCAACCTGGTGCAGCGCCTTTCCAGACACGTCTCGCCTGCCCAGGCTGTGGCCGCAGTACCGCGCCGTTGCCGCGAGGAAATTACTGGCTGATCACGGGAAGGTTCGACACGGTTAACCAAGAGCAGCCGCTTGCTGAGAGTTCGGTTGTCGGATTCGGCGCAGGAGGGACCAAACTCGATATGAGTGTGGTCGTTTACGATCTTTCAAAAACGATGCCCCGGCCAATTCTGCTGATCGAGACGACGGGAGGCTCGAATGCGACGCCAGGCGCGATTGGCACGGCGGCCTATTTCGCGACCGGGGTCACCGCCCTTTTCGCCGCGGGAAATCTTTTCGAGGCACACGCTCCGGACTCACATTCGACACGATTCGACCACGCGTGAAGTCGCTGCGTCGTTGTCGGAATTTCTTTCCGAACGAGGTGCTCTGTCTCCGGAGAAAGCCCTTCGTCCCAGCGACCCGAAACTCGCCGTCCGGTGTTGCAGCCATTTAACCCGCGCCCGGCGGAGCGGGTGCGATCACAGTCGCCCCCGCAAGTTCGCAGAGATAGCAAGCCCAAGAATCCGGACCACCTTCGGTGTATGAGGATCTGGGTGCTTTGCGATGTGGCAATTGAGGTAACGGCTTGGGGCCCGAAGAGGCGCACGTCTTCCTCTCAGCCAAGGGCCCGCTGCCGCTGTTTTCGACTCGGCGGCAATGTCTGGCGTTCACAATGCTGGCCGGATGGCTCGTTCGCGACGGATTCGCTTAGGTTTTGCCGGCAGGACAAAAAAGTCTCGCAAGCGGCGATGTCCTTATCGCCGGATACCAAAACCAATGCAAAACTATATTTACCAAAATAAGATAGTAAGTTTGTCTATTGACTGACCAAAAGCTGCTTACTTTATTTCAATTTGAGTTTATTGGCAACGTTCCGTTGACTTTCTGTGAGACATTTTGGAAGTATTCGCCTTGATCATTCGGAAGGCTTATTCTCGGCGTTTGGTCTAAAACTCACGAAAGCCGAACAAGGTCGCGCAGGAATTGAAACCAAAGGTAGAACATTCCCGCATGGTGTAGCGGATGAAGTGATCGCCGTCTTGAACCAGCAAGCCGAGGGAGATGTTGTGAGAAATCTGGGCGCGCATCTCGTTTTGCATGGTGCGGATGGTTTCCTCTGGAGAAGGATCCAAGAGCAGTGGCGGGACTCACCTCAGTGGGACCGCAAGAACTTCTCATGTGCGGCGTGCATTTCTGCAAAGGGTCCTGGCCGAGGAATCGGTTTGTGGAAAGGTGCGGCTGCAATTTCAGGCCGTAGGAGAACGGGTAATTCCACGTCATGAGAACGCGCCCATCCTTGGTGCGCGATGTGATCGTCAGGTAGTGGAAAGCCATGTCTTGCTGCTCTGAGAGGCAAATGCACGCCTGAGTTCTGCACTGTGGTTCGTGAAAGACGCGATAGAAGTGGCGGTTTTCCTCGTAATCCCACCCGATATCCTCCAGGTGCACGAAGCCTCGGCTTTCGATTTCCTCAGTCATTTCCTGAAAGCCGGGAAACGAGCTGCGGGTGGGGAGTCCGTGGCTCGAGCCTCCGCTCGATGGGAAGGCGCAGGCGGCGCACTTTCGTAAGGATCTCAGCCAGGGCAGCAGGAGCCAGCTTGCGGCCAGGACGACTCCGAGAGCGACGCTGCCGCCGAGCAGCAAACCAGCAAGGAACGACGTTGCGACGATGCCCAACGTGCCTCAACCGGAAGAGCAGCGGATTCTGAAAGGATCGCAGGCCTGCGCTAAGAACGGCCGCTCCTAGGATCAAAAGCAGATGAGAGATGATCAAGGTAGAAGAGCGTTCCTTAGCATAAACTTCTCAAGCTGTGCGACATCAAAATCGGCCAGGACCAGGCCGTCCGGAGTCTCCAACGTCGGGGTGAGTGATTGCCTGGAGATGCGGCGCATCCGGTCATATGCGATGGGATCGGAGAGCACATCGATCTTGTTGAATTGATAGCCTTGCTTCTCAAGCCAGGCGACGGCCTCGACGCACCACGGGCACCATGGTTTGATGTAGAGGGTCAATTCCATGTTTTGCAGGTAGATCCTCACTTGTCGCTTGTCAGCTCCAACTTGTGGTTTAGATTGCCGCCTTCTTCAAGGCGCATCTCGTCTAGAGGCCCAGGACACGGCCCTCTCAAGGCCGGTACACGGGTTCGAATCCCGTATGCGCTGTAAGAGTAAACTTGACGAAAACGGGTCGCGTGTGACAATGAATGCCGGGCCCGTCGAAGTCGTCGAATCGAAAGATTGAAGGCTTGGCTCGAACCTCACACTTTGTTCCGTAGGCAAAGTCATCCCACAATATTCGCACGATGCTCCCTTGCTCCGCGCATTCCGTTATGCTCTGAAGCCCCTATGCGTCGCGATGGTCCATAACGGGCTCCGTCACCCTCCTTCGCAAGCTACCGTCTCGCAATCATTCAAAGCGCCGAGCAAGGTGGCGCTTGAGATGGGCAATTCGCCTCTGCGAACTTCAGGCGGGCCAATTCTCCGTCGCAGCCATCGAGCACCGAATGAAGCCAGAAAGAAGGGCGCCCACGACAGGATACCGTTGCGGGGCGCGAAGAAAAATGCGCCGGCGAGTCCGATCCCCACGCTGATGAGCGTCATCGCGTTTGGGGGTGATGCGCGTGTCCACCAAATTTCGAGTGACCGCGAGCGAAATCCTACGCTCCAAATGTCGTGACATGAGGCCTTCCGAGTCTTTGATCAGCCTCCGAAGCAACCAATTTTTCGACATGCGGGCGGTCCAGTTCATTACGGAACGCGACCCACTCCCGCTCTCCGAAGTCAACGAACTCGCATTTCAACCGCGCGCGCAGCTTGGCCAAGAGCCCCGGAATAGGAATCGGACTCCCGAAAGGCGCCCGCAACAAATCCCGCATTCTTGCAGCATATGAGGGCTAAAGAATCGGTTTCCTGGCTATTGTCAGGGCATCGCTCGCCAGCTCCAGCTGTATTCAGCCGTTTCCATGCGCCGTCTGAAAGCAAGAGATTTGGGAAGATGCCAGAAATTGCTCGGGCAGCTGTTCGATTTCGTCGGGTCCGGGCTGAAGCAGGAATTTCTTGAAACCTGATTGTACGGGACTGCAACACGATGCGGTCTTCGAACTCCACGCCCAACAAGCGCAAATCGGGCGAAGGACAGAACTCCAAAGGGAATAATCAGAGTGTCGGTCATGCGACTATACCGGCAAGAATCCTTTCGCCTGGTCGGCGGCCTTCGATCGCTCAACTAAACGAAGGCACAGCTGCGCCACATTCAGATTGGCGCGGCACGAAACGTCCTTCAGCTCTTCGCCAAATTCCTGGGCGACGAACTCGAACCAATCCGGGTGATGCGAACCCTTCGACAGCCCGGAGCTAAACTAGAATTTCTCTTGGCTACCGTCCGTTACGGTCCAGGCGCAAAGAGTCGTCCTCGATGTTCAACTGCGCCAAACTTCCCTCGATCACTCCCCAATTGCGGCGCAACCGCGAGGCCCAGGTTAGGAAAATATCTGCCATCGGCGAATGGCTGTTGGCGCACTCGAATTGAACTCTGATGACCGCCGTGTCCTCCACCTCCAACTCCGCATACTGGCGATTTTCCAGTGAGGCTTGCACGGCTATTGGCCGCAAGCCGAACCACTCCAGGACCAAGTAGAATGCATGCCATCCATGATCGATCAAGATGCCCCCTCCCGCTTTGCGAGAATCGAGCCGCCAGTTTTTCCGGGTCGGTCGTGACGGATGGTCCGTTTCTGAGCACATACCAAGCGCAGTGATGAATACTGCCGAGGACTCCGCTGCGGACTATCTCTACGATCTTGCGACAAATCGGGGCGAACTTCCAATTGTGGACCGTGAACACGACGCGTTCCTTTTCCATCGCCAGTTGGCGGATCTTATCGAATTGCTCCCCTGTGAGCACCAGCGGCTTCTCGCACAAGACGTGCCATCCACGCTCGAGCGCAAGAACGGCAATTTCAAAATGTGTGTGCGGCGGCGTACAAATGTCGACGAAATCCAAGTCCTGCGGCAAATCCGCAATTGAAGCGTAATTGGTGGCTTCCGGTAGGGCCTTCACCAAAGATCACGCCGGTCCGCCGCAGGATCGACGCCCGCAACGATTCTAAACTCGGAACTGTTCTGCCAACCCGGCAAATGTCCGCCTAATGCCACGTTTCCTAATCCGATAATTGCGCCTTTACACATCTAAAGATTGGTGGGGTTCTCCAGACTAAAATCAAATCGACCGTGTCTAGAGCAAATGGCATTTTGCTCTGGAGGCATCCGCCGGGTTGGGATACCGGGGCGGTGATTTCATCGCTCCCAATTATTTCTTCTCAGTTCGATGACCCATCCCGCGAGGAGATCTTTGAGGCTATTGTTTGTCGCGAACCATCCTGCTGAACTTCCATAAAAACCTCTTCAGAGAATGGCCGCTGCCTGCATGGCCGACGATTCAGAAATGGTCAACGGAGGAATAATGCGAATTGGATTGGAGTAACTCATGGAAAGCAATCCCCGCTTCAAGCAATCGTGAAAGATCCGGCGACAGATCTTCTTGTCGATGCGCTCCTTGGTCGTTTTGTCCTTCACGAGTTCAATGCCGATCATAAGACCGCGCCCGCGCGCTTCGCCCACGAACTCAAAACGGTCTTCAAAGCTTTTGAACCTTCTCAATAGGACGTCACCCACCTTGCGGGAATTCTCAACAAGCTTTTCCTCCAAGATAATCTCCAGGGATGCCAATCCTGCTGCGGCCGCGAGGGGATTGCCTCCATAACTAGACGAACTTCCGGAAGGGCAAGGAGTACGGACGCGCGTTGCAGTAGTCCTCCGTCGAGATCACCCCGCTTAAAGGAAATCCCCGCCAATGCCCTTACCCACCGTCAGGATATCGGGCGAAAGATTGTCGTGCTCGAACCCCCACATCCCGCCCGCGCGGCCAAAACCGGTTTGCATTTCATCCGAAATAAACAGAGCGCCAAATTCCTTGGCGATGGATTGAACAGCGGGCAAAATTCCGCGGGGGGACGACGTTTCCGGCCGTTCCTTGAATGGGCTCCGCGATGATCGCGGCCACCTGCTGCTGGGTCTGCAACTTGATCACTTGACGCAAATGATCGGCGCAAGCCAAGCCGCATGAGGGATATCGCAGTTTGAGCGGGCACCTATAGCAATACGCAAAGGGAGAAAGAGTGAGCCCCGGCATAAAGGGTCCCAAATCCTTCTTGAACTCGTCGCCCAGCAGACCCAAAACCCCGCCGGTCTTGCCAGTGAAAGCCGCCCCAAAATCCGATGAACTCGAATTTCTTGGTCACCGACTTGGCCAGCCGGAAAGCCGCTTCGACAGCCTCTGCACCTCCTGAAAAGAGCTGAATGCGGCTCAACGGCTTCGGCAAAGAGAAGCCAGCAGGCGCAAAACTTCATCTCGAACCTCTGTTGTGAAACTTGAGTAGGTAAGTTGCTCGACTTGTTTCTTTAGGGCCTGAACGTAATGGGGGTGACAGTGGCCAACGCTTCCCACGCCGATCCCCGAAACGAAGTCAATGATACTGGTTTCCATCCTCATCGGTGACGATCTCATTGCGGCCACGGGCGAATACGATGCGCGGAGTAAAGCGCAATACCCTGAAAGCCCGGTGAGATGTAATTTTGTTCTTCCTCAAAAATCCGGCGGGACTTCGAAGTCCCTTTGCGCCCGCCGTTGAGAGCCGGGGACCGACCCCCACTCGGAAGTTCCTTGGTTTTCTTCATGAGCTATGAAACGGGGTCGGAAATCTTCGAAAGAATATGGCGGGCGATCGCCTCGGAAGCTTCCTTGCGGAAAAGCGCGAAAGCTTGGCCAGGCGTTGATGTCGATGAGGTAAATCGAACCGTCCGAAGCCACCACGGCATCCCCTCCAAAACCTCAAGGTCCAAAACTCTGGCCGCGCAAAAAACGCGTCCCTCAATGCTTCTTCTGAGAACGGATGGCGCTTCAACCTTTGGTCCTTGTGATAGAACCATCTGAACCAAGTCTCTCCCGACTGGCCGATGCCGTACAGTTTGACCAAGTCGCCCTCGATATGTTCTTGAAGCGCGACCTGCGCGACACCGCGCGATTGAAACGCCAACAGCAGCGCGTGGACCTCTTCGGCGGATCGTGCCAGTGTGACATCGCCTTTCTGAGTGTTGTGAACGTCCCCGCGCTTGATCCAAAGCGGTCGAATGTCGGCATTCGACGAAAAAGCCCTCAAATGCCTTTCCCAATGCGGCGTGGCCGTCACAATCAGCTCGCTCTTCGGAAAGAGCATCGTGGTAGAGGACAACAAGGGAATCATGCGATTGCGGTACGTATTCCGGATGGCTTCCACCGAATTGATTAAAATCGCCCCCGCATTTCCCATTCACTCAATGGCTTCAGCATCCGTTCCTGCTCGCACATGAGGAAAACGACCTCCGGGCGGGGCTCGTTCCACCATGCGGCGGAGGAGGCAATGCGCTCGGGTTTGACGAACTCAACCTCAATGCCTTCAGAGCGGAGCACTTCACCAGTTAAGCGGAGGATCTCAAAGTCGTCGAAAATCCGCTCGGGAGAGTGCAGAGTCTCTCGAAGAATTCCAAGCAATGAACGCGGCGTCAAACGCCACTTCTTATCTGGAATATGAAACGTTCGGCAAGATTAATGTCTTCAGCCACATCGATATCGATGACGTCCGCAAGCGGGACCGCGCTCGCCGGAAATCCTTCTCGAAGGAGTTCCTTGAGAAAGACGCGCAAGGAAGAAATATCGTTCTTCAACTCCCTCTCAAAAATCGCATCGCCGACATTATAAAAACCGGCCGTGGCGTAGTTGCCGCCGAGTCCGCCGATCTCCACGATTTTCAAACTGCCTTGCTCGGTCGCAACCCAGAGCGGCTTCTCGTCGTGGACGAAGGAAGTGACGCCCAAAAGAATCTCGCGTGCCGAGCCGGCTTTCGAGGCGACCATCTTGCGCCAATCGGCGGGCGAACAGATCGAATCGACTGTGCAAATGAGGTGTCTTCCCGGACCCAAAGCGCGGCCGACCCGCCAAAAGCTCTCAAAGAGGATCTTGTGGACTTTACCAAAATTTCAAGCTCGAGCGCAGGAAAATGCTTCAGCACCCAGTCCGCACACTCTTGTTCCGCCTCATTGAAAATGATCACCCGCGTCGAATTCCAGCATCGACGAATTTTCGAAGCGTGTGCCCGATCAAAGGAAGCCCGCAATAGGAACCAGCGGCTTGTGGACTTCAATGCCGGCCAGCTTCAGCCGGCTACCCTCGCCCGCCGCAATGATTCCCGCTGAATCAATCATGGCAGAATTTCCTCGAGCTCTGTTAATGATCGAATCACCGGATCGCCGTCACAGCAGGGCTTCTGCTCCGGATGAAGCGTATTCAACCAAACGTGCGGCATGGCCAGCGCACGGGCGCCGCCCATATCGCGCACTGGATGGTCGCCGACGAAGATCGCCTGCTCAGGCGCAGAGCCCAAACGATCGAGTGCCGCCTGAAAGATTCCCGAACTCGGTTTAGCAATGCCCAGCCGCGCCGAATCGATCACGGCAGCGAAGACTTCATCGTAGCCAATTTCTTCGCAAAGAAATCTGAAGATTTCCATAGAAATTCGATACGATGCCGAGTCGATAGCGCTCCGAAAGCCGCTGAAGAAGGGGCCGGTTTCTATTCAAGCAACGCAGGGAATCAGAATAAAAGCGGTCCGAGATGCGGCGGGCCAGCGGCGCATCATACCGGTCGCCGTTGCGCAGGACCCGGCTCACTTGTTCGAAAAGCATCGCCTCATAACCAACCTCGTCCAATTTCTCCTCGGTCAACGAATTATCCGATGCGTAGAACAGTCTTTCGAACCTGGCAAGATCCCATTCGATTCCCGCCTCGCGATAAAGCGGGTAAAAGCGCTCTTTCAGGGAACGCCATCAGAATCCAAGGTGCCGCCGAAATCGAATAAAATCGGCTTTCGGTGTAGACCGATTCATAAAGAGATTGGTTGACGTGCTCTCCCTTCTTCTATGATGAGCGCGGTGCGCTCCTCGATCAGCGCGACCTCGTCGCGGCAGAGCAAGCGCAACTCGGCCACCAGAGGATCTTCTTGGCTAGCGATTTCCAGCCGTGGACCATCGACGCGCAAGGCATCGGCGAGACTCAAGCGTCCGCATGGTCGGTTTTGCTGCCGCTAGGCACTTTGCGTTGGCGATAGCCTTTGGCGCTCGTTGTCGAAATAGGGTAAACAGCTCGTCCGCCCAGTCGAAGGCCGCGTAGTGAGTGATCTTGGTCAATGATTGCATTTTTGCGATCCTGTTCTGTTGAGGTTGCAGTGAGGTAGGCGGCCCGTCGCTGGCCGACCTGATACAGGAATCCTCGTGGGATGTGGTCCTCTCAGACGCTCGAGAACCGGCCGGTGGGCCAGCGCGAGAATAGGGATGGAGATCGCCGAGCAGAGCCAAGCGAGGCGGAGATGATAGGCATGACCGGACCACTATTTTGCACACGCCGACTCGCTGCGACGAGCGTTTTCTGCGGTGAAACGGCTGAAGTGACTATCTCGACATCTTCCCGCGGGGCTCGGTTCTCCGGTGGCCGTCACCGCCGATGCCCACAAACTTGCTCGCATCCTATATGCTCTGTGATCGCAGCTCCTTTGATCCGCAACCGCCGCCGGAAAGTTTGACGCCACGTTCGCCAACCACGGTGTCGTAACCCTCCGGAAACCGCTCGATGAACTCGTGGCACGCCGCCTGCCTCGACGCGGCGAGAATTTCCTCCCGGGACGCATCCGGTCGGCCATAGCGGATGTTTGCTTCGATCGATCCCCCAAAAGGAGCACCTCCTGCGGCACGAATGCCATGTTTCCGCGCAACTCCGATAATGAATACTGCATCGCCGGCCAACAATCGATCATTACGTTCCCCGAGTCGGGTTCGTAAAATCGAAGCAGCAGCGAAACGATGGTCGATTTTCCTGCTCCGCTGGGGCCCACGACCGCGGTTTTGCTCTCCGGCGTTCGCATGCAGCGTCAGACCTCGCAAGACCGCGGTCTGGCGGCGCGACGGATAGCGGAACGACACGCCCTCGAAGTGGACGTCGCCACGTAAGCGCGCCGCTGCCTTTGCCGCAGGAGCCGCCTGGCAGTTAATCTCGGGATTTTCATCGAGCAACTCGTGCACTCGCTCCGTCGCACCCAGCGCCTTCTGCACCTGGCTAAACGCATCCGCAAATGAGGCGACCGATCCGCCGACAAACGGTCGTGTAAAGGATGAAGCGCGTAAGCTCTCCGAACGTCAACTCGCGAGCCTCCATCAGGTGCGCGCCATACCAGAAGACGAGCACAATGGAGCCGAAGATGATGAAGGACGCCATTGACGCCCGCAGCCGCGCAGTCTTCAGGATCACACGCAGGAACTGCTGGAGGCAGTGCGCATATCGTGCCAGCTCGAACCGCTCGTTGCCGAACGCTTTCACATGGCGATCCCGTGCAGCGATTCCTCGAGCACCGTCGCCCCATCATACACTTACGCGGCGACCGTCTCCACTTGCGCAATTTATTAGTGGAACGCAACAGTAAGCTTGCGCATTGCAGCAGCAAGGTCTCATCACCAATATCCTCCCGGTCGCGCAGGAGTCCTAGCCCGATGGCGGTCCGCCGATACTGTGCGTCGATCATCTTGACGCGTGCCATAACCAGAAGCGCTAGGTTTTTGCCTGCCCGGTAAGGAAATTGAGCCGCATGGAGTTTGCCGCCACCTGCTTCCGCTCGGCCTCTCTACTGGCGGCTATTACGAAATCTCCTGGGAGCCACCTCCCGAAGGAACCTTCTACCCTGCAAAGCTCAGGATCTACGTATCTTTTACGGATGCAACTCTGCGATGCAAGCGGGCAAGGATTACTCGAGCGTGCTCTCAATAAAGGCGAGCCCAATCTGGATACCCGAGAAGAAGGGCGAAGGAGTACGACAGGCTTGTCGAGGGCTATTTCGGCACTGGGACCGACCAGTTGGAGGGGATTCGTGGAAGATTACGGGGACTTTGTGAACGGGGCCATAAAGAAGCACGCATCAAGCAACTCAAGCGAGGGAATCACGATTTCTTGGCAGCGGCGCTGCCAAGCGTCGACTGCAGGTGCTAACCGAGGATGTTCGCCGGTTACAAGTGGAACCTCGGGCGCACTCACTGTCCGATCCCATACGTTGAGCCCACGATCGACGCCGACGGCAACGTGTTCCCCTGCGATCTGTTCACCGATGAGCCGATTTCAATGGGGGAACATTTACGAAGAAACCCTTTCTTGAAATCTAGTTTGGCGAGCGCTATCGCACATTTCGGCGCATGTTGGCTGAGCAAGGTGGACTGCTGCCGATTTGCAATCGGTGTTGCCAAGGCGGCGCGACGCTTCCGGTTCACAACACAGAGGCCTGGGCGTCCCCTGACGGGTAGACCCCCAAACAATCGCGCTCGCCTGGAGCAGCTTTGTCGATATCTCGCTCCGCCTCCTACTCGCCCAGAACCGCATTCGCCTCCCGCGCCGACGGGCGCGTTCTCGTCAAGCTCAAGACGGTCGGGCGCGATGGCACGTCTCACTTCCTCTTGAGCCCATTTGATAGCACGACTCCGCCACGTCGTGTTGAAGGCTACGGAAACGAACTACTCGCGGTTACCACCGGCGGAATCTACAGGAACCCTCGACGCCGCAATGCGCGTTGGACGAACTGTAAAAGGAAGCAGTCAGTCAGATCCCGCTCGAACGAAGCCCTGGTCGCGGCCGAATATTTTGCCTGCAGGGCATGAGGGAGTTCCGGAGTCACCGACCTGACCTGCGTATTCAATTGTTCGATGCTGAGCTCACGACGATCCTACAGAGGGCTTTGAAGCCGGCAAGCTCGACATGGGCTTGGGCATTTTTAAGAGGCGTCCGGCGCACGCCATTTTTTCGCCTCCTCGCTCATGGTGATTCGCGCCGACAGAAAGGACGCACTGCATCGCGCCTCGACCCTGTGGTATGCGCTTAACGGACAGACGCTGATCTCACTGCCACGATGAATCCCCACGAGCAGCTGATCGACAAACATCTCGCCAAAAGCGGTGTTCGATGGCAACGGGATGTGGTCGTCAATTTCCTGGATCTACAGATCGCGTTGGGTCGAGGCAGACAAGGGAATGCCATTATTCCCTCGCTTGGACTGCTGTGTGCCGCAATCGAAAGTCGTGATGAGCCCCCGACTACGCGATAGACCTAAGGCGCGAGGGCAAGTGGATTGATGTGGATCAGGCGGTATCACCGCTCTTTACAGCACTCGCGATCGCCTCCATGGTGGGTTCCACTCGTTGAACGAACGCACGGCTCAGGTGCTGGTCGCGGTGAGCGAGACGCCGTCTCGCGGCGAACTCGGAGCTGAGCGACGGCGGGGCTTCCCGCGACATCGGAAGATATTGAATATGAAGGCGACATCGGGCCAGGATGGACGAGACCGACGAACGCCCAGGTAAGCTCACGTATCCGGCAGATGACCCCGGCAGCCAGTCCCTGCGCGGGATCGAGGCCGAGCACGGCGAATACAAGAGCCTTGCCCGCCTCCTGGGTGCCCGCCCTGAGCGGCACAAAGAACATAAGGTTGTTCAGGCGCGACCCCCAGCACCTCGACCGCGAGGGCGAGTTTAGGGCTCACGGGAATGCCGAAGAACCACAGGATCAGGTAACTCCTCGATGCTGCCGCCGACGTACACCGAGGACAAAGCTCACCGACGAGAGGACAATCCGTCCCGTCGATTCCCGATGCACCCTCTCGCCATTTCGGCGTCGATCTGCTCGACGGGTGACCGGAGCGGCGCACAGAAATCGGAGGGCGGGCCAGCGCTCGGCGCGGCCGAAGTGGCCGGTGAGAGCAGACCGCGCCGCTGCATGAGCAGCAGCCCGGCCAGCACGGCGGCAAAGAGAGTCAGGCCTCCGAGGATTCCACATTTCGCGCCTGCTGGAAGGCGCGGTGTCGTCAACGACGAGAGCAGCCCGCCAGTAACGAAGACGAACAGCCCCACGGTCTGCGTGAACCTTCGCCACCATGACGGAGGCGACGAGCGGCGCCACTGGGGCCTGCCCTGGAGCATTCGGACGCGGACGAACTCGCCGCCCATGGTGGCCGTCGGGGTCAGGTAGTTGGCGCGCGTCGCCGGCTGACACGGGCGAGCAGGAGCTGCCCGGAAGAGGCAGGTGGCCTCCACCGCCGGAAACACCGCGAGCCAGCCCAGCGTGGTGAAAACGAAGAGCCAGAATCTCCGCGGCGATGATCAGGACGATTCCCAGCCGACCATCCGGAGGGTTAGGCCGAGGACGCTGTCGACCCCCAACCGCGCGATCAAGGATGCCAAAACAGGATGATGCCGATTCGCAGCACAAGCCGCTCGGCAACGCGCAAAGCGCGCTCGCCCCTGATGGCCCCGATGCGGACGAGCGAGAGGCTCCTAACCGAGAAACTGACGACAACCGGCGAGCTTCGTCATGGCTACAGGAAAAGGATCCGAACGCCGACACTCTTGTAGAGCTGATTTTTTCTTGATCTTCTCAAACAACGGGCTGTCGACCGTTAACCCCAGCGCGACCGCGAGGTTGTTTGCATGGTATTCGATACCTCTACGAGGGCGCAGGGGATTATCAGTCCATCGAGCGGCGCGTAGCGCAGCCTCTGATAAAGAAATTGCGGGCGGTCGGAACACTTGCTCCTAAACCGACGTGAGGAAGCTTATTCATATGCAGATGAGATCGAAGATAGGCCAACAAGGTCAAGGTCGAAGGGGATGGAGCCCTCGGACGACCACAAACCCTTTCTGAAGCTTCCGCTACGACCGCGATTTGGTCAAAGACCCTCTGCCGCGTCGCGCACGAGTGCCTGATCGAGTTTCTGCGCACGAGCCTGGGCCTGCCCGAAGGCGTCCCCGGCATCGTCATGGCCATTCACACCTTCGGCGAGTGTCTGGATTCCCACCCCCACCTGCACGCGCTGGTGGCCGACGGGCTGTTTGCGCGTTCGGGGTCTTCCACGTCATCCCTGAGACCGGTCTCAAGCCCTTGGAGGGGACTCTTCCTGGCACGGGCGATCACGTTTCTGATCGACAAGGGGCTGCTGAGCGGGCCCGGATGCTGCGAGGCTGGGTTCACCCTGGGCTTCAACGTCCACCGCGGAGGTCGGGTGCGCTCTCCCGCGAGCGCGAGGACATGGAACGGCTCGCCCAATACATCATCCGCAACCCCTTTCGGCCGAAAAGATGCGGGCGACCGAGCCGGGCCCGGCTTCGGCATCCGATCGATCCTCTACCGCTGCGGCATGAACAAGAAGATCGGGCGCAACTTCGAGATCTTCACCCCTTGCGACTTTATCAAGATGCGGGGCAGGCGGGCCAAGCAGGGGGCGAAGACGTGCAGACCGAGGGCGACGCCGTGGAGGTGATCGACGTTTCTGCCCACGAGCCGCGCCGCATTCCTTCTAAGAAGTGGCGCGAGTTGATCAAGAAGGTGGGGAGGCCGACCCGCTGCGGTGCCCGAAGTGCTCACGGGAAATGCGCATCGTTTCGCTCATCGACCAGGAGGATGTCATCGAGCGCATCCTGCGCCATCTCGGGCTCTGGCAAGAGGGGTGCGCGTGCATTGCGGCACCGACCCGCCGGGCGAAACGACCCTCGATCCGTGGCTCGACAACCCCTTCCTCGACTACGACACCGAACCGGTCGTGGCGTTCTCCGCCACCTGAAACGTCCGGCAGCGCCCAAGTGCGCCTCTCGCACCCCTTGTTCAGCGGCCCCCAGCCCTCCGGCGGCAGCGTGTTTGACTTCCGGGCCCACTTTTGTCACTCTGCGCCCATGGAAACGCACGCTTTCGGCTTCAGACTCCGGGCCAACGCCCCGGAGGGCCAAAAGCGATTTCCTATCAGTGGGTATGGCCAGCTACAGCGAGCGGGCGGAAGATGACAGTTTTGTAAGCCGACGGCAGCGGCCGTGGCTGTAATCTTCCTGCGGCAGGCTAAAACGTCACATGAAACTGGATCCAGCGGGTGACCGACGCGGACATCCCGTGGCGCGCGCCAATCTTGATGCTGCCTTTGGCGACAGCATCCCTCGCTCGAAGAAAACCTGGAGCACAAAGTCCATTTGGCCCTTACTCGCAACTGCTGCGGTTCAAAGCATCGGCATTTCTCTATGGCAACATATCGTAGCTGTTCGGTTTTGGCCTCGATCCACAAGAGTCTGAGGCGACGATCAACGGGTCCCCGCCGTCCATTACCGTCTTGAAGCCGCTAAAAGGCCGCGATGGCGAAACACGGGCGAATCTGACTAGTTGGTTGACGCAGGACTACCCAGGGCGTGTACAGCATACTTTCGGTGTTTCTTCCTCCAATGATCCAGCTTTCCTAGCCGCACAGGACTGATCGCGAAGCATTCAAACTGCAACGCGGGGCTTGTGATTTGCCCTCCAAACGGAGCCTCGAATCCCAAGGTATCGACTTTGATCCGACTCATGCCCCTGGCCGAAAACGCTATCATAGTTGTGGCTGACGCCGATGTGCGCGCACAGAATCACCTATTGCGCCGATTGGTGGCCACGCTTGAAAGACCCGGCGTTGGCCTCGCGCACTGTCTGTTTCGACTAGCGAATCCACAAGGGCTGGGGATGCAAATGGAGGCTTTGGGAGTAAACGCGGATTTCTGGGCGCAAGTCCTCCAGGCTCATTCCATTGGCATGAAAGATTTTGCACTCGGTCAAGTAATGGCCCTGCGCAGGGAACTTCTCGAGGAGATCGGCGGATTTGGAAGGATCGCCGACTTCTGGCTGATGATTATCAGCTTGGCAATTTGGTGTCGCGAACCGGGCGTCGCATTGAGCTCTGCCAAGCCGTGGTGAATTGTTTCGGAGCACCGGCGAGTTGGAACAAAGTCTGGACCCACCAACTGCGCTGGGCGCGAACCTTTCGAGTTTGCAAACCGCTTGCATTTTTCTAAGCATTACTGGCAATGCAACGCTTTGGCCGGTTGTATGGACCACGTTGCAACGACTTGATCCGCTCGCATGGAGCAGTCTCGCGCTATGGTTGATTTTCCGAAGCTTTCTTGCCCATCAGCGATTTCGAAAATTGTCAGGAAACTTCGTCCGAAGCGAGCCATGCGTGGCTCGCTCCCGTCTCACGACTTGTTTCAAGCAGTTCAATGGGCGGCCGCACATTTTGGAAACTGCGTCAAATGGCAGGGAAAAACGCTACCGCCTCCTGTCGGGCGGCAGGATGGTCAGGGTAGATCCTCCGCAGAGTGGAGAGGGTCTACCCTCGGCGCCGTAGCAGTCCCCGGATTTCTTGGTGGTCCTGCCGGCCGATGGGTTGAGGTGCGTCGATTCCGGGCTCTGCGCCTTCTTGCGCCGATCACTGCAATACACGGAGGCCTGACCCTCAAACAGTCAGCAGAATGTCGGTTTAACGAAAGAGTGAGAGTTGGTGAGCTCCTGCCCAACTGCTCGCGGAGGAGGGCGCTCCCTGCGTGAGGTGTAATTTATTCTTTTTTGACCGCCATGAGATTGCATGTCGGTATGATCGAACGTCTCGTACAGCATCGACTATCCATGTCAGCTCTCTTTAAATCCTCCTTCATTTGATGGCTTTGACGGCGGGGCCGGTGCCCGATACCAGGCGCGCCGCGAGATTCGTTCCTTTGGGGCACCCCACCTGGCTCGCACAACCGGCAGCCTTGGTCCCCGGCAGTCGACTCTGGATTGTCCTCCCACGATATTGATCTCATCACCTGTCTCGCCGAAGCGAAAGAAGTTCGACCACGTGATTATGCATACCTCGACTCCGAGTCTGCGCAATGACTGCAAAGTAGCGGATGCGATTAAGGCGCAGAAACCTTCGACAACGATAGGTTTCGCTCGGAGCCCACGCTGCGGTGCTGCCGGAAGAAACCCTTCGTGCATCCGAAGCGATCGACTGGGTAGGTGGAAAGGAGTTCGACTTTACTTGTAAGGAAGCAGCGGAGGGTCGCGCACGTTTGCAGAGATCGATGGCTTAACTTACCGCACAGACGGAAAGTTTATTCGCAACCGCGAACGGGAATTGATCCAAAATATGGATGTGTTGCCTTGGGTGACTGACGTTTACCACCGCGATCTAAAGAGTTGAAAAATACTCCGATCGGCTACCTAAAAGAACCCTACGTTTCACTCTACACTGGCCGCGGGTGTCCCGCGCAATGCACATTTTGTCTCTGGCCCCAGACGATCGGAGGGCACAAATATCGGGTGCGTTCGCCTGAAAACGTTGCAGCGGAAATGGAGCACGCAAAGAAGTTGTTTCCTAAGGTGCAGGAATTTTTCTTTGACGATGACACTTTCACTGCAAATCTCCCGCGGGCACGAGAAATCGCCAAGCGATTGAAGCCGCTCGGGCTCACGTGGTCATGCAACAGCCGCGCCAACGTGAACCGTGAAACCATCGCCATGATGAAGGATTGCGGATTGCGTCTCTTCCTTGTGGGCTACGAGTCGGGGCGATCAACAGATTCTCGGATGTCATTAAAAAGGGCGTGCGCTTGGAAGTGGCTCGGGAGTTTACCAAGAATTGCCGCGAGCTTGGCGTGTGTAATCCACGGTACATATCTATCCTGGGCTTGCCTTACGAAACCAAGGCAACAATCGAGAACACTGATCACCTACGCCAAGGAACTAGACGTTTCAGCATCCAAGTCTCACTCGCCGCACCATATCCTGGAACAGAGCTATACGAAATGGCGCGTCATAACGGCTGGTTTGCAAACGATCGCACTCGGTATTGTGAATGACGAAGGTATTCAGGAAGCCGCGCTGGAATATCCCGATTTAGCAAGGAGGAGATCTACCGAGTCCGTGGAGCGTTTCTATCGGCAATACTACCTGCGTCCGCGTCTGCCATCCTTCGCATCGTCAAAGACGATGCTAGAGGATCGCAATGTCTTCGTTCGCCGAATTCGTGAAGGTTACGAGTTCTTTAGCATGATGGCGAAACGCCGGCACCACGTTGCAGGAGCGTGATTGCAGCTTCAAAAGATAGATCCGCGGAGGACCAGCCTTCATCTCCCGCACAGTTTAGGATCCTCACTTGGTTGATTCACCTAATCGGCGAATTTTCGCTTAGGCGGCGCGGTGATCGATGCGTTCCGCCGGAACATTGCCGACCACTCGGCACGCGTCGGGAACCTCGCCGAGGCCGAGCTGTGTATCCAGCTTCTATCGATGGCTTACGCGTCGCAGGCGGACGGGGCGCGCCCGCAGCGGCTTTCCGCACCTCTCGCTGCCGGCACACAGGCGGCATGCCCTGTCGTGAACACGGCGCGCTCATCCTGGCTTCCGAGCCGAGCGAGCTTCCCGCCCGATCGTCGGCCTGCCGCTCGTCAAGCGCACGGTCTTGAGCGCACCGGGGCAGCTTCGAGCGCGTCGTGATTCTGGCCGCAGGCGAAGCGGCCCGCTTGCGCGACCTCGTGGCCGCCGATCCCCGCACCCGGAGCTGCACGATCGCCACGCGGGAGCCGGAGCGTATCATCCGCGAAGGCCGCGTCGCTTTGATCCCCGGCGACTGCGCGGTCAGCGCCGCGACGCTCAGCCGGTTGCGCGAGAGGGGTGACAACGGTCGACCGCGCTGCTCGGCAGCCCGCGCCGCGGGTGAGGGCTCTCGTCATCTGCCCTGGCGGCGATGCTCCTCGACCTCCCCGAGTGGACCGGCACCGGTCCCGATCGGCGCAGGTGAGAGTCCGCCGGCCGATGACGCGGACCCGGCGCCCCTCGGCGACGCGCTCTGCGTCCGGGTAACGGACGACCCGTCGGCGCGCGCGGCAGAGGAGCGACTCCTCGCCGAGCTGCGCGGCATCGACCCGCCGCGAGCGACGGTCCGCTTGCACGCTGGGACCGCTTTCGCCCTCGCAGTGGCTCAGCCGGCGTCTGGTCTACCACACGCCCGCTCCGCCCGAACCACATCACCATCATGGGCACCGGCGTCGGCCTGCTGGCCGCGTGGTGCATAGCCAGCGGCACGCACGGGTTCGAGCTGCTCCGGCACGTCGCTCTTCCTGGTGACCGTCGCGATCGACGGCTGCGACGGCGAGGTCGCGCGGCTGAAGTTCGAGGAAACCCCCTGGGCGGCTACTTCGACGTCGCGACCGACAACCTCGTGCACGTGGCGATTTTCGTCGCGCTCGGCATAGGTGTGCACGCAAGGACCCGAACGGGCACTACCTGGCGCTGCTCGCCCTCTTGCTGAGTGGGGTCGTTTGCGCCGCCGGGGCCGGATACTGGCACGCACTGCGACTGCGGCACCCCGATACGCTCCGGGCGAGCGACGCCTCCGCGCTCGCTCCGCTCGAGGATGCTGCGCCTGTTCGAGGCTGCGCTCAACCGTGACTTCGCCTACCTCCTGTTCGCGCTCGCCCTGGTCAATCGCCTCGGGTGGTTCCTGTGGGAGCCGCCTTCGGGGCATTCATTTCGCCGCGGCGCTCCGTCTGGGTGCACCGCTCGGGCGACGCGCAGTGAGCGGGATCGCGCGCTGAGGGGGTCGGCTCCGCGCGCAGAAAGAACAGGACATCCGCAACGGACCGATCGCGTCAACCGGCGAGAGCCGCCACGCCGCGTGCGCGCCGCCGGCGGCCGGTCTTCGCGCTGGGCTCGCAGGCTCGAGCGCGCGCTGCTGCTCGCCGCGTGCCGGCCTCTTCGCCGTCCTGCTACACGAGATCGCGGCCAGGGTGGTGCTGGACAATCTGCGGCTGGTCGGCTGGGGAATCGCCCTGATCGTTCTTCAGGAGCTGGTCGCCTACGCGTTCAACTGGCCGTCCGTCTGGCAGGCGACGCGATCAACTCGGTCACCCTGACGGCGACCCTGGCGGCGAGCTGGTGCGGGTCCGTCTCCTGCACGACAAGTCGTCAGCGGTTGACCGTTCACGCAGCCGACGGAATGGAGAAAATCGGAACCGCGAGGGGGATGTCAAGCCCCGCCTTCTTCAGAGCGACCAACGGCTTTCCGAAGCTTGCTCTGGTCTTCTTCTTCCGTTCCTCTGGCCGCGATTGCCATCGACCAGCTCAAAGAAATTGTCGCTTTTGAATTAAGCGGCGATGATCGGAACAATCTTCCCCGGCTGTTCCGGCATGACGGAAACCATTTGTGCCCATGTGCCGGTGTGACGAGCCCGTGGTAATTCTGGAAGAGTTTTCGAGGAGAGTTGCCCATTTCAAGCCCCACTTGGTCGGCGCCCTGAACGGTGGCGAGACGGTAGCTTGCGGAAGGAGTGACGGAGCCCGTTGTGGATCATCTCGACCTCAGGGGCATCAGGGGCCTGCCGGAAGGCGCGGAGCAATGGAGCATCGCCAGAATACTGCGGGATGACTAGTCCGGTCGCCTTGGCGTGCGGCTCGAGCCACGCCTTCAAGGCTGGAAGAATCGGCACGATGCGCCCTTGTCCGGTCTTTTGCCTTGTGCTTGCCCACGACGACGTTCTCGCCGCGAAAATCTGATGTCCTGCCATTCAAGACGGTGGATCCCGGCGGTTCGTAGTCCCGCGAACGCCCCAAGCGCCACAAGCGGGAGGAATTTTGCCTCGATGCCGGTCGCGCATGACGGAAAGTTCTTTCGGGGTGTAAACAGCAATCTCGCCGCCGCGGTCGGATGCTTTCATGGTCATCTCGGCTTCCAGTGCGCTCATTGCGCGGAAGGTATCCACGGGAGCGAGCGAACGAGAACAGGGTGCAGAGCGTGGCCCGGTAGTTGTTGCGCGTGCGACCAGCGGCTTTTATGGAATCGAGCCACGCTTCAATATCTGAGCTTGTGATCCTCTGAGGTATCCACGAAACGCCTTGGCTGCGCGGAAAGGCGGCTCCTGCAATCCTCGATGTATCGGGCGGAACGTCCCGCTGTCTCGATTGCCTTCAAGAACTCGTCCACTACCGCGGGAAACTTCACGGCATGCATGGTCCTCTGACGCTCCAAATAGGCGGCATAGTGCTTTGCGGCTTCCGCGATCAAAGGTTGCCTGCGAAGAATCTTGAATGCCTCGACGTATTCACGCGCCACCTGTGAAAGAGAAACGCCTACTCCTTTGAGGAGATCCACGGCATCGATGACGGCGGCGATCTGGTGGGGTGTGAACGTGCCTAACTCGCGCGGTTCCTGCGGTGAGTTCTTTTGATCTTCGCCTTTGGCCTGCGAGCGTGCCTCTTCGAGCGTTCCGCCCTCTCGGCGTTTGCGTCTTGCCCTCGGCGTAGAAGGCAATCACGAAACTTTCCTTGCCGTGGTGGAGTCCGGCGTAAATGGGGATTTTCACCCCTTTTGATTCGATCACCTCAACGGCTGCCCCTTTGGTGTTTGGTGGCGCTTTCATTTGGAAGTTGTCACCAATTTGTCACCGAAGGCACTTTTAGAATCAATTCCTCCTTCTGTAAAATACACGGGTTCGAATCCCGGTATGCGCTGCCAGGCCAGCGCAGCGCAGGAAATCTCTGTATCTAAAAATTTGGCGTCATTCGTCCCGCGCGGTCCCAATACATTCTGCTCCTGCATGCCCTTCTGCGGGATGTCGCCGCCGTGCCATTCGCGCAGGAGCATCATGTTGTAATAAAGCCGCCGAAGCGCCACGCTGCGGGTTTCGTTAGGCCTCAGGCTGCTGCCAAGTTTGCGCGCGGTCGGTCGCATCGACGTGCCGAACTGTGTGCAGTCCCAGAAGACCAAGGAAAGCTGCGCGCACCGTCGAAGTAGTCGTTCGGTGCGGGTTCGAACCAAGACTGCCAGGTGGGACGTCCTCCGGCGTTGATCCGTCCTGCTTTGGCCTCCTCGCCGTCTTGATCTGCGCGTAGCTGATGTTAGGGCTTCGTTCTGCGCGTAGAAGCCCGCTGCCGAGATACGGGTCAGGGCTGGGTTTTCCCGCGGCGATCGGCGGTTTTGAGCAAGGCGTAGTATACGGCCTCCGGTTTTTCCCATTCATGCCATTCCTTTGCGGAGAATTCATGCCGGTGCTTTTGCAACCACAGCGCCGCTGCTGCGAGCCACTTGCGGCGAGCGTGGATGCGGAGGTGCCGCTCTGTCGAGGTCCACGCCATCGGCGACTTACGTATGCCCTTTTCGTCCCGCACGCTGAGCCACGGGACGTTCGGTGAATACGCAGCAATTGGGTGTGGGCGAAGTTGCCCCGTCGCCAGACCTGGCTCGGATCCGGCTTGCGATTGGGTCGAAAGAGCATAGTGCTCGTGCCGCATCGGAACCGTAGCTGCGCGCAGAAACGCCCATTTTAGGAAAACTCCCGCGTGTGCGCCTCAGCAGACGCCCCACGGTGCTGCAAGTGCGTAGCTCCGCTTATCGGCGGTGACACCGGTCACTCCAATCACACGCCGAAAGCCGGCAGGATAGACGGGACTCGCCAGGAACCAAGATTCCGCTCGGTCCGGAAAGGCTCGGAATAATCGGAAAAAGAAAGCCGCCTCGGCGGCAAACATCGCCGTTCCTCGCTCGCATGCCAGCGGTTGTTGGCGTCCACCTACGCCTGCAGTTCGCGCGTCCCGCCATGGCTCGCGGCGATGATCGTCGCAGCCCCTTTCACGCGGCTTGCGTGCCAGTCTATCGCATACGCGAGTCCTCCAGTGCTCACGGAAAATACCCAGTGCGCAACGCGCACTGGGACGACTTTGTGGAGTAGGGGGAAAGTGGCCACCGAGCACAGCACATAGTAGTCCTTGATGCGACCGCCGGGCACTTTTCTCTCGTCCAAGCGCAACCCAGCACCTCCGAAGCGAGGATAACCCCACCGTGCACCCAACCCGTGTGTCGCTCCCCAGTGAGCTCCTGGCGCAACCGGAGGCTCCACCCTTTCCAGCCGTGCTCTTCTTCTGCGCGCGTATCTGAGCAGGCCCACCGCATTGGCTCGCCACTCGTTTGCCCGGACAAGATACATGGGAGCCGCTGAGCGCCGTTCCGTCGAGCCCGTTGTCGAGGTGTCCAATAGTGATACCGTCACCAGGCTTGGAGCGCTCGGCGCGCTTTCGGCAAGCTGCAGTGTTGTTGATCGTCGAGTGCCCGCATCGGACTCGATCACGAACTGAATCCCGGTGTCTCGGGACCGCGTCCCCGATCAGCGTTCTGACCAGACTCTTTCGCCGCAGCAACTTGCCAATCGGCCGAGGCGCACGCCCTCAACCCATATTCCGGAAACGACCGGCTGGCCGGGTTTCAGTTCCAGTGGTTGCTTGAATATGGATACGGACTGATCAGGCGAAATTCGGTCTGGATGAGGACAGGGTATTCACCGAAAGCATTGCGAGCAGCATCGCGATTTCAGGTGCGTGAAGAGACTGTTCCAATATGCGGAGAATCGCCCCGTGCGCAGCGGATTCGCTGTTCCAGGCGACATACCACCGGCCGCGCCGCTGATCATCCCTGGGAGCCTCTAACACGTGTCGGAACCGCCATCCGTCTCCGCTGCCCCTTCGGCGATCGGATCTTTTAGCGGCAATTTCACCAGCACCGATACTTTCCAGCCGCAGCGATCACCGATGCTCGCGCATCCACGAGCAGCGTAAGAGCGAGAGCCGAAGGCGTTACCAAACGAGCATCGAGCTAAAACTCTTCATAGGATTTTCCAAAAACAGACCGGAAACAAGCCGCGCAACTTTTCTTGTATTCGGCGCATGAACTGCGGACAATTCTCAATTGCTGGTAACACGATGATCAAATAGCAAAATGCTCCTTGCTCTTAGGCGCACTTCGAGTTCGACCTGGAAGGGGAGGCTCCCGACTATGTCCAAGTTCTGGACGAAATCGCTGGAGACGGGCTATGCGGGCACCGAGTTGGGGACTGGGGGTTTATGCCCACCGACCCGCAGAAGCTGGCTCAGGAAATCCACGGACGGAATCTCGTGCTGTTGGGAGCTTTCGTGCCGGTGTCTCTTAAAGACCCGTCTGCCCACCAGGCAGGCATCGAAGTAGCTGTGAGGACTGCGCGCTTGTTGGCCGCTGTGGAGGGCAGTCTCCCTTTCATCGTTCTTGCCGACGAAAACGGCAAAGTCCCGGAACGCACAAAGAATGCCGGGCGGGTGACTCCCGAAATGGGCCTGAACTGACACCGAGTGGCAGATTTTCGCGGAAGGTGCGACGAAAGTCGCCGAGGTCTGTCACCAGAGAGAAACCGGCCTGCGCACCGCGTTCCATCATCACTGCGCCGGTTACGTTGGAGACCCCGGCTGAGATCGAAAGGCTGATGTCGCTAACCGACACCCGCCTGCTCGGTCCTCGTGTTCGACTGCGGTCACTATCGCTTCTGGTGGTGGCGATCCCCTGGACGGCCTGCGCAGATCACGGCCAGCGGGTCTGGCACTTCCACTTCAAAGATTATCACCCCGCAGTGGGAAGGCAGGGCGCTGGAAGAAGGCTGGGACTACTTTCAAGCTGTTAGACATGGCGTGTTCTGTGAGCTAGGAAGGGCAACGTGAACGTCTCCCGGCGCTCATGAAAGAGCTCATCGGCTATGACGGCTGGGGAGTGGTGGAACAGGATGTGCCTCCCAGGTATGGGCGCGCCGAAAGAATCAGCCAAGCGCAATCGAGAATACATCCGCACGCTTGGTTTCTAGCTAAACTCATCTTTCGGCAGAAGCGCCCTCAAAGGCCGGAAAATTGCCTCGCATCAGCCAACCCATGCCGCGCCCTTCGGACGCGAGGCGAGAGGGGGTAAGCTGCCTGAAGCGATAGCGAAGCAGTACAGAGCCGCTGATCCCGCTATGGCGGTAGGGGCATCGGGGAAATCGTTGACCGTCAGCATTGGCAGCCCGGCGCCTTCGTTGGCGCTGTTGAGTTTCTGCGCAGACATGAGAGCACCTCCGCATCGACTCGATGGAAAGGCATAGAAACGTGAAGCGCACGGTTTTGCTGGCGAGCAGCGCTCGGCGATCACGCGAACGCGCCGGTCGCCCTGCGGCGCACAGCTGAACCTGAGCTGGGCGCCGGGGCGGAGTGGCGGTGGATCCGGCAATTCCCGGCACCGAACCACCATGCCGATACGAACTTTTCGCTTTACCGAAACCACTGGATAATGATTATAGTTGATCGTTAGAGGCGTCTTTTTGATTAAATTTTAAACGGAGGAGGATCATGATCGGGATCGCATTAATGGGGCGCAGGTGCGTATGGCCGAGTGCAGCGCTAAGGCCATTGGTGCAGCCGGAGGAAGACTCGTCACTGTTTACGACGTCGTCGAGTCGGCGGCCAAGTCTCTTGCCTCCGATACCAACGCATCAGTGGCGCGCAGCGTCGAAGAGGCTTTACAGCATCCTGACGTCGATGCCGTTCTGGTGGTGACCTCGTCGGACACACACGTCGACCTCATACTCCCGAGCGGTTAAGGCCGGAAAGGCCGTCATGTGTGAAAAGCCGCTTGCGCCGAATTTGTCAGACGCGCAGCGTTGCGTCGACGTCTTGGGCGCTCAGGCGAGCAATGTCTTGCTGGCGTTTAATCGGCGTTTCGATCCGGGCATGCTGCGCTCAAGAAGGCGATCGACGGCGGTGAAATTGGCAGCCTCGAGCAACTGACGATCACCAGCCGCGATCCCGCTCCGCCGCCGCTCGATCTATATTCCCGAAGTCAGGCGGACTCTTCTCGAGATATGATGATCCACGACTTCGACATGGCCCGATGGATGCTCGGCGAAGAGCCCGTCAGCATTCATAGTCACGGCAGCTGCCTCGTCGACCCTGAGATCGGAAAACTCGGCGACATCGACACGGCTTGCGTGACCATGGTCACGTCCAGCGGCAAGCAGGCCGTGATCCTGAATTCGCGGCGCGCCGTTTAGCGGATACGACCAACGGATCGAGGCGTTCGGCTCCGCTGGAATGGTCATCTCGGACAATCCGAAGAGCTACCGGCATCAATGCGATATTCCGAGCACGAGCTTCGGGCGCCGGATCGCATTTTCACATTCTACATGGACCGTTACGGCGACAGCTACCGGCTAGAAATCGAAACCTTTCTTGGCTGCGTGGCTGCGAGGCAGCGCCGCTTCCGGTAAATGCCATCGACGGGCTGCGAGCAGTCTATCTGGCGGAGGCAGCGGGAGCGTCGCTTCGGCTCGGGCAGGCCAGTTGAACTCAAGAACAACTGCGAAGTGACCTGGCATGAGCTGACGACTGCTTCTCGAGGAACCGATCGACTATCGCGGTAATTACCGGGCGGACGCAGGGCCTCGGGCTGGCAATCGCCAAGAGGCTTGCGCTCGAGGGAGCGCCTGGCATCGTCATCAGTGGCCGAAACGTCGAGAAAGGGCGAAGCCGCGGCAGCAAGCGTCCGCTCTCTGCGGACGGATTGCCTGTTTGCGAAGGCTGATGTCTCAAACGCAGAGGATTGCCACAGGCTCGTGGAGACAGCTTGGGCGCATTTTGGCAGCGTCAACGGCCTCGTGAACTCTGCCGGCATAGCAGATCGCGGCACGCTTCTGGACACCAGCCTCGAGCTCTGGGAGCGACATTTCAATACGAATGCGCGCGGCCCCGCTTCCTCACAATGCAGCGTGTGGTCCGACACCTGGTCGAAACCGGAAAGCCCGGGAGCATCGTGAACATCCTTTCGATGGTGGCGCACTGCGGGCAGTCCTATTTGACGCCTTACTCGGCGTCGAAAGGGCGCGCTCGCTACGCTCACGAAAAACGTCGCCAACGCGTATGCCGCCAAAGCGCATCCGATGCAACGGCATCCTGACCGGGTGGATGGATACTCCCGGCGAGAGCGTGACTCAGCGGAAATTCCACGGCGTGGGCGAGACTGGCTGGCGAAAGCCGAGGCCGCCCAGCCCATGGGGCAACTGGTCAAGCCGGAGCAGCTAGCTGGACTGGTCGCGTACATGCTGAGCCCGGAGTCGGGCGTGATGACCGGGGGCCCTTGTTGACTACGGTCAAAATGTCGCGGGAGCCTATCCCGAGTAGAAGGAACGCCTCATATACCGGAGGGTTCACCAGTCCTGATTTCTAGCCGCCGAGCTAACCCTTGGAAACTTGGAAGAAACATGGAGTCACGAATGAAGTCCGAATCTAATTTCAAACAACCTGAAGGTTTGTGTTGTCGGTGCCGGGAGAATGGGCGCCGGTCATATCGAGCGTCTTACGCGCCGGATCGTCAGAGCCGAGGTTTCGGCAGTGGTCGACGCCGACGTGTCCCTGCGCGGTGGACGGCAGACGCCCACGTTCGCAGTGCAGGACGTTGGGCAGATCAGCGAGTTTCGTCAAGCGGTTCGGAGGCGCTTACGATATCGATGGTGCAGCGCTGCCAACGACGAGACGAAGTCGACGGCCCAGCCGCTGGGATGGCTATGCCACCGCGGCTTGTTGTGAGGCAGGTGTGGCTGCCCAACAGGAGCGACGATAAGGTCGAGCGTTTCTTGAAGACCATGGCCAGCATTTACGTCAACCTAACTCCCGGGAGGCCCTGTCATTACATAACGCTCGCCTCACCGATCAAGACTCGTTGCAGCAGATCAACCGACCGGCGCATTCCCTCCATGCGCGAAAGAATGATATCCTCATGCTCGATAGACAACCAGCCGTCGTAGCCGTTGAGGACGCAGCCGATAACAAAACTCCCGCCACCATTTTCGTCGTGGCCATATCCCACGGTAATATAGCTCCAAGCGCGATCTCTCACGTTCTCGTGTCCGATGGTTTCCAAGCGGCCAGTCAGATTGAGCACGGCATCATTCATCAATGTATCCTTTGCGTGCACATGATGAATGGCATCGCCAAGGGCGTCTATAGCCGCAAGGGGGTCAGCACCCATCCAAAAAGGTGACTCGGGTCAAAGTTTGCGCCGACGATCTGCCCAATCTCTTTTCTTAGTTTGCAGCAGTGTCGGCATACGTTATAGACGAGGTTGATGCCCATGCATCTCGATACAAAGCTTGTAATTCCACAATCTCTGGCAGCCGCGGCAAGCTTTTGTCCAGTAGGGCAACAGCTTCTCGTGCCACTGCCACTCGAGAATCTCGCCATTCTCCAGCGGCCAAGCGCACGTGATCCAATTTGGTCTAACGTCCGCCGGCCCTCCAGCCGGGGAGACCAGACATCAAGACAATCGCGTTTACACCGAGCAGCTCAACAGCGCGGAAGCGTGTCGTAAACGACCTTGCCTTGCCGCTCTCATCGACCGGGTGAAGCTGATTGCCACTGCAGTTAAGCGCCGCCAGTGACAATCCATTTCGCTCGAGCACAGACAAGAAGTCACTGCCAGCTTCTCCTTGCTCTCCAACAAGGATTGCAAGTCTCGCATGCGGAGCTCTGGACCAGTTGCCCATGCAAATTTCCAGGGACTGCGAGCTCAAAAGCCCTGCCGACGCCTTCGCAGCGTCTTCGAACGAAAGATGCCCTGAAACTTGTCCGATACTGCACAAAAGTTTCATTGGAGTCAGCCGTCGCTAATCGATTAGGTAGCGATTTTTGCCGGATCGTCCCGTCTTGAGCGATCCGTGGCCTTGTCGGCCAGCAACTGCGCCCGCAACCCATCCTCGAGGGACGGGCTGGGCGCCGTGGCGCCCTGGCGATCGCGCTCGGAGAATGCCTCCAGGGCCAGCAATAACTCTGCTCGATTCGCTCAGAACCAGCCTGCCATGGAGAGCCATCCTCGACGACTTTGTCTCCAAAATACCGTGGAGACCCCCGAGCCCGCTGACGCCGGGACTCAATCATCCCCTTCGAGCCAGAAAACCTCGATACGCTCGTCGTAACCGCTAGGCGGCGCGCCAGGCAGAATCGATTTGGCAAAAGCGCCCTGAGGGCCATCGAATCGTCACGATGCTTGTGTCTACGTCCCGACCTCGGCGACTTGGGATCCACCATGGCCGGCACCGAACGCGAACACTTCGTTCGGCCTCGTCGCCCGTAATCCAACGCAGAGAGGTCGAAAAGTGCAACCGTCTGGTCACGCAGTTGTCCCCCGAAGTGGCCAGGTAGCTGATCGCGGAAGGCTCGGCCCGCGCGAAGTCATCTGGATGATCTCGAGGATTGCCGACCTCGCCGCGTCTGGACTTCGTCACAGAGCGCCGCGTGGTTTGGGTCGAATTGCCGGCGGTTGAACCCAGCATCACCAGGAACGTTGGCGCCCGAACGACGCCCACGCGTTTCACCGCTTCCTGATAATCCAGGCCGATCGGCTTCTCGCAGTAGACGGCTTTTGCCCGCCTAGAGCTGATCGCTTCAGGTAATCGACGTGGGTGTTCGTTGACGTGCGCACACAACACACGGCCTCGACGTCCTTGCTGTTGAAAGATCTCCGCGGCGTCGGCTGCCGCCTTCGCGCCCGGTCGTGGCTGCGAAGCTTGCCTGCGGATTCCAGTAATTGACATCGCTTACCGCCACTCAATTCCGGTGGCAGGGTGGCGAGCAACGTTCTGGCATGAACCGATCCGATGAAACCCGGTTCCGTATTACGCGCTACTTTAACGCATTATCGTTCTCATCTCTGATGTTGGTTAGTTCAGTAGCGGTTCTATCGCGGTCCATGCGCCGCCGGGCTGCATAAGAGCGCATCGCCGCCTCGACAAAGGCACGCCGTGAGCCCATCTGTTGCGTCTGGAAATCCGCAGCTCCTGATTTCGCATAGTGTCCGCCCTTCGGCTTTGGCGAGCAGCGCATCCGCGACCTCAGTGTAGAGGTTCGCGAACGCCTCGAAAATCCCTCCGGATGCCCTAATCCCGCGCGCGGTCCACTTAGCTGCGTCCGGTGAGAGCCATGGCAGCGCCTGCGCCAGGCTCACGAGCGGCCCGTCTCACTCGAGGATACTGCAGGGTGATGAGGGATCCTCGCGGTGCCAAGCCAACTGCCGCGGTCTCCGTAAACGCGAATCGCAGCCCGTGCTCGTTGCCCACCGCGCGCCATCGAGGCCCAGAGAGTTCCGCGGCGCCGTTGGAAAACCGGAGCGAGCAAATTGGCGTTGTCCTTGATGGCTCTTCCCGCCACGATTCGACTCAATTCCGCAGCCACTTCAGACACCTCAAGTCCGGTAATAAATCGGCTCAACTGGTGGGCGTGGTTCCCAAGTCATAAAGCACGCTGGCGTCGCCCAACAGTCCGGGGTCCATCCTCCAGCGCAGCCGATGGCCTTGATTTTCAAGCAATTTCGCGGCCCAGCCGGAGGCATGTTCCATGGTTTTTGACCTTAATCTCCT
>ERZ1370068.10345-contig-9053_pt1 | contig 32098 bp, 36 predicted proteins | sample MGYA00561227_ERZ1370068 | MGnify/ENA primary metagenome ERZ1370068 (study PRJEB38410, sample SAMEA6850437) | metagenome | study: Metagenomic assessment of the ecological functions of the soil: analysis of the soil microbiota associated with the...
GGCGTGGTGTACTTCGTTCAGTTACGTATTGCTGACGACGTGGCCGTCGCTGTCGGTGGCCGTCGTGCCGGACACCCACACCTGGCTGCCGACGCGCACGGCTCGCGAGTATCCGGCCACAGGTTCCCCGGGGAGTGCCGCTCGAAACCAGCTGACGCACAGGTTCATGTCATCGCATAGCACAACGATGTTGACCGCGAACTTCGTGTTGTCCTCGCGCAGGAAGCGCTTGTTGCGCCAGTCGTAGTCCCACTCGCAGCCGTAGTCCTTGTTGCTGTAGAGCACGGCGAGGCGGCCGCGGCGCTCGATGCCGCGCAGGTAGTCGTGCACGATGTTGTCGCCCCAGCCGTTCAGCTCGTGGGACGTCTGCGGCGGGCCGCCGGCGAACGTGAAGAAGCTGCCGATAGAGCGGATGCGTCGCCGGCAGCTTCGCGAGCGGCGTCGCCGGGAAACGTGATGCTGCATCTCCTGCTCGAACGACTTCGCGTAGAGCCCGTTGACGTCGTGGTTGCAGTCGTCCGAGAAGAGCAGGCCGCCGGCGTCGGCGAAGCGCCGCAGGTTCTCGCGCTCGGCGGCGGTGAACCGGACCAGCTTGTGGCCGGTCATGAACACGAACGGAAACGACAGCAGCTCGTTCGACGCCGGCGGAAATGACGACCTCCTCGCTGATAGACCGGAATCGACGTGTATTGCGACGACCGAGTCGAGGACGTTGGCGGCGACCTTCGGGTTGTAGTCCCAGTCGCCCGATTCGTAGCGCAGGCGCGCGAAGACGAACTCCGACCCGCGCGGCTTGCCCGCGCGCTGTGCGCAGCGGACGCCGCCCAGGCGGACCCTCGCCGCGCGGCGACGCGACTGCAGAAATGCGCGCAGGAACACCTGCTCGTATCGTATACAATGCCGGTTTCGGCCGTGGAATATCACATCACGCAATACGATCTCGAGCAAGGCGCGCTCGAGATTCAATGCATCGAAGAGTATTTCGGCGAGTTTCCGCGCAAGAAGACCGCGACGGAGATCGTCCGCCGCCTCAACGGCCGCGCGCACCTGATCCTGCTCGCCACGCGCGCCGCTGCCCGACGATCCGGGCTCGGTCGTGCCGGTGTCGTTCAAGGTCGCGCACGAGATCACGTCGGCCGAGATCGGAGCCGAAGCTCGATCGATCTGGTGCACCGGCTGAGCGACTACGTGCAGTTCGACGGCCGCCGCGTGCTCTACACCTGGATCGGCGGCACGCGGCGCGACTGGCGCGGCCAGGGGCTTCTTCCGCGCGCTCACCGAGCAGCAGGAAGCTGTGGGCGATCGAGCAGGGCTTCGACGAGATCGTCGTCAAGACCAAGAACCAGTTCTACGACATGCGCGGCACGCTCGACCACCTGCGCTTCGAGGTCGTCAAGTACGAGCGCAACGCCGGCCGACAACGCCGAGTCGAAGGTGTACCTGAGCAAGAAGCTCCTGCCGGAAATGATCTCGGACCCACCGCAGCGAAGACGGTCGTTCAGGTGCCCAGTCTAAGCTCTCGGACTCTTGACTCCAGGACTCTGCCTGATCTGGTTCAACCTTTTCGTCCGTCCGGCCGTCTAAGCGCCCTGCTACTATGTGTGCGCCGCGCATATAGTCTGGACGCACGATGCGCCGCGGTATGAGCCACATGCCGATCCGGCCGGTTGAATTCCACATTCTGCTTGACGCTCGCCGGGGAGGAGCGCCACGGCTACGGGATCGCTGCAGGAGGCCGCCGCCTGACCGACGGCGAGCTGCGAGCTCGAGCCCGGGCACGCTGTACCGCGCGCTGCATCGCATGCTGAAGGACGGGTGGGTGGCCGAGTCGGCCGCCGGCCCGGCGGCCGACCTCGACGACGAGCGGCGGCGCTACTACCGGTTGACGCCGGCTCGGGCCGGCGCGTCGGCGTCGGCCGAGGCCGCGCGGCTGTCGCGCGGCTCGGTCACCGTCGCCCGCGCGCCACAGGTTGCTGAGCCCGTGTCTGACATCGCGCAAGGCGCGGCGCCGCACTGGCGCGGTGGCTGGTGCGGGCGTATCCGCCGCGCTTTCGCGCACGCGACGTCGGCGCTCGAGCTTCGCGCGACGCGATCGACGGATCGCGATGCGACGCGCGCGCGCCGCGCCGGGCGCGTCGCGCGCCGGCGTCTGGCTGCCGGCGCTCGCTCGACACGGTTCGCGGAACGCGCCCGGCGGATGTGGATGCGCGCGGCGCTCGACGCCGTCACCGACGTCCGCCTGCGCCGGACAACGCCGTCTCACGACCGGAGAACGAACCGATGATGCGACAAGCTGCTGCAGGACATCCGCGTACGCGTCTGCGACTTGGCGCGCGCACGCCGGGCATTCGCCGCTCGTCGCGATTCGCGACGCTCGCGCTCGGCATCGGCGCCAACACCGCGATGTTCAGCATCGTCGAACGCGGTGCTGCTGCGGCCGCTGCCGTACGCGACGCCGATCGCCTCGTCGCCGTGTGGGCGCGGACGCCGACGCAACTCCGCGCGGCGCTCGTGTCGTCGCCGAAGTTCGACACGTCCGGCGCGAGCAGAGCGCACGTTCGACGCGCTCGCGGTGTCTGGCTCGCGCAAGAGCGTGAACCTCACCGGCGTCGAGCGAGCCGCAGCGGCTGATCGGCACGCTTCGCGTCCGGCATCGTTCTTCGACGTGCCTCGGCCTCAAGGCCGAGCGCGGGCCGGCTGTTCACCGACGCGGACAGCGAGCCGGGCGCGGCGCAAGCCGGTCGCCGTGATCTCGCACGACGTTCTGGCAGCGGCAATTCAACAGCGACGCGTCCGCGATCGGCGCGACGCTGACGGTCAACGGCACGCCGCTGACGGTGATCGGCGTGCCATGACGCCGCCGTTCGACATGGACGCCGCGCCGGCCGACGGCTGTGTTCGTCAGCTGCCGATCGTGTTCATCCCGGTCGCGTCACTTTCCGGTGCCGCGGCGGCCGCGCGCAGGCCGGGTTGCGCGCGCGTCGATGCTCAGCGTCGGACGGCTCGAAGCCGGGCGTCGTCGATCGCGACGGCGCACAGGCGGATCTCGACGTCGTCTCGCGGCGCCTCGAGCGGCCGCGATCCCGTCGCGCAGACAGGGACGCACCAGCTGCGCTCGAGTCGGCGCAGGACATCGTCGTCGGCGGCGTCGCGGACGCCGCTCCTGCTGCTGCTCGCGGCGGTCGGCGCGGTGCTGCTCATCGCGTGCGTCAACGTCAGCAAGCTGCTGCTCGCGCGCGCCGTCGATCGCCAGCAGGAGATCGCGCTGCGCGCCGCGCTCGGCGCGAGCCGCACGCGCGGTGACGCGGCAGCTGCCGTCGAGGCGGCGCTGCTCGCGGCCGTCGCCGCCGCGGCTCGGCCTCGTGATCGGGCCGCTGGGCGCTGCCAGGCGCTCGCGTGGCTGCGCCCGCCGGTCGCGTGCCGATTCCGACCGCATCTGCCGCTCGACTGCGACGGTCCTCCTGTTCACGCATGGTCGCCGTGCAGTGGCGATGCGTGCTCTGCGGCCTGGCGCCGGCGCTGCGCGCCTCGCGGCTCGATCTCCAGCCGCGCGCTGCAGGCCGGCTTCCAACGCGCGTCGGGCGGCGGCGGCCGCACGCGCGACGCGTCTCGTCGTCGTCGAGATGGCGCTGTCGGTGGCGCTGGTCGCGGTGTCGGCGCTGCTCGTCGCAGAGCCTGCTCGCGGTGCAGCAGCGTGCCGCTCGGATTCGACGCCGAACGTGTTCACGCTGCAGTTCCGGCTGCCCGCAGAGCGAAATGCCCGACGCCGGACGAGATCGCGCGCTTCTTCAAGACGCGCGATCGAGCAACGTGCGCGCGCGTGCCCGGCGTCGAGTCGGCGGCGCTCGTCCGCCGCGGTGCCGCTCGGCGGCAACTGGGGCGACACGCCGTTCACCGTCGAAGGGCAGCCGCGTCGACGCCGACGCCGGCATCGCAGAGCCGCGCGCGGGCATGACATCGTGACGCCCGGACTACTTCAAGACGCATGCGGATTCCGGTCGCTGAAGCGGGCGGGACTTCACGCGATCGCGACGATCTGCGACGCCGCCGGTCGCGCGTGATCAACCAGACGTTCGCGCGGGCGATCGTGGCCGGACGAGGATCCGATCGGCAAGCGCGTCACCGATGCCGCGGACTTCCACGGGCCGATCACCGGTCATCGGCGTCGTCGGCGACGCGAAGCACCGCACCGCCGACCGAGCCGGCGCGGCCGCAGCTCTACGCGGCGCACTACCAGGCGCCGCTGATCTTCTCGCAGCCTGGTCGCGCGGACGTCGGCGCCGCCGCTGACGCGTGACCGAACGACGATCCGCAGAGCCGATCTGGGCGGTGGACAAGGATCAGCCGGTGTGGTCGGTCCGCCGCGCTCGACGACGTCGGTCGACGGCTCGCACGGGTCAGACGCGGTTTCTCGCGCTGCTGCTCGGCGATCTTCGCCGGCGTCGCGCTGCTGCTCGCGGCGGTCGGGCATCTACGGCGTCATGTCGTACGCGCGTCGCGCAGCGGACGCACGAGATCGGCATCCGCCTCGCGCTCGGCGCGTCGGGCGATCGCGTGCTGCCGCGACGTCGTCGGTCGCGGCCTGCGGCTCACGCCGGCGTCGCGCTCGCGATCGGCGGTGCCCGCCGCGTCGGCATCGCGCGTGGCGCGCGGTGCTGTTCGGCGTGGAGCCTGGCGATCCCGCTGACGCTCGTCGGCGCGGCGGCCGTGCTCGCGGCTGGTGTCGATCGCGGCGTGTTACCATGCCGGCGCGGCGAGCGTCCGCGGGTCGGATCCCGATCGTCGCGCTCAGCGAGGAATAACACAGATATGATCGCCGGATGCCACCAACGACACCGTATTACAGAAGATTTGGCCGGGCGCGATCCGCTGGACGCGCTCGGCGACCACGCCGTCTCGGATCCGTCGCGCTGACCGAGCGGTGGACGCCGGCGCCGGATCCGAACGCACCTACGCGCCGGGCAAATGGACCGCCCGGCAATCCTGATTCACCTCGCCAGACCGAGAGTGGCGCTGGGCGCGCGCGCCCGCATGGCGCTGCACGCGCGATCCCTACTACCTGCCCAGCCGTTCAATCAAGACGCCTGGATGGCGCCGACGCGGCCGTCAGCGGCGTGGTGGCCTGAACGCGCTCGTGGCGATGAGCGCCATGAATCTCGCGCGCTGTTCGCGTCGCTGTCGGAGGCGGACCGCGCGACCTCGTTCAGCCATCCGGAATACGGATCGATTTCCAGTCGACTGGCTGATTCACCAGATGGCGGGCCACCGCAGATTCATCACCTCAAACACTTCGAAGAGATCGCAGGGACGGTAGGCAGGTGGGGCTGGTAGGGCGGGTGAGGCTGGTAGGGAAAGTACACGCCGAGACACAAAAAAGGTGGGCTGGGCGCGAGCCCAACCCACCTGCCTTACCAGCCTCGCCACTGCCCCTGACCTGCCTACGTCAGAACGAGACACGACGCCGATCTGGCCGACGCGCTGTTCGGGTCCGGAATCGCCGAGGTGAGTGGTCGGCTGCGGGGAGCGTCGAATCCGGCTGGCCCAGCTGCGTGCCGGACGGAATCGTGACGCGCGGCGGAAGTTGCCCGGGTTCGCGTTGTTGAACACGTTGAAGACCTCGCCGATCGCTCGCAGCGCGGGCGCGTCCGACAGGTTGAAGATCTTCGCGACGGCGGAAATTAGCTGTTGCTGCGGCATGCCGCGGCCGCAATTGACTCCACGCGGTGCAGATCTGTTTGGTCGGTGATGAAGCGCCATGTATCGCCGTTGAACGAGTCGACGGCGAAGGCGGTTCGTCGGAATCTCCGTCGCATCGCCGTCCAGGTTGATGTCGCGGCCGTCGACGAGCGCCACCGGCAGCGCCGACCGCCAGTAATCAGATCCGGCGAGACGCGGCCGCCGTTGGGGCAACGTGAATCGACCCGAAATGTTGATCGCGATGCCGCGCGTCGGTGTCCACCGTCGGACCCGAACTGCATCGGCGCGTCCCACGGATCGTTCGGATCCTGGATGCTGGCGGTGTTCAGCTGATCGACGCCGACGCCGATGTTGCTGGCGCCTGCGACGGCGTGCAGCCGGCCATGAACTCGACGCCCTTCGACAGGCGGCGGCGGAAGCCTGAGCAGTCGGCGCTTCGTAGCATGCGCTTCGCCGGCGCTGACCGCCGGCCGGTTCCCGGTGACGTTCGGATTGCAGCGCCGGTCGGCAGCGATGGCACGCGATAGCCGGCGAACGGGTTCAGGCAGCCAACCGGGCGTCCGCTGATTCACGCGCGGCCGCATGTTCAGGTCGCGGCCGAGCGAGTAGACCGAAGTCGGCGCTGACCGACCGTGTCGCGTCGACAGCTGATGCGAACAGCCCAGCGTTCGTCTGGGCACTGGAACGGCGCATCTGCAGCGGCGGGTCGACCGACTGGCCGGAACCAGCGGGTACGCGCCGGCGGCGACCTGGTTCTGGCTGCGTACATGTCGGTCAGCGGCTGGCCGACGCGGTGGAAGCTGCCGTCCGGATTGCGGATGCCGGCCTGGCGTTGACGTTGCACGTTGCCGAAGCCCCTGTCCGCCGCCGCGTCGACGGCCGCGAAGAGCACGTTCGAGTTCGTGTAGCCGAAGTCGGTGTAGATGCCCCAGCCGCCGCGGATGATGTCCTTGCCGTTGCCGCGCGACGTCCAGCACGCGCCGATGCGCGGCTGGAAGTTGTTCGTGTCATTTGCTGCGGATCGTTCGGCGAAGTGATTGAGGCACGTCACGCCAGCGGCGCCGGCAGCGAGTTGAACTTGCCGGCTTTGCGCGGCGTCGCGGATCGAGGATGTAGTTGGGGATTCTTCGTCTGATCGATGTCGCTGATGCCGGTCGACGAGGTCCCAACGGAGACCCAGCGTTTATCGTCAGCCGATCGTTGACGCGCCAGTCGTCCTGGAAGTAGGTGGCGAACTGCTTCGTCGGGATGTTCGCCGAGCGCGTCGCCGTCGCTGATGCGCGACCGTGCTGATCGGGCCCGCTGACGTCATTGGTCAGGTGCGTGTAGCAGCGTCGCGCCCTTGCCGGTGTTGAAGGTGATGAACAGGCGCGGCTCGTTGATGAAGTTCACGCCCGCCTTGAAGTCGTGGCCGATGCCGCCGTTGCCGGTGACGTGCCACGAGAAGTCGTCGCGGAACTGGTAGCTTCTTCTGCTCCGTCGTCTGCGGCGTGTTGCCGTTGGCGCCGATCGTGCACGCCGTTCGGGGAACGTCTCGTTCGGCGCGCGGCTGCGCGACGCGATGTGGTTGCGCGAAGTCGGCGTACTGGAAGATGAACTCGTTCAGCTTCGACCGCCGCTGATCACCGTGTTGTGGTTGAGGTTGATCGAGTTGAACTTGTTCGTGCTGTCGCCCCAGTTGTCGAACGTGCTGTTGCGGCGCGGCGCCGTAGGGCTGCGAGTTGGTGTTGCGGCCGTAGCGCACCGACAGATGCTGCGCCGAGTTCAGGTTCGACCGTCGCCTTGCCGGTGAACAGGTTCTCGCGGTACGGCACGGCGAAAATGCCGTTCTTGTCGGGGAACAGCCCTGACGTGTCGACGACCTGCGTCGTGTCCTGCTGCGTGCGCTCGACCGCGGCGAAGAAGTGCGCACTTGTCCTTCTGGATCGGACCGCCGAAGCTGCCGCCGAACTGGTTGCCGCTTGTAGTCCTGCTTGTCGGCGCTTGGCCGAGCTTCTCGTCTCGCTGGCGATGCGCGTTCAGGCTCCTTGTCGCGGAAGAACTCGAAGCCGCTGCCCGACCAGAGGTTCGTGCCGCTCTTGGTGACGACGTTCAGGACGCCGCCGTTGCTGCGGCCGTACTCGGCCTTGAAGCGCGTGCGTCACGGAAGTTGAACTCCTGGATCGCCTCGAGCGGGAAGAGCTGCAGCAGGCCGCCGACGGTGTCGTCGTTGTTGTCGCCGCCGTCGATCTGGTAGTTCACGTTGCGGCCGTTGCCGCCGTTGATCTGCGGCGAGTACTGCGTGCTCTTGGTCGGGTCGGTGTGGAAGCCGAGGCCGACGCCGGGAATCGTCGCCGCGAGGTTGGCGAACTGCCGGCCGTTCAGCGGAAGGTTCTCGATGCGGCGTCGATGTCGACGACGCCGCCGACCGACGAGGAAGTCGTCTCGATGAGCGGCGTCGCGCCGGTCACGGTGACGGTCTCCGGCACATCGTGGCGACCTTCAGGTCGAAGTCGATCGCGACCGTCTGCGCCGACGTTGACTTCGACGTCCTGCTTCGACGACGGTGCGCGAAGCCCGTGAGCTCGGCGACGCACTCCGTAGATGCCGACCGGCAGCGGCGGTCACGCGATAGACGCCTTCCGCGTCGCTCGTTTCGGTGCGCGTCAAGCCGGTCGCTGGGTTCTTGGCGGTAATGGACGCGCCGGGTACGATCGCGCCTTGTTGATCCACGACACGGCCGGTGATGTTCCCAGTCGTCTGCTGAGCGAACGCCCGAGGCGCTCGAGAGCAGCAGCAACAGAGCCGAGCCGAACAATAACCTTCTCATTCCTGACTCCTCCAGATGGCTGAATCGCACACTGCTTGCGGGCGCACAGTGGACGTTCCTGAAACACTACAGCTTACGCCGAACCGTATCAATACGGAACAACTGAATTGCGAGGTTAGAGCAGCCCGCGATCCAATTCGCCGGTTATTTGACCTAACTTAGTTTAAATTGTGTGAGATCCGGTGCGCTACTTCAGAGCCTGTCAAGAGCCGCTCGACTTCGGCCCGTTGGGGAGCGTTCGCGGGTAAGTCGCGCGAGCAGTTCCCGCGCCGTTACGCAGCGTCATCTCGGCGTCCAGCCCTGGCAGCGCGAGCGCAAGATTGAAGCGCGCCTCGAGCAACGACGGATCGAGGGCGATTGCCCGCGTCAAGCGCTTCGATCGCGGCGGGCAGGTTGCCTTTCGATGCTAGAAGAATTCCGAGGTTCGCCACGACGACCGGATTGTCCGGTTCGAGACGCTGTGCGTTGGCGAGCGCGCTTCAGCACCGGACAGATCGCGGCGCCGGCCCAGGCAGGTCGCGAGTCCGAGATAGACATCAGCTGACGGGAGACCCGCGGCCGCGGCGGCGCGAAACGCCGGCTCCGCGCGCGCGCAATCGCCGGCTTGCAGGCGCGCGTGCCCCGAGCCGCACGTGCGCCTGACCGTTGCGCGGATCGTCGCGCACGATGCCTTCGAGCGCGTCGACGAGCGCGGCGCCCTGGAGCTCGCCCGACGTGACCTGCGCGATCCGCGCGGCAGAGGTCGCGGCGATCTTTCGGATCAGGCCGCGACATGGCGGACTGCGAGGTTGCAGATGGCGCGCCGGCGACGTAACCAAGCGCGCGGAGCCGTTCTGTCACCTTCGGATCGGTCGATTGTCCCGGCCCGGTCAGCACGTCGCCCGAAAACTGATTGACGCGCTGGCTGAGCGATCGCGCGATGACCTCCTGCCCCGACGCGACATTGGTCTGCTCGGCGCTGTCACGTTCGAGGTAGTAGAGCTCTGGCGTCGGCGCCGCAATGTATTTCCACGTGCCCGATCGGACGGCGCGCAGCGGCGCCAGCCGAATTCGACGAGCGGCGCGAACGACTCGGCGTCGAGCTCGCGCGCACTGAGGGCGCGGCCGCTGAAGGTCGCGGAGATGTCGATGCCGCTAATGCTCGGGCAAAACGTCGGGCAGGTCGAGGCCGAGCAAGCGTGCGGCCGTCGGCGCGACGTCGGCCAGCGTCACGGCGTCCGGCACGACGACGGCTCGGAGCCCCGGTCCGTTCATGATCAGCGGCACGCGCAGCGTCGTGTCGTAGATGAAGATGCTGTGTGCGTACTCGCCGTGCTCGCCGAACGCTTCGCCGTGATCGCTCGCGGCAACGACGAGCGTGTCGGTCCGGGAGCCGAGGGCTTTCAGCAACCGGCCCGCCTCGCGGTCAGCGGTCGCGATGTCTTCGTCGTATCGATCCAACACAGGCCTGCCCTGAGCACCGTCGAAGGGCCTGTTGACGGTCGCGTCGCCGTAGGGTGCGTGTGGATCGAACAGGTGAATCCACAAGAAGAAGCAGGTGGGGCAGGTGGGGCGGGTGGGGCAGGTGGGGCGGTTGGGGCAGGTAGGGATTGGAGCCACGCGATCGGCTTCGTCCACGACCTGCGCTGCCGGCCGTTCGTTCGCCGGGCGGCCGGTGGCGTCGCGGCCGAGGCGGTCGCTGCATACGTCGAACCCGCGGCTCAAGCCGAACTGGTGATCGAGCGGAAACGCGCGCGACGAACGCCGCGGTCTTGAAGCCTTTCGCTTTCAGCACGGTGGCGAGGGTGGGGACCGATTGCATCGCCATCCCGTTGTCGCGTGCGCCGTGGCCCGGCGGGTAGCGGCCGGTCAGCAGGGTCGCGTGCGACGGCAGCGTAATCGGCGCCGCGGCGCTAGGCGCGGTCGAAGCGGACGCCGGTTCGCGCGAGCTCGTCGAGGGCCGGCGTCTGCGCGCGCGCGTAGCCGTAGGCGCCGACATGATCGGCGCGCAGCGTGTCGATGGTGATGAGCACCAGGTTGCGCGCAACCGGTGACGATTGCTGGCCGGGCGTGAACACCCCATCAGCCAGACCGGCCCCAGCAACGAAAGGCAACCACGAAAACACGAAAACACGAAGAGAGACCTTCTTGTCGTTGTTGGTTTCGTGGCTTCGTGTCTTCGTGGTTGCATTTGTTCTAATGCTCGAAGCGAGGCGAGCAGCTTCGCAGCCGCGTCACGTTCGCGTTTGTACGCTCGGCGGCGCGGCGAGAACCGCGCGGTAGATCGTCGACGGCGCGCGCCGGCTGACCCGACTGCTGCAGCGCGATGCCGAGATTGAGCCGCGCCTCGACGAACTCGGGCGCTGCTGCCGTCGCGCCGCTCGAACCAGGCCACCGCCTCGGCCGGTTTCTGCCCTTCGACCAGCAACACGCCCAGCCCGTTGGCGGCATCGGCTTCGCGGGCGTCGACGTCGAGCGCCCGCCGGTACGCCTGCTCGGCGCCGCCGCGATCGCCCAGTGCGCGACGCGCGTTCCCGAGGTTCGCCCAGTAGGACGCGTTGTTGGGATCGATCTCGGTGGCGCGCTGAAACTCGGCGGCCGCCTCGCGCGAGCGATCCGCGTCCGCCGCCAGCAGCCCGAGTCCGTTGTGCGCCGTCGCGCTCGACGGCGCCAGCGTGATCGCCGCCTGCTCGGCGCGCGTCGCCTCCTCGCGAAGCGCGTTGGCGGCGGTGCCCGACGCGCGCTCCGCTGCCTCACGTGCCGCGACCGCGAAGTCGTGCAGCACGATCGGATCCGTCGCCCAGCGGCGCGCGGCGGCGCGGTAGATGACGACGGCACGATCGAGCTGTCCCGTCTCCTTCAACGCGCGCGCATACGTCGTTTGAAACAGCTGCGCGTCAGGTTCGCGCCTGGCCAACGCTTCGAGCGCAGGCAGCGCGCGGCGCGCGTCGGTGTTCAGCGCGGACAGCGCATCCTCGAAGGCACTCCAATCGGCGATCCTGCGTGGCCGGATTCACCGCCTTCCCATCGTCCACGGCGGACGAAGCCGACGAAGCCACGTAGCCGAGCGACCGCAGCCGCTGCTCGGCCTCTGGCGAGAGATGGCGCGAACCCTGAGCACCGCCAGCCGCGCGGATGGCGCCGATTCGCGTCGACATGGCCGTCACGATGTTGGGCTGCGACGAAGCGAGGTCGTGGGCCTCCTGCGGATCGCTCTGCAGGTCGTGCACCTCGCTGGCGGCGCCGGCGCGAATGGTCTTCCAGCGGCCATCGGTGAGCGCCTGCAGCGGCGCCCATCCGGCCACGCGTGGATATTCAGTCTCGCTGAGTAGCGTGGCGTCCGGCCTTCAGGCCGGACGCCACTCGTCGCACCCAACAGATCGCGTCCTTGCATCTCCGCGGGCGGAGTGACATGCCGCGGCCCGCAGAATCGTCGGCGCGATGTCGGCAAGGCTCACGGCCTCCGGTCGTTGTTCGGCCTTCTTCCCAGGCGCCGCAACGATCAACGGCACGCGAAGCGTCGAGGTCGTAGAGCAGCATGCCGTGCGTCCGCTCGCCGTGATCGCCGAGTCCCTCGCCATGGTCGCCGGCCACCACGATGATCGTCCGGCCCTCGAGCGCGACCGCGTGCAGCCATTGCAGCACTCGGGCCACCTGCGCATCGGTGTAGGCGATCTCGGCGTCGTAGCGGGAAGTCGTGTGGACGGCGACGCCCGGCGGCGAGATCGTAGGGCGCGTGGGGATCGTAGAGGTGGAGCCAGACGAAGAATGGTCCTTGGTCGCTTGGTGCTTGGTCTTTGGTCCGTCCTGGGTCCTTGGTCCGTCGCTTCGTCCCTGGTCCCATACCTTCAACCACGCGAGCGCGCGATCGACGACGACCGACGCCGGCCGTTCGGCCTCGAGGCGTTCGGTGGCGTTCGGATCGCGTGGGATTTGATCGTCGTAGGTGTCGAATCCGCGCGCGAGGCCGAAGCGGCGGTCGAGCACGAACGCGCCGACGAACGCGGCGGTGCTGTAGCCGGTCGCTTTGAGCAGCGTGGCGACGGTTGGATGGCGTCGCGTCGGGTTGATCGATGCCGTTTTCGCGGACGCCGTGCTGAGGCGGAAGCAGGCCGGTCAGGATCGTCGTGTGCGACGGCAGCGTCAGCGGCACGGCGCTTCGAGCGGCGGTGAATCGGACCGCTGACGCCGCCAGCCGATCGAGCTCCGGGGAAACACCGACACCGGAGCCGATCGGCGCGCCAGTGTGTCGATCGTAATCAGCAGGATGTTCGGCCGCGGCGGCTCGGCTGGCTGGCCGTGCGCAGGACGCGGACAAGAATCGCGACAATCGCCGCCACGGCTGGAATCGCTCGGCTAAAGCCTCGCGCTCCATTCGGCACCGCTGGAGCGCGTGGCTTTAGCCGGCGTCGGCAAGCCTTCGCACTCGTCAATCTTAGTCAGTTCTCAACGCCGTCATCGGATCGACGCGCGCCGCGCGGCGTGCCGGGACGTAGCTCGCGACGAACGCCACGATCGCGAGCGCGACAGCCACGCCGGCAAACGTCGACGGATCGGTGGCTCGCACGCCGAAGAGCAGCGAGTTGAGCGCCTGCGCGGCGGCCAACGCGCCGGCCAGGCCGCAGGCGAGGCCGATCACCGTGAGCAGCGGCGCCTTCACGCACGAACAGGCGCACGACGTCGGCCGGCGACGCGCCAATCGCGAGCCGCACGCCGATCTCCTGCACCCGCTGCGTGACGAGATAGGCGAGCACCCCGTAGATGCCGATGGCGGCGAGCAGCACCGCGAGCGTGGCAAACGCGCCGATCAACAGCATCACGAACCGCCGCTCGGCGATCGATCGGCCGACGAGGTCGTTCATGGTGCGGATGTCGGCCATCGGCAGCTCGCGATCGATGCGCCGAGGCTGGTCCGTGCCGTCGGCACCAGCGACAGCGCGTCGCCGCTGCCCCGCACCGCGATCGTCAGATCCGACACGGGATGCTGCGCGTGCGGCAGGTAACCTCCGGCGGCGTGGCGGCATCCAGCGCGCCGAACTTCACGTCGCCGACGACGCCGACGATGGTCTTCATGGCCGCTGCGGACGCTCGCTCGACAAGCCGGACGCCGAGGTGCAGCTGTTGGCCGATCGGGTTGACGCCCGGCCAGTAGCGGCGCGCCGCCTCCTCGTTGATCACGACCACCTCCGGCCTCGCCGCATCGTCGCGCGCGTCGAACAGGCGTCCCGACCGCAGCGGAATCTTCAGCGTGCGGAAGTAGTCCGGCGTGATGACGCGCATGCCGAGCGACGGCGAGCTCGGCGGTGTCGGTCTCGCCCGGCCGCAGGAAGCTCGAGCTTGCGCTGAAATCGTCGGCGAGCGGCAAGCCGAATACCGCCGGACGCCGACTCGACGCCAGGGCTGTGGGCGAGACGATCGACGTAGTCGCGTCATGAAACGGCTGACGGCGTCGTTGGATTCGTAGTTCGTCGACGGCAGCGCGACATTGAACGTCAGCACGCGATCCGGCGAGAACCCGGGATCGACGGCGCTGATGCGCTGATAGCTGCGCAGCAGCAGGCCGCGCGCCGCGAGCAGCACCACGGCGAGCGCGAATTCAGCGGCGACGAGGATCTTGCGGAGCCGCGTGCCGCCGGGCCGACCGTTCCGCGTCCTGCCGACGAGATCGAGCGCGCGCACCGCGGCCGGCAGATGCCATCGCCGGAACCAGGCCGAACACCACGCTCGTGGCGAGCGCGGTCCCCATCGTGAACGCCAGCACGCGCCAGTCGAGCGCCGACTTCGGCGAGCCGCGGCACGCTCGAGGGTCCCAGCGCGACGAGGGCGCGCGTCGCCCAGAACGCGACGGCCGAGGCCGGCGAGCCTGCCGCCGCCGACGCCAAGCACCAGGCTTTCGGCGAGGAACTGCTGAATCAGCCGCCGGCGGCCGGCGCCGAGCGCGGCGCGCACCGCGACCTCGCGCGTGCGGCCGTGCGCGCGCGCCAGCAGCAGATTGGCCACGTTGACGCAGGCGATGAGGAGGACCACCATCACCGCGCCCAGCAGCACGCGCAGCGCCGGCCGAATGCCGCTCACCATGCGCTCCTGCATGACGGACGCGCGGTCATCGCGCGGCCCTGATTGGTGCGCGGAAAATCCACCGCCAGACGGTTCGCGACCGTGGCCATCGCGCTGTTCGCGGCGGCAAGGTCGATGTCGGATCGCAGGCGCCCGACGACGAAGATGTATTGCGCACCGCGCGCCTGCGGCGCGATGTCGCTGCGGCGCAAACACGAGCGGCCGCCAGTAGACGGCGCTGCGCGGAATCGCCATCGCCGGCGGCGCCACGCCGATCACCGTGAACGGCATGCCGTCCAGCGTGACGACGCGATCGACGATGTCGGTGGGCGCGCCGAGCTGGCGCCAGAGACCGTCGCTGATGACGACCACCGCCCGCGTTGTTGGCGTGATCCGCCTCGACGAACGCACGGCCCAGACGCGGCGTGACGCCGAGGACCTGAAAGAACGTCGACGTGACGTCGGCGCCTTCGAGCCGCCGCGGATCGCCGTGCCCGGTGAGGTTCGCGGTCGTCGGCTGAAACGCGGCCGCGCCGGCGAACACGCCGCTCTGCGTCGTGATGTCGATGATAGTTCGGCGGCGAGAACGCCGTCGACAGCCGACCGTTCCGGCCGTTGAGCAACTGTCACCAGGCGATCGGGATCGGCGTAGCGGCAGCGGCCGCAGCAGCACGCCGTTGATCACGGTGAACACCGCGGTGTTGGCGCCGATGCCGAGCGCGAGCGTCACGATCGCCACGAGTGCGAATCCGGCTGCCGCCGCAGCAGGCGAGCGGCGTAGCGGAGGTCTTGAAGCAGAGAGTCATGCGTTCGGTCCTGTGGCGCGTGTGTGGCGCGCCGCTTCGACGCTCGTCCTGAGCTTGTCGAAGGGCGAGCTCAGAGCAGGCATCAGGGCTGCGATCGTCGCTGGCCGCAGGGCTAGCCGCTTCGCCGAGGCTTCGGCGCCCGAAGCCCTGCGCCACTTTCTGGCTGTCGCGTCGTCTCGTCAGTCGATCATTTCTGCTGCGAGCAATGCGATGAGCGCGCGCGGCCGCGGCGGCAGCGTCGCGCTCAGCTCATCGAAGGTCTGCGCGCATGTCGCTCGCCGCGACGCGCTCGCGCAGCGCGTCGAGGCCAGAGATGGAGTGCGGCGGCGTAGACAGCCTGTGCCGCGCGAAGCGAGCGTGTCATCGCGATCGCGACAGCGCGCGACCACGCGCCGCCTGCCCTGAGCGGTGTCGAAGGGGCGAATGCCTTTGCGGCGGGCCTGACGAACCAGCGCGTCCAGGCGACTCGGTCTCGGCCTTGAGCACGGCGCGGCCGAGCGGCGTCAGCCGGTAATAGCCGCCGCCGTTCGTCGTCGTCTTTCGCGCCGGCCGCGCGGGTCGGTCTCCTCGACGAGCGCCAGCGTCTCCAGCCGCGCGAGCGCGGTGTACAGCGTGCCGGTGCCGAGGCGCAGAGCCGCCGCGCGGTGCGCGCGGCGACGTCGCGGATGATGCGCGTAGCCGTGCAGATGGCCGTCGGTGAGCGACAGGAGGATTTGAAACTGCTGAGTCGTCAGCGGCAACGAGCCGCAATACGTCGTCCATAGATGCATCGAGCCTCGACGTAGCATCTTAGACGATCCAGCGGGTGGAAGGAGTTGGAGCCGGGTTTAAGGCTTCAGCGCGGCCTTCGGCGCGTCGAACAGCACCTCGGCCCCTTCGCGCACGGCCGCCGAGCGGCATGTGCTCCGCGTCGCCGTGCATCTGAGAGACGACGTCGGCCGGGAGGATGGCGGGGAAGATGCCGTAGCTCTTGGCGCCCTTCGGCCGGAAGGCGTTCGAATCGGTGCCGTAGGGGATGAGCATCGGCGTGACGACGGCGTCTGGATGGCGGCGCGAGAATGGCCGCCTCGATGGCGCGATAGACCGGCGTGTCCTGTGGCGACACGACGCGGGTCGTCCGATTCGTTGATCGACGTCGATCTTCAGCGCCGGATCGCCGAGGCGGCGCTGCGACCTCGTCGAGCCATTGATCGCGCGTCGTGCCCGGCAGCACGCGGCAGTCGAGGCCGGCTTCGGCGACCGACGGAATCACGTTGATCTTCGGCGGCTCGCCGACGCCGGATCGCATCCAGGTGAGCGAGATGGTCGAGTGCGTGATCGCGTTCGTGAACTTGTTCGCGGCGAACGTGCCGACGCGCGACTTCATCGTGGTGAGGACACTGAAATCGCTCGACGGCAGCGGCTGCGCCGAGCAGGCGGCCGAGCGCCTTGGCCAGCCGGTCGTTCGGATTCTGATCGTTCGGCTGGCTGCCGTGCCCGGCCACGCCTTCGGCCCGAACCTTGAGCCAGATCAGCTTCTTCTCGGCCACCGCGATGCCGTAGACGAGTTTGTTGGCGCGAACAGGTCGCGGCTCCCGAAGCCGCCTTCGTCGATCACGTATTCGGGATCGAGCTCCGCGTAGTGATTCGCGATCATCCAGCGCGCGCCCATCGTGCCGCCGACTTCCTCGTCGGGTTCCGCGAGCAGAATCACGTCGCGGGAGAGCGGTACGCCGCTGGCGCTTCAACTCGAGGAACGCGACGAGCTGCGCCACGCCCTGGCCCTTCATGTCGAGCGAGCCGCGGCCCCACGATGTCGGCCCCTGAATCGTCCCGCTGAACGGATCCATCTTCCACTGCGATCGATCCGCCGGCACGACGTCCATGTGGTGGAGCAGCAGCACCGCTTTGCCCGCCGGCGGCGACACGGTCGCTTTCAGCCGCGCGCAGCACGATCGCCTTGCCCGGCTCCGATTCGTAGCGGGTGACGGCAATCCCTTCGCGCTGGAGCACGCCGGCCAGGAAATCCGCGGCCTTGCTCGTGTTGCCCGGCGGGTTCGAGGTGTCGATCCGGACGTGCTCGCTGCAGCAGCGTCGTGACCTCGTCCTGCTGCTGTGCCAAAGGCACTACCACGGAGGACACGGAAAAAACAGAGGTCACGGATATCAGCCAAAGGAAAAGCCGCTGACCTCCGTGTGGTCACTGCCGTACCTGCCGTGGTGTGTGCGTAAGGCTGACTAGTTCGACGTTTTGGTCGATCCATTGCCGGTCGCCGAGAGATAGAGCGCGTTGAACAGCATCGGGAACGTCGCGTGCGTCTGCGCGCGGTGCTGCGGCCGCAGCCCGAACAGCACGACGCGGCCGGGGTTCATGTCGATCGAGACGACCGCGGCGCGGCCGGCCATCAGTTCCTCGCCCTTCAGCCATCCCGAGGCGATGACGTTGGTGTTGGGATAGCGCGCCACGACGCTGGTTTTCTGCGACGCGAACCCTTCGACGAGCGTGAAGAACGGGCTGTTGATGTAGAAGCCGTAGGTCGACGGAGGCGACGCCGTAGCCGAGCGGATGCTGGCCGTCGACCTCGAGCCGGAGGATGGCGCCTGGGCGCGAAGTGTTGATCCCGCGTCAGCCCTTTCTTCAGGTTGCGCACCGGGATCGGCAGCTTCTCGATCGCCAGGTCGCAGGCGTTGCCCATCGTGACCAGCGTGCCGCCGTCGGCGACGAACTGCTTCAGGTTGTTCAGCCCCTCCTCGCCGATGCCGCCGCGATACTCGGGCCGGATCGCCGGCGCGTCGTAGCCGTCGAGGATGTCGCGCGGGTTCTGGTCGGCGACGATGATCGCGTCGAACTTCTGGCGGAGCTTGCCGGCGCGGACGTCGGCGTTGTGGATCGAGGTCAGGTTGAACTCGTAGTGCTCGAGCACCCACCGCGTCCAGCCTTCGTCCATGTTGCCGCCGGTCCACGGCTGATACATCGCGACGCGGGGAGCGTGAAACGCGACGTCCGTTCGTCCTTGGGCCTTCGTCCTTGGTCCGTCCCTGGTCCGTCGCCTTCACGTTGAGGCCGAAGTCCTTCGCGACCTGCTCGATCTTCGCGCGCGACGTGCCGGTGACCGCGACGTGCGACGCGCCGTCGAACGCGACCTGGGCGCCGTCTTTGAGCAGACGGTTGATCGCGATCGCCGTGTCGGCGCCTTTGTAATCGAACGCGAACCGCGGCGCCGTTGCCGCTCACCTCGCCGGCCGTTTTCGGCAGGCCGTCGAGCCTGGTCATCGGGATCGCCGGCAGCGGATCTTTCACGAACACGGTGTCGACGCCGAGCAGCATGCCGAGCGACCAGGCGGTCACGTCGTAGGGCGGCTCAGGCGGCGCATTCGGGCCGCGCCGCACTTCCGGATACGTCTGCGTTTCGAGCATGTCCTTCGCGTAGCGCGCGAAGACCTGCGACATCGGGATGACGTAGGTGCCGGCCGCGTAGCTTCTTGCCCTCGGCCTCGAACGCCGCGGTGGCGCGATGGATCTCGACGCCGCCCATCTGCAGCCGATCGAACCAGATGCGCGGCCTCGCGCGCATCCTGCTGGCCCTCGACCGGCACCAGAATCGCCGACGGATTGCCCTTTGTCCCCGCCGCGATCGTCTCTTTGTTGACCTCGTAAATCTGCCGCATGATCGTCTCGCGGCGATCCGCCGCCGTCTCCAGCAGCGCCATCGTCGCGATCAGCTCGTAGTCGACGATGTCGCGGAGGGTCCAGCGGCCGCCCATCCAGGGGCGCGGGATATTCCGTGCGCGAGTTGATGTCGGTCGGCGGCGGCAGTGGCGCGTCGGTGAACTGCTGTCCGCGTCCTCCACCTTCGCCACGCCCGCCGCCTGCGCCGCCGGCGCGGGTCGGCCTGGCGACGGCGCTTGCTGCTGCTCGATCGGCGCCGCCACGCGCGCGCTCGCGACCTCGGTGAGCAAGCCGATCTGGTTGTGCCACCACCCGCTCCACGCCATCGCGCCTTCCCAGAAGTTCGTGTAGGTGGAGTTGTAGATGATGCCTTCCTTGCCGGCGGCCTCGAGCGCCGCCGCCTGCGACTGTCCGAGGATGCCGTTCCAGCGGTAGATCAGCGGGTGCACGTTCTGGTTGATCGGATCGGTGGCCGGCATCACGAAGATGCGCGCGCCGTTGCTGCCCATCTGGTGCTCGTCGAGCCACACCGCGGGAAACCAGTCGTGCCACAGCAGCTCGCGCGTGTGCTGGCTCTCCTTCTGCGTGAACATGTACATGTCGCGGTTGTTGTCGTGGCCGACGTACGGGTGATAGAGGTACGGGATCGGCGACGGCGCGTGCGGCGTGCCGACGTTCTTGTTGAACCAGTCGGTCACCATGATCTGGCCGTCAGGGTTGAGGCTCGGCACGAGCAGGAAGATCACGTTGTCGAGGATCTTCTTCACCTCGGGCGAATCCTCGGTCGCCAGCCGGTGCACCAGCTCGATGCTCATCTGCGATGCGCCGATCTCGGTCGCGTGAATGCTGCAGGTGATGAGCAGCACCAGCTTGCCTTCGCGGAAGATCGCGTCGCGCTCGGCTGTCCGAGCGGCGCGCCGCCCTGGAAATACAGCTTTGCGTTCGAGCTGCTTGTAGCGGTCGAGGTTCTTCAGCGTGTCGGGCGAGCTGATCTCCAGCACGATGAACGGATTGTCGTTGCTGGTTTTGCCGAGCTCGCGGAAGCGGACGCGGTCCGAGTTGGCCGCGGCCAGCTTCATGTAGTCGACGATCTTGTCCCAGCGCGCCAGCTTGTTGTCGGCGCCGACCTTGAAGCCGAGGAACTGCTCGGGTGTCTGCAGCGATGCCGGCGGCGGTGGCGACCAGCGTGGACATCAAGGCCAGTGCGATCGCGGGTCCCGCATATGCGTCGAGTGAACATGAAGCCTCCGGAAAAGGACTTCATATAGTCAGTCGCTCCATGCGCGACGCTATTTCTGAGTTTCCGCTCGCGGATGGACGCCGTGCAGGCGCCGATCGTCCAGGTGATCGGCGACCTGATTCGTCAGAGCGCCGGGCACCATTTCGCTCGGCCAGGGCGTCGTGCACTACGGGCCGCCGCGGCCCGCGCTCGATGCGGTCCGCGCGCGCCCTCGACGACCCGGCGACGCACGAGTACCAGGACGGTTCGGGCCTCGCCGGCGCTCGTCGATCGGCTCGCCGCCAAGCTGCGCGTGGAGAACGCGATTGAGGTCGGCCGCGGCACTCGGTGATGGTGACCGCCGGCGCGAACATGGCGTTCATGCACGCTGTCTTCGCCGTCACCGAGCCCGGGCGACGACGTCATCCTGAACGTCCCGTTCTACTTCAACCACGAGATGGCGATTCAGATGGCGGGCTGCCGCGTCGTCCGGGTCGCCACCGACGAACGGTATCAGCCGCGCGTCGACGCGCTGCGCGCCGCCATCACCGATCGCACTCGCGCCATCGTCACCGTCTCGCCCAACAACCCGAGCGGCGCGGTGTTCGGCGAGGCCGCGCTCGCGCGCGGTCAGCGAACTGTGCCGTGAGCGCGGACTCTATCACATCTCAGACGAGGTCTACGAGTACTTCACGTTCGGACGCGGCGCGCCACGTCTCGCCGGCGGCGTTTTCGGGCGCCGCGGATTACACGATCTCGATGTTCTCGCTGTCGAAGGCGTACGGATTCGCCGGGTGGCGCATCGGTTACGTCGCGTATCCCGATCGGCTGCACGCCGCGATGGCGAAGAGCCAGGACACGATCCTCGTCTGCCCGACGGTGGCGGCGCAGGTCGGTGCGATCGCCGCGCTCGACGTCGGCCGATCGTACTGCGCGCCGCTTCGTTGCCGAACTGGCCGACGTTCGGAACGTCGTCGTCTCGAAGCTGAAGGCGCTTGCGCCGCTCGCAACAGTGCCGGCCGCGGACGGCGCGTTCTACGTCCTGCTGAAGGTGGAGACCGATCGGTCGCCGATGCGCATCGCCGAGCAATTGATCCGCGAGCACGGCGTGGCGGTCATTCCCGGTCCGGCGTTCGGGATGACCGAGCGGCTGCTATTTCCGCGTGGCGCCTACGGCGCGCTGCAGAAAGCACACGGTTGCCGAGGGCATCGGGCGACTGGTGACGGGACTCCGCGCATTCTGGTGAGTGCGCTCGTGACTAAAGTCCAATACCAGCTGTCATCAAATCGGCGCACGAACTGCAGCTGACGCTGCTCCGCCTCATCAGTGGTTGACACGGCGATCGGGCATCGTCCAAGCGTCCTCCCATGCCCCTTCATCGAACGGTTTGCCAGTCCCGCCGGGGCGGGTTCGTGCCGGTCCAGATCCGGCGAAGACGTGACTCCTCAACACCGATTCGTCCATCCGCACGAGCTGTCGGAAGGCGTCATACCGTCGGCTTCCGTGATCGCTCGGCGTCCGACCGCGGGAGTTCGACGGTCAGCGAGCCGTTCTCGAAGAACGACGCGAGCCGGGCGATCCCGGCTGCCAGGCGGCCGCTAACGGGCGAGTCCGTCAGTTCCGTTGTGGTCATCGCGGGCTCCGGGTTGCCGGGTCGATTCGTCATAGTCTAGCGCTGCGCTCACCGCGCCGGTCGAGAGGCCTCGCACGGCGGCGCGTTGAGCTCGTGCGATGGGGAGAGGTCCGGCTAAAACCGGACGCCACGAACTGAAAGATGTCAGACTTCAAACTTCAGACTTGCTCGGTCGCTAGACGTCGAGTTCTTCGGCTTCGTCCGCGCGTTCCATGATGAACCGGAACCGCGCCGACGCATCCTTGCCCATCAGCTCGTTGATGACGCGATCGGTGACGATCTGATCGGTGACCTCGACGCGCAGCAGGCGCCGCGTCCGCGGGTTGAGCGTCGTTTCCCACAGCACCTTCGGCATCATCTCGCCGAGACCTTTGAAGCGCGTGATCTCCGGCGTCGCCGCGGCCGTTTTCGCGTGCTGCTTCAGGATCGCGTCCTTGTGCGCATCGTCGAGCGCCCAGAACGTGTCCTTGCCGATGTCGATGCGATAGAGCGGCGGCTGCGCCAGGAAGACGCGCCCGTTCGCGATCAGCTGCGGCAGATGGCGATAGATGAACGTGAGCAGCAGCGTCGCGATGTGGTTGCCGTCCGAATCGGCGTCGGCGAGGATGATGACCTTGCCGTAGCGCAGCCGCGACAGCTCGAAGTTCTTTCCGAGCCCGCAGCCGAGCGCGGTGACGAGATCCGACAGCTCCTTGTTCTCGAGCACCTTCGCGAGCGACGCGCTCTCGGTGTTGAGCACCTTGCCGCGCAGCGGCAGGATCGCCTGCCGCGTGCGGTCGCGCCCCTGCTTCGCCGATCCGCCGGCCGAGTCGCCTTCGACGACGAAGAGCTCGCTGCCTTCGCTGGTCGGGATTGGTGCAGTCGCTCAGCTTGCCGGGCAGATTCAGACGGCGCCGACGTCGCGCTCTTGCGCGTCACCTCGGCCTGCGCGGCGCGGCTCGCCTCGCGCGCGCGCGCGGCGAGGATGATCCGCGCGACGATCGACTCGGCGACGCTGATGTTGCTGGTTCAGCCAGTGCTCGAGCGCGGGACGCACGATGCCGTCGACGCTCGACATCAGCTCGGGGTTGTTCAACCGATCCTTGGTCTGACCCTGAAACTGCGGCTCCTGAACGAAGATGCTCAGCACGCCGGTCAGCCCTTCGCGGATGTCCTCGGCGGTAAGCGTCACGCCCTTCGGCGACGAGGTTGTGCGTCTCGATGAAGTTGCGCACGGCCTTGCCCGAGCCCGGCGCGCAAACCGTTCTCGTGCGTGCCGCCGGATCCGGTCGGGATGCCGTTGACGTAGCGAGCGGAGATGCTCGTCGGTGCCTTCCGTCCACTGCAGCACCAGATCGAGACGCAGCGCCTCGTCTTTCACCAGCGCGAACGGCGTCTCGTGCACCGGCTTAGCGCCGCGCTCCGCGACGATCGTCTTGAGATAGTCGGCGATGCCTTCGTCGTGCTCGAAGACGACTTCGTCTCTCGACGTTTCGTCCTCGAACGTGACCTTGAGCCCTTGATGCAGGTAGCTCGCGACCTCGAGCCGCTCCTTGATGATGGCGGCATCGAATTCGATCTTCGGGAAGATCGCGGCGTCGGGATGGAAGTACACCGTCGTGCCGCTGCCGCGCGCGGCGCCCAGCTTCTTGAGCGCCGCCGGCGGCCTTGCCCTGCTTGAACCGCATCTCCCACTGCGCGCCGTCGCGCTTCACCGTCGCGACGAGCTCTTTCGACAGCGCGTTGACGACGCTGGCGCCGACGCCGTGCAGACCGCCGGCGGTCTTGTAGCTGCCGTGCTCGAACTTGCCGCCGGCGTGCAGCATGGTGAAGATCATTTCGAGCGCGCTCGTCTTCGTCGTCGGATGCTTGTCGATCGGAATGCCGCGGCCGTCGTCCTCGACGGTGATGGACGAGCCGTCGGCGTGCAGCGTTACCCAGATGTTACGTGGCGTGGCCGTTCATCGCCTCGTCGACGGCGTTGTCGACGATTTCCCAGACGAGGTGATGAAGGCCGGCCGATCCGACGCCGCCGATGTACATCCCGGGACGCTTGCGGACGGGCTCGAGCCCTCGAGAACGGTGATGTCTTTCGCGGTGTAATTCGCCGAGGCCATGTCCGGCGCCGATTATCGCGCCCGTCGAACTGGCGGAGTCGGCGCGGCGATTCAATTGATTGGACTGTCAGAGGACGGCTGAGGCCGCCGCGACTTAAAACGTGGATCCCCGGACCCGCTGTCTATAATGAGCGCCTTGTGTGCGGCGCGCCGCTCGCGACCTGTCGGTGTTGCCACGAAAGCACCCGTCGAGCCAGCTCAGGGCAGGCGCTTGTGCTGAGCCTGTCGAAGCATGTTTTCGTGTTTTCGTGGCTGGTCGCACTGTCTCCTGCGTTTCAGCCAGGCCTGGCCGCCGCTCCTGCGTCGACGACTTCGAGGACGCGCCGGTGCCTGGCGGCATCGAGGCATTCACCGGCGCGCTGATGATCGATCCCACGCCCGATCGCGGGCGCTTCATGTGCGAAGATGACGCGCCTGGTCCACGAGAATCCCTCCGGGCGCCGCCCACCGGTCGCGGCCTTTCTGCAGATGCTCGCGCTGCAGCCAGGCCGCGGCGCGCGCGATTACGCGTGCCGCGGACTCCGCGGGACCGATCTCGGTGCCGTGCCGTTGAGCCCGGAGTTGTGGAGCCGCGCCGTTTTTCACCGGAAGGTCACGAAGGACGAACTGGTCGGCGCGATCATCGCGAGACCACAGCGCGTCGCTCATCTGCCACGGGCTCGCTGGTCTCGACGATGAAACGCTCCGGTAACATCGCCGAGCATTCGTCGATTCTGTCCCGGCTGGTAGAGCGCGGCGCGCCGGCGTTTGCCGTGTTTGCCAGCAGCCTGCGGATCAGCGGCAAGAGCATCGTGCCGCCGGGCGCCGCCGGAAGCCACGCCTGATGTGGGAGGCGGTGATCGGCGAGAAGGTGACGCGGCCGGAAGCGCTTCATCAGCAAGCTCTATGAGGTGAGCGAGGGGCCGGCATGGCCTATCTCTTCGACACGATCGGTGAGCTGGATCCGCCGCGCCGCGCGTTCGCGCTGGGCCTGTGGATCACGAACGCCAACGTCCGTCTCGACCGCTTCAAGACGCTCGCCTCGTCGGGCATCGGCGCGTATCGGGATTGGCACCTGCGGACGCTGCCGTTCAATCGCGGGTCAGTACGACCTGGCGATGACGCTGATGCGCGTCAACGTCGAGGCCAACGGCGCGCCGCGCGCGCCGGCAGCGCGGGGATTCTGGTCGCGCGTGTTTGCCGGCAACGACCTGCCGGACGATCCGGCGCGGCAGCTGCGCGGCATCGACGAGGAGCCGTTCGATGCGGCGTGGCTGACCGACACGGTCGGCTCGGGCGACGTCCGGCAGCGCGCCGATCGGCTCGATCAGATCGCGTTCGCGCAGCGGGTGTTCTCCGGCACGGTCGATCGGAACGACGCGTTCATCGCGGCGCGCGCCATGGCGCGCTATCGCATGCTGATGCTCGGTCTCGAGCGCATCGGGATCACGACGCCGTCGGTCTACGTCGCGGCGGCGCGGCGGGCGGCGAAGCTCGGCACGCTCGATTCGCAGCGCGCGTTCGTCGCCGAAGCGCAGTTCCAGGCGCGCTCATGGTCGATCGCCCGCATGGCCGAGGTGCGGACGATCGATGTGCCGGCCGCCCAGCGCCTGATCGAGCGCGCGGTGGCGCTGCCGCTGACCGGAGGACGGGCGATACAACGGCGCCGTCGCGCGCGCTGGATTCGCGACGAGATCCCGCGAACGGTTCCGGTCCCGCGGACTCGTTGGAAGCGACGCTGATCGCGGCGTTGTCAGGTCCACCGTCTGCGCACGCGGAACGTCACTCGGCTGACGTGGGAAGGCCAAACCTACAAGCTCGATCTCGGCGCTGCCGAACGCATTCGGCTCGAGCACGTCCGCGAAAAGCAGGAAGGCGCTGCCGATCGATGTCGCCGTCGCCGTGGCCTCCACCGGTCTGGTGCTGGCCGACGAGAAGGCGTCGCTCGACGACATGCAAGCGGTGCTCGCGCGCGCATCAACGCGATTGCGGCAGGCGATGCCCGACCGCGCGCGCCAGGAAGATCGAGGACAACGTGCCGCCCGGCATCGGCGCGGCGCCCGGAAGCGCACGCCATCCTGCGCAAGGCCGCCGACGAGTTGTCGAAAGCGGTGCGCAACAAAGAGGTCAAACGCGGCCCGCGCGTCGGTGAGCCGCTGCTCGAACTTCGTCCGACACGCTCCTCTCGCACGCGCTGTTGTCGTTCGCCTACGCCGTGGCGCTCGGCGATCCCGACGGCACCATCCTCCTGGCCGACGATGTGTCGCGGCGGCACGATTTCGGGTTCGGCGTGAAGAGACGGCGAGATCCGCGCCCGCACCGCATGGGCGCAGCCGCGGCAGGAGGTGGCGCCCAGCGTGCCGTGGCACGTCGACGGGATCGCTGCTTGGCATCGACGTCGCCCTGGCGCCGCTGGCGCTCGCGCCGCGTGAACATCGATCGGGTCATCGACGCGCCGCGTCTGACGTCGAACCAGCGCGAGGCGTTCGCCGTCAGCGTCGCGTTCATGAATCCATTCGACCTGCGCGACGAGGATCGCGACGCGATCGTCGATGGCATCGAGCGCGGGCGGCAGCGAGTCGCCGCGCTCGCGACGCCGGCCGACCTCGACGCGGTGGCGCAACGAGCTGGTCTTCGACGGCGCGCGCCGGCGGGCGTTCGCCTGGACGCTCGCGCACGAGCGCGACCGGCTCGCCTCGATGCTGTCGCTCGACCGAACTGCTCATGCCTCGGAGGTGGTCGGATCGACCAGCTCGACGCGTGGGGCATGAGCATGATGGCACGACCACCGGCTGCCTATGCTCGCGCTTGACGCCGCCGGGACGCTGGTTGACGCTATTGGGTCGGCCGCAGCTGGGCATCACGCGCGGCCGGGATGGCCGACCTGAACCTGCAGGTGGCGACGCGGCTCAAGGAGCTGCAGTCTGCCGGCGGCACTGCGCGCGTGGTCCTGTCGGCGGCGATGCGGGACTTCATCGACGAGGTGCGGCCGACCGACGAGGCCGACTGGATGACGATGATGCGGACCGCTCGCCGGCTCACGCGCGAGCAGGTGGAAGACCACGCGGCGGCCCGCCACCGCGGCGGGTCCGCTGATGCCGGATAATGCCCTCGTCTCCTCCGGCGCCAGAACAGCCATGCTGCGTGTTGCCGTGTTCTCGACGGTGATTGCGTTGGCGCTGGGTCTCGAGGCCGGCGCAACAGGCCGGCTCCGATGCGATCCCCCGCCGCAGATCGCGATCGTCGCGCCCGGAGAACAACAGCTTCGTCGAGCGGTCCGACCCTGCTCGCGCGCATCGAGCCGCAGACGCGGCGACCACGCGTCACGTTATCTTCTGCCGACGGCCGTCAGGTCTGCTTCTGTAACGCATCAGCCGCTTCGAGTGAGCGGGATCGCCGGCGCCACCATCTCCGACACCAGATCCGCGCCGTCGCAGCGCTCGCCGCCGGCGGCCGCGATCGTGCACACGATTCGCACGAAGGGCGTGGGTTTCGCGGAAACGTCAGCGTGGACGTCGTGCAGGTGACTCGTGCACGGTGGGCGACGGCCACGGCAAGTTCGTGCGCGGCATCCCGCGATCGAGTTTTCACGTCGCTCGAAGACGGCCGGCGCGCAGGCGATCAGCCACTTCGCGTCGAGGACGTGCCGCTCGAGCTGGAGTGTCGCGATCGACGTCTCGGGCAGCATGGGGTCCGACGATGCCGAAGCTGAAGGCGAAGCGGTGAAGGAATTCCTCGGCACCGTGCCGGCGCAGAACCAGGTGACGCTGCTCGGCTTCAACCGACGACTGCGTGTTCACGCTCTCGACGCGAGAAATCGACCGACCCCGCCGATCGCATCAAGGCGGTGGATCGGCTGGCGCCGTGGATCGACGGCGCTCTACGACGTCATCCTGCGCGGCATGGACATGCTCGGACGGCAAGACCGCGGCCGCAAGGCGCTGGTCGTGTTCACCGACGGCGAGGACCAGGGGAGCCACGCGACGATTGCGCGACGTCGAACGCCGGCTGCCAGTCGAGCGACCTGACCTTATGCCATGATCGGCCAGGGGCGCGGCGTCGACGCTCGAGTCGCTGAAGCGGGTGATAGAGCGACTGGCGACGCCGAGCGGCGGCCGCGCGTTCTTCACCGAGAACGCCGACGCCTGCGTATCGACGCGTTCGCCGAGTCTGCTGGACGAGCTGTCGAATCAGTATCTGCTCGGCCACGCGTCGACCAACTCGAAGCGCGACGACACATGGCGGCGGATCAAAGTGGACGTGGACGGTCATCACGACGCGTTCGGGCTGCGGCAGGGCGATCGCGCGGTGGCGGCAGAAATAGGGCAGGCAGGGCAGGTCGGGCTGGTGGGGGCAGGTCGGGTGGTCGGGTGATCAGGTTGGTCGGGTAGGTCGCGTTTGGTTGGGGGCGCACGTGGACAAGAGACATCGCGACCTTGAACGCGCGCGGCACGGGACGAAACCTCCTCTTCTCCGCGCGCTCCAGCGTGCGCTGCGTGTGTGATGTTGTGCGGTGTCTGGCATTTTTTGTGCCGTCACTCGTGACCGCGCTCGGCGTAAACGCAGCAAACGCCGCAGACGACCTTCACAGTCGCTCGGTCGACGTGACGTCGCTCGACGTGACGGTCGTCGACGGTCGACGGCAAACCGATCGCCGAGCCTGACGCCCGGCGGACTTATCGGTCCGCATCGGACGGCAGCGCCGACGCACAGGTGGTCACCGGCGAGTGGGTGCCGCTCAGCCGCCGCGCCGACCGGACACTGTCGCCACGCGGCTGCCCGGACGAAGTTGCCAGCTCGAACGAATCGTCGACCGGCGGCGGTCGGCTGATCATCGTTGCCGTCGACGAACCGAACATCCGCGCTCGGGGGCGCGGCTGGCGATTGCCAAGGCGGCGCGACCCATGCCTTCATCGATCGGCGCTCGCGCCGCCGAACGATCGTGCGGCGGTGGCCGGCCTTGGCGCGCCAGACCACGGTCTTCACCGCGGATCGCGAGCGCGTCAAGCGCGTCATCTCGCGGATGGTCGGCCAGAAGCACGCGGGCCGGATGCTGGATCTGGGCCACAACATCGCGCTCGGTCGAGCAGCGCAGGCGATCGAGCGCGGCGACCAGGTCACCTACGCGACGGTGCATGAATCGCGAGTGCCCGCCCGACTGCGCCTGTCGCCGATGGCGCTGGAATCTGCCGAGCGCAGGTCGAGATGGAAGCGAAGTCGCTGGCGGCGGAGGTGCGCATCGACGCCGATCACCGATCTCGAACCTTCGCGCGATCCGCTCGTTGGGATTGAGCCGCATCGATGCGCCAAGACATGATTCTGATCTCCGGGAGGTTCGTCCTGAACGACGAGGGCGATGATCGTCGATCTCGGCACGATGGCGGCGCAGGCGCGGACGAGCGTCGCTACGCGTTGAGGCTCGATAACGGCTGTTCGAGATCACCGACGCGCGAATGCCGATCAATCCGTTTGCCGACCGCCAGGCGCGGACCGAAGGGCGTGGAGCTGCTCGCCGGCGCTGACGCGCGGCACGCTGTTCACCGGTCATCGGCACGGGACAGAAGCCTGTTCGAGCGGATTGAGTCGGAGCTCTCACGGCTGCTACCTGATCGGCGTGGGAATCGCGAGCCGCGCGACCGCGACGGAAAATCCCATTCGATTCGTGTCGATGTGCCGCGCCGCGGCGCGCTGGTCCGTCAGCGCCGTCAGGTCTTGAACGCCAAATCCGATCGTCCGGCGCCCGCTCCCCGCGTGCGCGGCCGTCATCGCCGCCCTCAGCTCGCCGCTGTTGTCGTCGGCGCTCCCGCTGCGCGTCGCGTCGTTCGCGCTGCAGGGTCCCGAGGCCGGCAAGGTGCAGATCCTGATCCGCGCCGACATGCGGCACCGACTACGCGGCGTCGAAGCCGATCGCGGTCGGCTATCTGATTGCCGACAAAGACGGCCGGCAGGTTGATACGAAGTCGGAGGTCGTGCGCGTGGCGCCGCGCTCGCCGGCGTGCCGGCGGCGCCGTGCAATACTCACCGGCGCCAGCGTGCCGCCGGGCGAATACTCGCTCAAGCTCGGCGTGGCCGAAGGCGATCCGCGTCGGCACCGGTCGAGCACACGATCCACGCCTCGCTCGGAAAGCGCCGGCGTCGCTGAACGTGCAGCGAGCTGATGGTCGGCGGCCCGACCGGAGGTTGGCGAACTGCTCAGAGCCGACGATTGGCTACGACGTGACGTTTCGGCTCCGTCCACGGCTACCTGGAGGCGTGACGGACAGGGCCTCGACGGCCTGACGATGAGTACGAGATCGCCACGGATCCGAAGGCGCCGGCGCTGCTCAACGTGGACGTCCCGCCGCGGCCGGCCGGCGACACGCGCGTGATCTTCACGCGGGTCATGCCGATTCATCAGCTGCCGCCCGGCAAGTATGTCTTGCGCGCCATTACTGTCGTCTGCGGGCCGATCGGTCGCCACCGTCGACGCGCGAATTCGCGATCGCGCCGCCGAAAAGTGCTGCTGACATCCGCCGACGCCGTCGGCGCCACCTCAGCCAATCGACAGCCGAGCTCTTCTCCCGGTGGACGACGAGACGATGCCGCCGGCGTTCAAGGGAAGAGAAGCAACCTAGGACCGAGGTGCGTCAAGGAATTCGCCGAGCACGTGGACGCCAACGCGCAAGTCGCTCGCTCGAGGAAGGCATCGCGGCGCTGGCGGCCGGCGATTACGTGAAGGCCGAGCAGACGCTCAAGCAAGCGATTCAACCGGAGTTCGACAGCACGGCGGCGCTGGTCTATCTCGCGCGCGGTCTTCGCCGCGGCTGGACACGACGCCTGAGGCGGCCAGCGCCGTGGCAGACGGCGCTCGTGGACGGATCCGATGCCGCCGCGATCTATCGTGGCTGGGCGGTGCGTTCCTGCGGTCGAAGGACTACAACGAAGCGCGCACCATTCTCGAAGAGGCGTCCGGGAAGTGGCCGACCGACGCGCGTCGCTCCTCAAACCGCTTCGCGCTGATGCTCTACGGCGACGGGGCGCGGCCGCGAAGCCGTCCGCACGCTCGAACGCTACCTCGACGAACAGCACGACGATCGCGACGCCTACTACATGGCCGTGCAGTGGATCTACATGGTCCGGCTCGGCGGGCAGCGCCGTCGCACACGCCCGCTGAGGACCTCAAGCTGGCGCAGACCTACGCCGACGCCTACGCCAAAGCCAGCGGTCCCAGCTCGCGCTGCGTGAGGCAGTGGGTGGAGTATCTGAAGGGCGTCAGGGGCTGGGGATTAGGGGTTAGGGGGCTGGGGTTGAGGTTTAGTTCGGGGATCAGGGTTAGGGTCCGAGCTCATCCCACGTTTTGGCTAGTCCCTATTCCCTGAACTAACCCCCTAACCCCTAGCTCCGTCGCCGCTTATCTGCCGGCGCGCTTGGCGCGTCTGTCGACGCGCCGCCGGCTTGGCGACGAGCTTCAGCGCGCGCGAGGTGCGCGGGTTGTCGTCGCGGCGGCAGAGCGCGCACGCGCGCGCGCGCGCGGCGCCGCCGCTCGTCCAAGGAGTTCGGCAGTCGTGCGATCGCGATGATCGGCTGGCTCTCGCTGGCGTCATCGTCCGGGAGTTCCGCGGGTGGCATGGCGCTCGATGGGCTGACCGTCGCCGTCGCTCGACGCATCCATCGCTGTCCTCGACGTCGGGCTGCGGAAGCACGCCGTGCATCGGCCGCGTCGCGTCGTGCCGCGCAGCGCCGAGCCCTGAAGACCCGCGCAGTCCTCCGCGTCGATCGCGCTCGATTCGGACCAGCCCCCCGCGCTGACACGCCTTGAGCAGATCCATCAGACCCGCCGAATCCCGTAGCGGCGATCGTCGAACCCGCCAATCGGCGTTGCGCAGGATCTTGTTTCACGTTGCGGAGTATCGTGCCAGCGCGCCTGCAGTGGCGGCGGCGGGAATCAGCGCCGGCGCGCGCTTCACGCCGTTCCTCCTTGGCTGCCCAGCGGGCGGCAGCGGGCTGCTCGCGGGCGCCGCGCGCCCCGCCTTCGACTGCGTGCAGGCGGGCCGCGGCTCGCTGAGCTGGAAAGCGACGAAGACGTCCAGCTCGACGCGCCGAATAGCGCCAGTGGCTCTTCGCCCTACCGTCGTGGTGGTGGCCACGGGGTGCGCTATCTTCGGTGGTTAATACGTAACTGAACGAAGCATAC